>Ga0302326_10001038_pt1 | contig 72805 bp, 48 predicted proteins | sample Palsa_T0_3_FD_202264 | JGI IMG/M metagenome (GOLD analysis project Ga0302326, IMG submission 202264) | Peat permafrost microbial communities from Stordalen Mire near Abisko, Sweden - Palsa_T0_3 | ecosystem: Environmental > Terrestrial > Soil > Palsa > Peat permafrost | place: Sweden: Abisko... | reverse complement strand
TCGCGGCGGCCGCTGCCGGTCTCCGCGGCGCCCGTCACACGGCTCGAAAGCTTGTCCTGCAGGTAGCCGCGCAGGATGCCGTTTTCGATCAGGACATTGCGCTGGGTGGCGTGCCCTTCGTCGTCCACGTTCAGCGAGCCGCGCCGGTTGGCGATGGTGCCGTCGTCGATCACGGTGCATAACGGGCTGGCCACCTGCTGCCCTATGCGCCCGCTGAACGCGGAGACGCCTTTGCGGTTGAAATCGGCCTCCAGGCCATGGCCCACGGCTTCGTGCAGTAGAACGCCCGGCCAGCCCGGTCCCAGCACCACGGTCATCTCACCGGCGGGCGCGTCCACCGCATCCAGCATAACGATGGCTTCGCGCGCGGCTTCGGCGGCGAAATGCTCTGGCGTTTTCTCGTGGAGAAAATAGCCCAGCTCCACGCGTCCGCCGCCGCCCGCATGGCCGCGCTGCGGCGGCCCTCCGCTTTCCCGCGCCAGCGCCGATACATTGAGGCGCGCCAGCGGTTGCCGGTCGAAGCTCAGCACCCCATCGCTCGATGCCACCATCACCTGGCGCAAATTATCCGCGTAGCTTGCCTGCACCTGGAAGATGCGCGCATCGTACGCCCGCGCCGCTCGGTCCGCGCGTTTCACCAGCTCCACGCGTTCGCTGAAGGCCGTCTCGGTGGGCGCCGTCCCCACCGGATACAGATTGCGCCGCCGGCCCTCGTTCAGCGAGACTTTCTCCACCGTCGCGGGCCCCTTCGCAATGTGCGCGGCCACCCGCGCGGCTTTGCGGATCTTGTCCGCGCTCAGATCGTCGCTATACGCATAGCCGGTGCGCTCCCCGGCGATGACTCGTACGCCAACCCCCAGCGAGACTCCCTGCGAAGCGCTCTTGACTATCGACTCATCTATACTGATGGCGCTGGTCGAGAGATACTCGAAATACAAATCGGCGTAGGCGCCGCCCTGCGAAAGCGCTTCCGCCAGATAGCGTTCCAGGTCCTGCTGTGTGATGCCAAAGCGTTGGGCAAAGATTGACTCGGAAAAGTGCATATACCTTAAGGCTAGCACTGTGTTCACTAGCACTGTATTCAAATGCTAAGCTCTACCCCATGAAGAATCTGCCGCGGACACCGACCCTTCGGCTAGTGGCTCTGATATTTGCGCTGAGCTCGCTCGAGGCCCAGGTGGAACCGCTCGCCGGTCTGGACGATTACATCTCGCAGGCGATGACGACGTTTCAGGTTCCGGGCGTCGCGGTCGCCGTTGTCAAAGACGGCAAGGTGGTGCTCGCCAAGGGTTACGGCGTGCGTAAACTCGGCGAGCCCGCGAAGGTCGACGAGCGCACCAGAGCACTTAGAGGCGCAATAGTACCAAGCTAGTACCATTCGAGGACCCTTGAAAATGCGGCTGATGTATAATCGCTTCGAAACCAGGACGCAGACTTCCTGGTGAATTCCATAAGGCAAACCCATATGAACAACCCGTTTAGAACTCGCAAGGTAACTATCGCTACAATTTTTGCAATTGCAATATTCACGGTGACATTTCCGTTTTCGCCCGCGGCGGCGGAGGACAATAAGAGCACAGGACGAGCGGCAGCGAAAGTCAGTGAAGCAGTCGCCCCGGATACCATTACGGGCAGCGGAAACGCCGGCTACCTCGCCAAGTGGACATCCACCAGCGCACTCGGTAATTCCACCCTATATACGACTGGCGGCAAGGTCGGCGTCGGTACGACAACCCCCAGCGGGCAATTGGATGTCGAGACCTCCAACACCGCGGGAACGCCGTCCATCTATGGAGACTCGAAGGCTACTTCCGGCACTGCGTATGGCATCATGGGCATCGTGAACAGCGCCCCAACTGCCGCGGGGACGCTGGCGGCGGGAGTCGACGGCACATCCAACGGCGCCAGCGGCAACACGGCGGGAGTGCTTGGAACCGATTACAACCCTTCCGGCGTGGGTGTCTTCGGCCAGGCGGTGGCCACCACCAGCAGCGGGCAGCGTGGAGTACAGGGCATCGCCTACGGTCCAGGCGGCATCGGTGTGCGCGGAGACGCCACCGGCAATGCGACCAATCTGAGCTATGGCCTGGAAGGAGTCGGTAACGGCCCCATCGATATTGGAGTCTCGGCCTTTGCTCTTTCGACGACGGGCCAGACCGCTGGCTTGGCGGCGTATGACTATAGTGCCAGCGGTACTGGTGGGATTTTTGAGGCTACTGCCACCACCGGCTCGACAACCGGTCTGGCAGTCTATGACTCAAGTTCCAGCGGCACCGCCGGAGTATTTGACGCCAGTTCCACCACAGGCAATACGATCGGAATCGTGGTCTACAACTACAGCCCCGCCGGCACGGCCGGAATCTTCAACAGCGTTGCCGGCGGCAACGTACTGGTAGGGCAGAATAACGGCGCGAATGTATTCCGGGTGGACGCGACGGGCAAGGGCTACTTCGACGGCGGCACGCAGACTGGCGGCGCCGATTTCGCCGAATCGGTAGCCGTCCGCGGAGATCATGCGCGATACGAACCGGGAGACCTGCTGGCCATCGATCCCACGGGGAACCGGCGTTTGGAGCGCTCACAAGACGCTTACTCGACGCGCGTGGCGGGCATCTATTCGACTAAGCCGGGCATTCTCGCCAGCACGCATGCAATGGACGGTTCCAGGCTCGCCGGCGAAGTTCCGCTGGCGGTGATGGGCATCGTGCCATGCAAAGTGACCGCCGAAAACGGCGCGATTGGCGTGGGCGACCTGCTGGTGGCGTCTTCCCATACGGGCTACGCGATGAAGGGAACAGATCGCAGCCGCATGCTTGGCGCGGTGGTCGGCAAGGCCATGGAATCGCTGGCTGAGGGGAACGGCGTGATTCAAGTGCTGGTGACATTGCAGTAAACAAGCTGTGTCGAACCCCGATGTGGCCTCGGGACGGGAGCTGGCTGTCCTCTCCATTGGTAGCGATCGGGTAACTCAGATCACCGCGGCTCTAAACGGCGCTACGGTTTATGTCACTGACTATTACAACCTTCCTTGTCTGTCCAGTGCATGAAACGGCGGTCGCGTTCCGTCGCGCGCGGAAGCCATCGAGTGCGTTCGCCTGAAGCGCCCGGCATTCGCACAGAATCTGAGATTTGCGTCTGACCCTCGTGCTGGATCTGCCGGTCAAACGGTCCGCGCGGACTTGCCGCACCAACGGTTAACGGTCAATTCTGGCTCCAGGTGGACAGGTGACCGGTCATCCCACCTATGGCTTACAGGTAACATTTCTTCCGGCGTCAGCGCCACCATCACCGTCGCGTAGAGCGGCAACATTCCTCAGCGCCTGCTGGCCGGTGGGATCACGCCGTTCATCCGGGCGTAGACTACCATCTGCCCGTAGTGGTCGTAGCTGTGCCAGATCGCGGTCGAAGCCATTGAAACGCGCGCGATTTTGTCTCCGCCGAAGGGCGACGCGATCAGATCCAACTGGTTGGCATTGGTGAGCGAGGCCATGGCCTTGTGGCCGTAAGCGAAGGCGTCCTTGAGATACTGGACGATCTGATCCTTGCTGGTCAGCCCGGCCGGACCGTTCTCGGCGACGGTCTGCGAGGGGTTCTTCTGGTCGAGTATCGCAGCCGACACCGCATAGATGACGTAGGCGACGTGTTTGGCCTGCAGGCCGAACGTCCGTACTCCGGTGAACTCGCCATGGGTTGGCGCGAAATCGTATTTATCGGCCGGCATGGCCTCGGCCAGCGGCACCAGTTCGTGCTCGAGGCTCGAGAACTGTTCATCGTAAATCTTACCCGCGGCGGGCGCGCCCTGTTCGGCGCCAGCCGCCACCATGATGCAGAAAGTACCGCAAAAGGCCGCGCAAAGGACGGCGTATCGTGTGATCTTCATATAGCGTAGGTTCTCACATTTGCGTCAGGCGAAATACGGCTGTTCCGCGTCCATAATAAGAGAGCACCCCAAACGATTCTGAAAATGTATATCGAAAGCCGCGCGGCAAAGATGCTTCGGGAGGTCTTCGAGTCCGGGCGGCCGCTGACCTACGTCCTCTCCACCGAAGAACAGCGCGTCGCCAAAGTCCTGCGCGAGGTCGGCCTGCGGCTGCTGGCGCCCGCGGCGGTGCCCGTTTGGACCTGGAGCCTCACTGAGGGGATGCATCGGGACGGCCAGGAAGCCGAGGCCGGCACTCACGCTCCTCGCGCCGCGCTGGACTTTATCGCCGCCCACCAAAGCGCCGCCATCTTCCACCTCAAGGACTTTCACGAGCCGCTGCGGGAATCCGCCGAGATCAGACGGGCCCTTCGGGACCTCTACGAAAGCTGCCGCGACCAGCGCAAGTTCGTCGTCATCAGTTCCCCGGTCCGATCCATTCCCGAGGAAGTCGAGCGCAGCCTCATGTTTCTCGAGCTGCGCCCGCCGGATTCCGTCGAACTGGTAGAGTTCCTGCGCGACGAGAGCGGTACTGCGGACGAAGCAGTTTTACGCCAGGTCGCATCCACCCTGCAGGGGCTCACCATCGACGAAGCGCGCTACGCGCTGCGCCGCGCCCTGGTTGCCAACGGGAATCTGGGACCGGGGTCTCTGCCCTTCCTGCTCGAAGAGAAGCGTCTCCTGGTCAACCGGAGCGGCGTGCTCGAGTATGTGGCCGACGGCACCACCCTCGGGGAGATCGGCGGCCTTGACGGCCTCAAGAAATGGCTGCTGGAACGCCAGAAGCTTTTTCAGATGCGTGACAGCCTGAGCGCCGAAATCGTTCCCAAGGGCGTGCTCCTCATGGGTATCCCGGGTTGCGGCAAGAGTCTCGCCATCAAGGCCATCTCCTCTTATTTCCAGCTTCCGCTCTATCGCGTGGATATGATCGAGATTTTCTCCGGCAGGCACGGCAAGCCCGAAGGAGTGTTTGTCCAGGCGTGCCGCATGATGGAAGATATGGCGCCTGCGGTGCTCTGGTTCGACGAAATTGAGATGGGGATTACCTCCACAAATTCCGGCGATGAGCAGGGCAGAATTTTCGCCTTCTTCCTCACCTGGATGCAGGAGAAGACCCGCGGGCTCTTCGTCGCCGCCACGGCCAACCGCATCGACCTGCTACCCGCCGAGATGATCCGCAAAGGGCGTTTCGACGAGGTGTTCTTCGTCGACCTGCCGCTCGATGAGGAGCGCGTCGAGATCTTCAGGATTCACCTCATCCGCCGCGGAGTGGACACGAGCGGGATCAACCTCGAACAATTGATCGAGTTCACCAAAGGCTGGACAGGGGCCGAGATCGAGCAATGTGTCGTATCGGCCCTGACCAAGGCGCGGCTCGCGGACGTGCCGGTCACTGGGCACGATTTGATCGACGCCGCCGTGAAGATTGTCCCGCTGTCGCGCACCATGAAAGAGCAGATCAATCACATTCGAAGCTGGGCGTTCGAGCGCGCCGTTCGCGCATCTCCACGGGCAGCCGGTCGATTAGGATAAATTAAGCCACCACCTGCACGTGGGTCTTTACAGTCATTGAAGTCCTCGTTATCATCACTTAATCTATTATGTTGATAGACTAACATGACACACTTGATGAGGATACACATGCGATTCATGCGCGCGCTTCAATTGAGCTTCTTTTTGGTCCCTCTCTTGTTGACAGAAGCCCTTCTGGCACAAGTGGATACAGGTGCCATAGCGGGCACCGTAAGGGATTCGACGGGGGCCGTGGTACAGGCTGCCAAAGTCAAAGTTGTGGAGACCGACACTGGCATTGTTCTCTCCCTGGTCACCAATGCCGACGGTTTCTACGCGGCACCGGCCCTGCATATCGGGAAATACAATATCTCGGCCTCGGCTGCCGGCTTTGCGACCCAGACCAAAACAGATGTCGAACTCCGCGTTCAGGACCACCTGGATGTCGATTTCAATCTTTCACCAGGCCAGATGTCCACCGTAGTCACCGTGGAGTCCCAGGTATCGCCGCTGCAAACGGAAGACTCTTCCATCGGGCAGGTCGTGGACGACGAAACCATGCAGAACCTGCCCCTGAACGGACGTAACTACATTCAGTTGGCCACACTAGCCGCAGGCACGTCCCCTTCCCGCCGTGGCGCTGAACGGGACACGTTTATCGCCAATGGCGCGCGGGAAGTCCAGAATACCTATCTACTCGATGGAATCGATAACAAGAACAAGATCGTCGGGTTCGATAGCTCGGCCGCACAGGCCATCGAGCCGGTCCTCGACGGCGTGCAGGAATTCAAGGTGGAGACCAGCACCTTCTCCGCCGAGTTCGGACAAGCGGCCGGCGCGGTGGTCAATGTCACCCTGAGGTCGGGAACCAACCAACTCCACGGCAGCATGTGGGAATACCTCAGGAACTCGTTCTTCGATGCCACCCCCTATTTCCAGGTAAAGGGCCAGAAACCCAACTACACTCAGAACCAGTTTGGAGCCACCACGGGCGGCGCGGTCATCAAGGACCGAACCTTCGTCTTCGCCAGTTGGCAGAGCCTGCAGTCTGTCAACGTGGCGCCGCAACTGGCCACCGTGCCCACGTTAAATCAGCGCGACGGGATCTTCAGCACTCCCATATACAACCCCGCCACGACCGTGGCGAATCCCAACGGAACCGGCTACGTGAGGACGCCGTTCCCGAACAACACCATTCCCGCCAGCCTGTGGGACCCGGTTGCCACAAAACTGTTGTCGCTCTACCCGCTTCCGAATCTCACCGGCTCCACGAACTTCCTCTCCGACCAGGCCGAACGCCTCAACGACGAACAGGGCAACATCCGCGGCGATCAGCGGGTAACCGACAAGGACAGCTTCTTCATCCGCTACTCGAAGCAGGATAATTCGAGTATTCTGCCAGCCCCGCTGCCGCCGCCCTCGAGCGACCCGAGCGATGTCTGGACGGAAGCTCATTCGGTGGTGGGAAGCCTGACCCATATATTCAGCAGCAACCTGATCAACGAGGCTCGCATGGGCTACATGGAAACGCGCGAGGTACAGCAGGTTCCAGGGACGAATCTGGATGCCGAATACGGCATTCAAGGAACGCCCAACTATCCGGAGGTACACGGACTGCCCACCTTCACCATCAGCGGACTTAATACCCTGGGGACTACCGGTCCAGGTACGTTACCTATAGCGACGACCGGCTCCGGCAATCTGCCGCTGGACAAGCAGGGGCGCAACATTGAGTTTCTCGACAACCTGTCGTGGACCAAGGGGCGGCACACGCTCAAGTTCGGCGTCGACATCGAACAGGTGACGTTATATGGTCACGTGACGCTTTCGGCGCGGCCGAACTTCGGTTTCACGGGAGTCTATACGCAGAATCCTCAAAGCCGCTCCGGCACGGGTTCGCCCTTCGCGGACTTCCTGCTCGGCTATGTCAATAACTACACCACATCCACGCGGCCCGATAACGAAGAACGGCAGCATACCTTTGAGGGTTACGTTCAGGACGACTGGAAAGTGAGTCGAAAGCTGACTCTGAACCTGGGTCTACGCTATGAGCTGTGCATGCCCTGGTACGACACCACCAACGCCTTTTCCGACTTCATGCTACAGGGGTCGGCTTACGGTCTGCTGGTGACGGCGCCCGAAGCCAGCCAGTACGGCTTGCGGACTTCGTTCGCCAACCCCGACACCAAGAACTTCGCGCCGCGTGTGGGCCTGGCTTATCAGGTGACTCCGAAGACCGTCATCCGCAGCGGATTCGGAGTCTTCTACGGAAGAGCGGACGAGAACCTGGGCATTTCTGCGAGGCCCACCAACAACCCGCCATACTTCATTCGCTCGATCAACACGGGAGATCAAATCCATACGTTGATCACGCTGTCGGAAGGGATTCCGCCAGGTATCCTGAATCCCAACGACATCGTGAATGCCAACGTCAACTACTGGCCCACCTATATGCCTCTGCCGTACATCTACGAGTGGAATTTCAACATCCAACGGCAACTGGGGGCGGGGTTTATGGCACAGCTAGGCTATGTGGGTTCGGGCTCGCACGACCTGTATGTGGATGAAAATTTTAATCAGCCGCAGCCGGGGCCGGGCAGCGTCAATTCGCGGGAGCTTTTCAAGGCATACAGCGCTATCGATGCTTACCTGCCCCTCGACCGCTCCAACTACAATTCCCTGATCTTCCAGATCGAGCGGCGCTTTCACAATGGGTTTAGCTTTCTGGGCGCTTATACCTGGAGTCACTCCTTCGACTACGGTGGCACGACTTCCGACACCGACGTCACTGCACAGAACCCGTACAACCTTACGGCCGAGTACGGCGCCTCCAACTTCGACGTGCGCCAGCGCGTATCGGCAAGCTACATCTACGAGCTGCCCTTCGGGCGCGGTAAGTCGTGGGTTACTCAGCCTGGAGCGGCTCGCGCCATTCTCGGCGGATGGCAGCTTTCTGGTGTAACCTCCTTCCAGACCGGGCTGCCGTTCACACCCATCCTGGGCTACGATCCGACCAATACGGGTACCACGGCGCGGCCCAATGTGATTGCGGGCGCCGCGTTCTATCCGTCCAATCAGGGTCCGTCCGATTGGTTCAACAACTCGGCGTTCGTGGCCCCGCCGGCCTACACCTACGGCAATGCCGGGCGCGACATTCTGCGCGGCCCGCATCAGTTCAATAGCGACGTGGGCCTGCTGCGCTCCGGAACGTTTAAGGAGAGAGTCACGCTGCAGTTCTCCGCGCAGGCATTCAACGTGTTCAACACGCCGCAATTCGGATTGCCTAACAACACTGTCGGAGTGTCGACCACCGGAAAGATAACTACGGTGGTCAATCCGGAGCGGCAATTCCAACTCGGCCTGCATCTGTTGTTCTGACCGTAGGAGCTCATAATTATGGGTAACTCGACCAGACGCGACTTACTGAAAGGCGCCGGGGCGCTGGCCGGGTTGGCTGGTCTTCCCGGCGCCGGCGCCGCGGCCCCGCAATCCGCCGCCGGCGGAGGCTCTCACTGGGAGCAGCCGCCCAAGCAACAAGGCAATGGCTTGAATCTGATCCTGCTGGTTTCCGATACGTTCCGCGCCGACAATCTGGCCGCGTATGGAAGCCAGTGGGTGGATTGTCCGAACCTGAACCGTTTCGCCGAAACGGCGGTGCTTTTCGAAGACTACTATCCCGAAGGGCTCCCTACTATTCCCACGCGGCGCGTCCTGTATACGGGCCGCCGCATTATTCCCTTCCGCTATTACCGTCAGCCCGAGCCGGTGCAGCTACCGGGCTGGCACCATCTGTATAACGAAGACGTCACTCTCTCCGAGACGCTGTCCCAGGCCGGTTACCTCACGGCGCTGATCGCGGACCTCCCGCACCTGCAGCGTCCCGGCCGCAACTTCCATAAAGGTTTTGGTTATTATGAGTGGGTGCGCGGCCAGGAAATCGATTACTACGCCCAGGCACCCAGACACAAGCCGGATTTCAGCGACCTGTTTCCGGCAAGCTATATCGATAGCCCGGAGTTAGACCGGCAGTTCGGACAGCAAGCCAAGCAGGCCTTCCTCGACTTCCTCAACCAATACACAGCCAACCGCAAACGCTCTTTAGAGCACGGTGACTCGATTGTCGAGCAGACTTCCCGGAATGCCGTTCGGTGGCTAAAGGAGAACCACGAGCAGGGGCCGTTCTTTCTGCACGTGGAAGCGTTCGACCCGCACGAACCGTGGGACCCGCCGCGGGAGTTCCTGGAGAAGTACCTGAAAGACCCAACCGAACATAGTTGGCCGGAGCCTCCCTATGGCAATGTCATAGTGCCTCCGGAGGGAGTCAAGCGCCTGCGCGCCAACTATGCCGGCGAGGCATCCAACGTGGATCACTGGTTCGGCCAGATTCTGGACACAGTCCGGGACCTTGGCCTGGACGGCAATACGGTGGTCGCTTTTCTCTCGGACCATGGGGCGCTGTTGAACGAGCAGAACCAGTGGGTCAAAGGGCCTGAAAGACTCCGTAAACAGGTCCTGCATATTCCGCTGGTGATTCGTGCGCCTCGCGACGGCAGCAACGGCAAGCGCATCCCGGGTTTCGCGCAGCCCGTGGATGTTATGCCGACACTCCTGAGCCGGCTGAACCTGAAGCCGCCGTCGCGCGCGACTGGAGAGGATCTCTGGCCTTATGTGACTGGTGAGCGCTCGAACCGGCGTGACCACATCGTGACCGCGTATGGATACATCGGCGCCGTGCGGACGCCCGAGTGGAACTACTCAGCCATTTGGAACCGCGAGAAATACGTCGGGCAATACAAACCGCAGCTCTACGATCGCAAAAAAGGTCCCGATGAGCTCGTCAGTGTTGCGGGCCAGCACTCATCGGTAGTCGCGGAGCTGCACACGAAGCTGGAACAGTATATAGCTTCCGGTTGGTCAATCACCGACGGAAGCTTCAACGAGAAAGCCGGATAAACAAGCATGCACAAATCTATCTTGTTACTGTCGTCACTCGTCTTGATGTCATTCACGTCGACCTCGTTCGCCAAGGCCCAGGTCAGCCTTCGAGTGTTATTCGGAGTCAACGATACCGAGTCGGTCCGATGGGATGGCACCATCACTGCGCAGGGCGCCAGGATCGCATCCATCGAGCCGTGGCGTTTCGAGGGCGCCGATGCCATTGTAGGGGCGACCTGGCATATCAATACACACCCCATCCGCTTGTTCAACGGAGGAACGCAGGTCTCTTCGCGAGGTGTGAGCAACGTGGTCGCGAATGGCATCATCGTCAACCTGACGGCGCCGGACGGCAGCGCGGAACTCAAGGTGACCACCGCGCAAGGGGACTTCGCCTTCCGCCTGGACCAACTGACTTACGGAAAGCCGCTGCCCGAACTGAACGGCCGCGTGCTGGTAGACCGGATTCCCGCCAGCGTGCAGATTACCAACACGCCTGACGAAGAAGATTATCCGTCGGCTGCCACCGGCAAGAACGGGGATGTGTGGCTGGCGTACGTTCAGTTCCGTCACAACCCGGATCACAACGCCCTGCGCGCGGCTCTCGACACAGCGCCCAAAGATTTTTCGAAATGGAAGAGTCCTACGGGCGGCGATCAGATCTTCGTCCGCAAGTATAGCGGCGGCGCCTGGGCGCAACCGATCGCCGTCACCGCGCCTGGCGGAGATCTCTACCGGACCGCGATCGCTATCGATGGGCAGGGGCGCCCGTGGGTGTTCTGGGCGCAGAACGCGCACACATCGAACGGGCGCGCCAATTTCGAGATCTTCGCGCGCGCGATCGTGAACGAGACGCCCGGAGCCACCGTGCAGATCTCCAATGCGCCAGGTTCGGACATCGATCCGGTGGCGGCCACCGACTCGAACGGCAAGGTCTGGGTAGCGTGGCAAGGATGGCGCAATGGAGTCGCCGCAATCTTCGCGGCATCCCAAACTGGCGACAAGTTCAGCGCGCCCGCCGCGGTTTCGCAGTCTTCGGCGAACGAATGGAATCCGGCCATCGCCGCTGACGCCGGGGGCCGTGTCTCGGTAGCGTGGGATTCGTATCGCAACGAGAACTACGACGTCTATGTGCGGACGGCATCCTCCGGCAATTGGGGGCCGGAAACGCCGGTGGCGGCCAGCGCTCGTTATGAGGCGTATCCATCGATCGCTTACGACGGCTCGGGCCGTCTCTGGGTGGCTTATGAAGAAGGCGGCAAGGGCTGGGGCAAAGATTTCGGCGCTTACAACACCAACGGCGTAGCCGTCTATCAAGGCCGCGTGATTCGTTTGCGGGGCTTCGAGGCGGATGGGCGCGCAGTCGAAGTGGCCGGCGACCTGGGCGCGGTGCTCCCCGGCATGGCCAACATACACCTCGACAAGGGCGGCGTTCAAAACGATTTCCAGGCGCTCGATCCCGACCCCAAGAATTCGCAGACGCGCGGAAACGACCGCGGGGCGCGCAATATGCAGACCGCCAGGAACACTCTGCCGCGCCTGTTGGTCGATGGCTCGGGGCGTATCTGGCTGGCGTTTCGCAGTGCCCATCCTATCTGGTGGAGCATATTGGGCACGGTCTGGACCGAACACCTGGTGTCATTCGACGGCAAAGAGTGGAGCAAGCCGATTTACTTGAATCACTCGGATAATCTGCTCGATAACCGCCCGGCCCTGGTCTCGAGCCGCGGCGGTCAACTGCTCGTACTAGGATCGTCCGACAACCGCCGTCAGTTCTATCTGGGCGAGAATATCAGCTCACCGCTGGGTATCGTGGCGAACTCCAAGACCGATCCCTACAACAACGATCTTTACGCGAATGAGATCGATCTGGGCCCGGCATCGCAACCGCCGGCAGTGACTGCAGCCCGGCCGGCCGAGATTGCGGGTCCGGAGGTCGCGGACAAGACCGATCTGGGCCTGGTGAAGCAGATTCGAGACTACCGGTCCAATTCGCAACCGGAGCTGCGGATCGTGCGCGGCGAGTTTCATCGCCACAGCGAGATTTCCATGGATGGCGGCGGCGACGGAACTATTCTCGACCAGTACCGCTACATTCTGGACGCGGGGTCGCTCGACTGGGTGGGTTGCTGCGATCACGACAACGGCGGGGGCCGTGAGTACACCTGGTGGATCAGCCAGAAGCTTACCGACATCTTTTACGCGCCGGGTAAGTTCGTCCCCATGTTCAGCTACGAGCGCAGCGTCAACTATCCGGAAGGGCATCGCAACGTGATCTTCGCGCAGCGCGGCGTGCGCACCTGGCCTCGGATGCCGCTCAGCAAGGAAAATGAGACGGTCCACGCGCCCGATACGCTGATGCTTTACTCATACTTGAAGTTCTTCAATGGCATCGCGGCCGCGCACACCAGCGCCACCGGCATGGGCACCGATTGGCGCGACAACGATCCGGTGGCCGAGCCCGTTGTGGAGATCTATCAGGGCGACCGCCAGAATTACGAGATGCCTGATGCGCCGCGCTCGAATTCGGAGAAGGACTCCATAGGCAACTGGCGTCCCAAGGGGTTTGTCAATCTAGCGCTGGCCAAGGGATACAAACTCGGTTTCCAGGCGAGTTCCGATCACATCTCCACCCACATGAGTTACTGCAATATTCTGGCGAAGGACCTGACCCGCGAGGCGGTGCTCGAAGGCTTTCAGAAGCGCCACGTCTATGGCTCGACGGATAACATACTGGCCGATGTCCGCAGCGGGCCGAATCTGATGGGCGACGCCTTTTCGACCACCGAGGCGCCCAGTCTGCATGTAAAGCTGACGGGCACTTCCAAGTTCGCCAAGGTGGTCGTGGTCAAGGACAACGAGTACGTCTACTCGACCGAGCCGGGTACCGACAAGGTCGAATTTTCCTGGCGCGACAATACGCCGTCAAAAGGAAAGATGAGTTACTATTACATACGCGGCGAGCAGGATAACGGCGAGATCGTGTGGGTCTCGCCGATGTGGATCACTTACACGGGAAAATAGTAAGTCAAAAGGGGAATCATGTCTTCACGCTATCTGCTAGTACTTTTGCTTGGATTGAGTCTGCCCGGCCACGCCGAAGTGGGAGTCCGCGTGCTCCTTGGGCTGATGGACCGGGAAGCCACTAAGTGGGACGGTTCGGCAACCGTGGATCGCGGCAAGATATCCAAGATCGATCCGTGGCGCTTTGGAAAAGACGATGTCATTCAACCGGACGGTTCGTGGAAGATATCGACCGCGCCGGTCCTGTCGTTCCTGCACCTGGTCCAACGCCAGACGCCGCCGGTGGGAGCTAACGGAGTCATTCTCTGGCTGAGCGGAGAAGATGAGAGTACTGAGATCAAGCTGAATACCGCGAAGGGCTCCTTTAGTTTTCGGCTTGGGGATCTGCCGTATGGCAAATTCCAATATTCGCTCGATGGCAACGTGGCGGCCGACCGTATCCCGCCTTCGTTGAGATTGACCGACTCACCCGACGAACAGGATTACCCGGCGGCGGCAGTAGCTCCCAATGGCGATGTCTGGCTCGCGTACATCGAGTTTAAGCATCGCCCGGATCATGACAAGCTGCGCGCGCCTTACAAGGAGGCGCCCAAGGATCTGTCCGTGCTGGTGGCGCCGGCGGAGGGCGACCAGATCCTGGTGAAGCATTTCTCTCAAGATCGCTGGAGTGACCCCATCGCCATCACTCCTACCGGTGGAGATCTCTACCGCCCGGCCGTGGCCATAGACGGCTCCGGGCGGCCGTGGGTATTCTGGTCGGCGAATCAGAAGGGGAATTTCGATTTGTGGGCCCGCGTGATCGAAAACGGCACGCCGGGCGCCACCGTACAGATCTCGAAGGAACCCGGCTCGGACGTATTTCCGGCGGCTGCCACCGACGCCAAGGGACGCGTCTGGGTCGCCTGGCAAGGCTGGCGGCAGGGTAAGGGTGTAATCTTCTCCGCCGTCGAGCAGGGGAGCGGCTTCTCCGCGCCTGTGGCAGTGTCGAATTCATCGGCGAATGAGTGGAACCCGGCCATCGCCGCGGATTCTTCGGGGCGAGTCACCGTGGCTTGGGATTCTTATCGCAACGGCAGCTACGATGTGTACGCCAGGACGGCCACTGCTCCGGATGAGTGGGGTCCGGAAATCCCGGTCGCGGCGACCCCGCGCTATGAGGCGTATCCTTCCATCGCCTACGACGCGCAGGGCCGCTTGTGGATCGCCTACGAAGAAGGACCCGAGGGTTGGGGGAAGGATTTCGGCGCGCATCGCAGCACGGGCGTCCCCATCTACGAGGCGCGCGGCGTTCGGCTGGTGGGCCTCGATCGTAACGGACAATTGCTGCTGCCTGCGGCCGGTCCCGGCAAAGTTCTGCAAGGGCTGGCCGACATACGCGAGGACGGCGGCGGCCGGCAGGGAGACATTCAGGGCTGGGAGCAGCCCGACCCGCAGCTCTTTACCAGGCGCGCTTCGAACGCCCATCCCTGGCCGGGCAGCAACCCGCGCAACAGCCTGCCCCGTCTTTTGATAGACGCTTCGGGCAGAATCTGGCTGGCATACCGCAGTATGCATCCCGCGGTCTGGACGCCGATCGGCACGTCCTGGACGGAGTATGTAGCTTCCTACGATGGCAAAGCTTGGACCGGACCGGTCTTCATTTTCCGCAGTGACAATATTCTGGACAATCGCCCGGCGCTGGTATCGCGGCAGGCAGGCGGCCTGATGGTGATCGGATCTTCGGACTCCCGCCGCGAGGTGCAGTACATGCTCAAGCAAGGTTGGAGTTTGGGTCAACTGCTGGGCTCCGCCATTCCCGATCCATACAATAATGACCTCTACGCCAGCATGATAAACTTGCCCCCGGCGGCTTCCCTGTTTGCCAGCCGCGAGATTGGCGCGCCGCCCGCCCCGGCCGTGGTCCCCGATTCCGAAGCAGAACGCGGTGGCACGGCCAATGTCCGCGGGTATAGCATTAACGCTCAGGCAGGGGCACTCAAAATTGTGCGCGGCGAGTTCCATCGCCACAGCGAGATTTCCATGGATGGCGGCCTGGATGGCACGTTGATCGATCAGTGGCGCTACATACTCGATGCGGCGGCGCTCGATTGGGTGGGATGCTGCGACCACGATAATGGCGGTGGCCGCGAGTATAGCTGGTGGACTACTCAGAAGCTGACCGATGTCTTCTATACGCCGGGGAAGTTCGCCCCGCTGTTCAACTATGAGCGGAGCGTTTCCTATCCGGAAGGGCACCGCAACGTAGTGTTCGCGCAGCGCGGTGTGCGTCCGCTGCCGCGGCTGCCCAAGGTTGACGAGAAGACCCCCGGGCACGCTCCCGACACGCAGCTTTTCTACGCATATTTGAAAAAATTCGGCGGTGTGGTGGCATCCCATACGAGCGCCACGGATATGGGCACGGACTGGCGCGACAACGATCCGGACGTCGAGCCTGTGGTAGAAATCTATCAGGGCATGCGGCAAAATTATGAGATGCCCGATGCGCCGCGTTCCAATTCGGCGGCTGACTCCATCGGCGGATGGCGCCCTAAGGGATTCGTGAACCTGGCGCTTGAGAAAGGCTATAAGCTCGGTTTCCAGGCCAGCTCCGACCACATTTCCACGCATCAGAGCTATGCCAACGTGCTGGTCACGGAAAACACTCGCGAGGCTATTCTGGACGCCCTGCGCAAGCGTCACGTCTACGCCTCGACCGAGCAGATCGTCGCCGATGTCCGCAGCGGGCCGTATCTGATGGGGGACATCTTCTCTACCGCCGAAGCGCCCAGCCTGCACGTAAAGCTAGCCGGCACTACCAAGTTCTCCAAGGTAGTCATCGTGAAAGACAATGAGTATGTCTATTCTACCGAGCCGGCTTCGGAAAAGGTCGAATTCTCGTGGCGTGACAACGCTCCGGTGAAAGGCAAGACCAGCTATTACTACGTGCGCGGCGAGCAGGAGAACGGCGAGCTCGTGTGGGTCTCGCCTATGTGGATTACGTACACTGGAAAATAGTGCGGAAGGCCCTGATAGTTACGTGTCTCTCGCTGGGCGCTCTCGGTTTTCTGGCGACCCGGCCGGGTCTGCGTCTGCGAGCCCAATCGACGCCTGCCGCCGGGCGCACGCCGTGGAATCCGGCGGCGCGCCAGATTCTCTTACGCTACGGAGTGAAGGATACCGCCACGCGAACCTGGCACGGGTGGATCGAGCCGGCCTCCGGCGATGCGAAAGTCCTCGGTCTCGACGGCTATCATTTTTCGAACGAAGACGTGGTAACTGTTTCCGACAGCGGCGCGGTGGAGTTCTCGTTCACTACCCGCGCCTGGACGCCGAACGTGCAGCAGGTGGACCTGAGTCCCATCTTGCCCGGTCCGCGCGCCGTATTTCCCAACGGCGTCTATGCGATTGTGAGCGGCGGCCCGGGGGCGCGTTTTCATGTTCTGGGCGCGGGCAACTTCACCTTCGCTCTCGGCGATCTGGACGGCGGCAGGCTGCTCTCTTTTGACAACGGCAACATCGAAGTCGAGCTGGTGGCCGAGCCTTTCGCCGCCAGCGCGGCCGGAGAGGCGGACTTTCCTTCTCTGGCGATGGGGCCTGCGGGCCGTGCCGCTATGGTGTGGCAGGAATTCCTGGGCGAGCGCGATCGTCTGGCCTCTCGCGAGTGGGACGGCGCAAAATGGGGCGATGCCGAGTTCTTGGAAGCGCCGGAGACGCGTGATGTATTTCGTCCGTCGGCGGCTTACGACGGCGCGGGCGCGCTGCACATCATCTGGGCCGCGCAGGTGGACGGGAATTGGGATTTATACGAACGGCGTAAGACCGCTTCGGCATGGAGTTCCGTCGAGCGGCTGACCACCGCGGATGGCTCGGATTTCCACCAGCGCGTTACTACTGACAGCCAAGGCAACCTGTGGCTCGTGTGGCAGGCGTTCCGCAATGGGCAATCGGATATTTTTCTGAAGAGCTATCACGGCGGAGTATGGACTCCGGAGATACGCGTGAGCCAATCGGCGGCTAATGACTGGGAGCCGGCCGTGGCGGCGGATGGCAGCGGCACGGTCTGGGTAGGATGGGATAGTTACGACAAAGGCAATTACGATGTCTTCGTGCGTTCGTTTACGAATGGCCAAGCGGGATCTATCCGCGCTATCACGCATTCGCCGCGATTTGAAGCACACGCCTCGCTGGCCTGCGATAAAGAAGGGCGCCTGTGGATCGCGTTCGACGAGGCCGAGGCGAACTGGGGGAAGGATTACGGGTACCTGGTTAAGACCGCTGGCAACCCGCTCTACACATCGCGCAAGATACGGGTTGTGCGGTTGTCTGGCAACCGGCTCGAAGAGCCCGAAGCATCCCTGGCGGATGCTTTCCCGCTGTACCTGCCGCGCTTCGTGCAGAACCCGCAGATCGCCGTGACTGCCGACGGGAAAGTCGCGATAGCGGCTTTGCAGTTGACCAAATCGAACAGCGTCATCGAGGTGTGGGGCGCCAACGGCATTTGGGAAAACGTGGTCTTCACCCTGGATGGCGCGGGTTGGCATCGCCACCAGGCGCTCCCGCAATCCGCCGGCGCTAACGATGCCCGTGTGGCGCTGGGCGCAGCGCCGGATGGCACGCTGTGGGCTGCCTGGGCCGCCGATGGCCGCGATTACCAGGTCGCCCGGCCGCGCCAGCAGACCGTTTTCGCCGCGACCGTGCCGCAGGCGGTTTGCACAGGCGAAATCCGCCTCAAAGAATTCGTCGAACGGCCCGAGCTTTCCGCGCCGACTCACCCAGCCGAAGCCGCCGACCTGCGCGCCATACGCGATTACCGGATTCATTCGCAGGGTAAAGAGTACCGCATTCTGCGCGGCGACTTACATCGTCACACGTCTCTATCGACTGATGGCGTGGGCGACGGCTCTCTCTGGGATTTCTATCGCTATGCGCTCGACGCTGCCAGCCTGGACTTCTCCACAGTCACCGATCATCAGGGCGGCGGAACGTCTTACAACTGGTGGAAGGCACAAAAGTCGAGTGACTTGTTCCTGACTCCCAAGCGCCTGACTACGCTCTACGCCTATGAGCGTAGTGTGGTGTACCCCAACGGCCATCGCAACATAGTCTTCACGCGGCGCGGGATTCCAATTCTGCCGATCGATCCCGCGGAGCAGACCGGTCCGGACAACCCGGGCACCATGCGCTCCGCCGCGGCAGTGCTTCCCTACCTCCGCCAATATGACGGAATCGCTTTTCGCCATACCACGGCGACCGACCAGGGCACCGACTGGCAGGACCACGACAATACGCTCGAACCGATGGTCGAGATCTACCAGGGGCACCGCTTGGTTTACGAGCACGAGGGCGGACCCAAAGCTCCCACCGCTGAGAAGCTGTACACCCAGCGTAGCGGCTACCGCCCGGCAGGCTACGTATGGAACGCGCTGGCCAAGGGCTATCGTATGGGCTTCGAGGCGTCCTCGGACCACTGCTCCACGCACATCTCGTATTCCTGCATTCTGGCGGCTGGCACGGGCCGCCAGGACTTGGTGGACGCCATGCGCCAGCGCCACTCTTATGGCGCGACGGATAACATCGTCCTCGATTTTCGCGTGGATGCCGATGGGCGCGAGTATCTGCAGGGGGACGAGATTCCCTCGGCCAGTGAGTATACGCTGAAGGTCAACGCCATCGGCACCGGCCCGATCCGACGTGTGGCTGTGGTACATAACGAATCGTACGCCTACGAGGTGACGCCTGCCGGCGAGCGCCGGGCGCAGTTCACTTATGTGGACGCCCATCCCGTGACCGGCGAGAACCGCTATTATGTGAGAGTCGAGCAAGAGGATGGCAACCTCGCGTGGAGCTCGCCGGTCTGGATTCAAAAGAAATAAACTGATAGCTTCAGGAAACACTCATATGCACGTTCACTTACCCAAGGAACCGGTCTACGACGAACGCAAGCAACTGATCCAGCAGTTCGGCTTCGCCGCGTTCATTGGCGTCCTGCTATTACTCAATGTCACTGGCATCTTTACTACTGTAGCCGGCATCGACACTGCGGCCATCCTGACCGTGATCGCGGGCTACCGCACTTTCTTCACTGCCATCTCCGGCCTGCTGCAGCGCAAGATTTCCGCCGACCTGGCCATCTGCATCGCAGTCATTGCGGCTCTGTTCGCGGGTCAGTGTCTGGCGGCCGCCGAAGCCATGTTCATCATGCTGATCGGCGAGGCCCTGGAAGGCTACGCAGCCGGTCGCACTCATGCCGCCATACACCGCTTCGTCGAGCAGCTTCCGCGGCACGCCCGTGTGATCCGCAATGGCCAGGAAATCGAAATCGACTCCGCGCAGGCGGCGCCGGGCGACATCGCCATCGTGCGCGCGGGCGAGCGTATCCCCGCCGATGGCGTCATTTTGCACGGCGATTCCAGCATCGATGAGAGCACCATCACGGGCGAGCCGCTGCCGCGCGACAAAGGCGCCGGCGACGAAGTTTTCTCGGGAACGTTGAACGGCCACGGTCTGCTGCGCATCACTGTTACGCGAACGGGATCGGAAACTACGCTGGCGCGGGTGATCAAACTGGTCGAGCACGCGCGTGAGAAGCGGGCGCCCGTGGAGCGCATGGCGGATCGCTTCGCCCGCTATTTTCTGCCCGCTCTGCTGCTGGTGGCCGGAGTAACTTTTTACTTCACGCGCGACTGGCTGCGCACCGTTTCGGTGCTGATTGTGGCTTGCCCCTGCGCCCTGATCCTGGCCACGCCGGCGGCCATGGTGGCGGCTATCGGCGGTCTCGCGCGGCGCGGCATTCTGGTGCGCGGCGGAACGGTATTGCAGAACGCCGCCAAAGTGGATTCCGTATTCTTCGATAAGACCGGCACCCTCACCGAGGGCCGCTTCGGCGTGATTAAGGTAGTGCCGGTGGGCCGCACCGAGAGCGAGGTTGTAGCCCTGGCCGCCACGGCCGAGTACGGCTCGGAACATGTGCTGGCCCGCGCCATCCTGGAAGAAGCGCGGCATCGTGGCATCGCTACAGCGCCGCCCGACGAAGCCCACATCGTTCCGGGCCGGGGCGCGGTGGCTACTATCGCGGGACGAACCATTCGCGCGGGCAACGCCGGTTTCCTCGCCGAACACAATATCCTCGGTCTCGAACCGCTGCTGGAGGAAGCCGATCGTTACGGCGCCACAGCGGTTTTGGTGGCCGAAAACGACCTCCTGGCGGGCACCCTCCTCCTTCGCGACCGAGTTCGCGAAGGCGCCCGCCGGGCAATACATGACCTCGAGCATCTGGAAATCTCCCACCTCACGATGCTGACGGGCGACCGCAAACGCGCGGCGGAAGCGATTGCGCGCGAGGTGGGACTTCAGGACGTGGAAGCCGGGCTGCTGCCGGAGGAGAAGCTCGAGCGCATACGGCATATGGCGGGTCACGGCCATACCGTCGCCATGGTGGGAGACGGCCTGAACGACGCGCCCGCGCTGGCCGCGGCGCACGTAGGCGTGGCGGTGGGGGGCGCCAACGATATCACTGCCGAAGCGGCCGATGTCGTGTTTCTGGGCCACTCGCTCGAAGCCCTGCCGAAGCTGTTCGAGGTAAGCCGCAGGGCCATCCACACGGCTTGGCTGAACATCATCATTTTCGCCGGCATCGTGAATGCCGTGGCCATTGCGGCCGCCGCCACGGGGAAGCTGGGCGTGCTCGGCGCTGCCGTAACGCACCAGATGGCGTCGCTGCTGGTGGTGTTGAACTCGCTGCGATTGCTGCGTGTGGAGCGGCCGGCCGGCCGCCTCGGCTGGCTCTCGTCCGCAAGGCTGAAAGATCTCTCTCACCAATTGCATCACTTGTCGCATGACCTGTCGCATCAGATGGATCCCAAGCGGTGGTTCGATCGCGCGGTGGCGCACCGCCGGGAGTTGGCGCGTCCGGCGCTGGCCGCCGCGGCGGCGCTCCTATTCCTGAGCGGATTCTACGCTCTGGGTCCGAATGAGACGGGCGTGATCGAGCGCTTCGGCCGCAAAGTGATGCCTTATCGCACGCCCGGTCTGCACTACAAATTGCCGTGGCCCATCGAGCGCCTGACGCGCGTGAAGGCCCGCAGCGTACGCGCCGTGGAGATCGGTTTTCGATCCGGCGCAGCCAACGGCGAGGCGGAGCCGGCCGCCTACGAATGGAACGTGCAACATCGCTCCGGGCGCTTCCAGCGCAGGCCGGAAGAGTCCCTTATGCTGACCGGCGACCAGAACATGATCGAAGTGAACGCCGTCGTGCACTACGAAATGACGCGACCGGACGACTTCCTGTTCCGCCAGCTCGATGCCGAAACCACCGTGCGCACCGCGGCGGAATCCGCCTTGCAGACCAGCGTCTCGACCGCGCCGCTCGACGATGTCCTGACCACCGGTCGCCAGGCGCTCGAAGCCCGTGTAATGGCCTCGCTGCAGCGCAAGCTCGATCGCTACGGCGCGGGCGCCCGTGTGGTGCGGGTCAAGCTGCTCGACGTGCATCCTTCGCTCGAAGTGGTGGATGCATTCCGCGCGGTCTCCGGGGCTTTCGAAGAGAAGAACCGGCTCATCAACGAGGCCGAAGGTTATCGCAACGAGCAGGTCGCGTTGGCGCGCGGCAACGCCGAGGCGCGTCTCCAAACCGCCGCGGGCTACAAAGCCAGCCGCACTCTGCGGGCCGAAGGCGACGGCAGCCGCTTCGAGCTTGCTGAGAGCGCCTTCGCATCCGCGCCTTCCGTTCACGAATTGCGGCTCTACCTCGAAACCATGGAACAGGTGTTGCCGGGAAAGAAGAAGTTGATCCTGGATTCAGCGAAAGGGCGCCGTCATTTATTGCTGCTGGAGGATGGCGTGGAAGTGGCGCCTCCGGGCAGCCTGGGTCTGGCGCCGTAGCATTAGGGGGGACTAATTAAATGCATCTTACAAAACCTCATTACCGCATTGGCGCGGCAGCCGCGCTGGTGCTGCTGGCCTGGTTGACGTTGTTTTCCGTGCGGGAGACCGAGTTCGCGCTGATCACGCAGTTCGGCAGACCTGTCGGGACGGTTACCGACGCAGGCTTGCACGCCAAGTGGTTTTTCCAGAGCGCGACTTATTTCGATCGCCGGCTGCGCGTATACGACCCAAGGCCAAGTGAGTTTCTGACGCGCGACAAGAAGAACCTGGTCATTGAAAGCTATGTCGCGTGGCGCATTCGCGATCCGCAGCACTTTGTGGAGACGGTAGGCGATCCGGTGTCGGCGGAAATGCGCTTGCACGATATCGTGTGGTCCGGCCTGTCGGCGGTGTTGGGCACGCATGACCTGGATGCCATCGTCGCTCCCAATCCTGCGAGCGTGCAAGCCGATAGCTTTCTCGACCAGTTGACTGCGGTCACCGGCGCGGCCTCGCTAGCGCAGTATGGCATCGAGATCGTAGACGTGCGCATCAAGCGGCTGAATCTGCCGGAGCAGAACAAGCAGAGCGTCTACGCACGCATGCGCGCCGAGCGCGAGCGCATAGCTCGTCAGTACCGCGCCGAGGGCGAAGAGCAGGCGCTGCGCATACGCGCGGACGCGGACCGGCAGCGCGACGAGATTCTGTCGGCAGCCTATAAGGACGCGGAAAAAACTCGCGGCGAAGGCGACGCGGCTTCTACGCGTATATATAGCCAGGCTTATTCGCGCAATCCCAAGTTCTACAAACTGGTCCGCACGCTGGAGTCGTACAAGAAGATTTTGGACGACAAGACTACCGCGATTCTCAGCTCCGATTCGGAGTTATTGAAGGTGTTCATGAAGGGCGAGGGCGGAGTGCAATGAGTACCATCCCGGCTGTAGATCATCACCATGATCACGGCCACGATCGTCATCATGATCACGAGCATCATCATGATCACGAGCACGATCATCATCATCATGATCATCCGGTGAAAGCCGCTCCGGTCCAGGCCGGCGGCTCCAGACGCAACCGCATCGCGCTGGCAGTCGCCGGTCTGTGGCTGGTCAGCGGAGTCTATATCGTGCCCGCCGATCAGCAAGCCGTAGTGACACGCTTCGGACAGGTGATCGAGCCGCGCGTTTTCCCCGGCATCCATGTGGCCTTGCCTTGGCCCATGGATCGAGTGACTAAGCTCAAGGTGCAGCAACTGCAGAGGCTGGTAGTCGGGGGCTATCTTCCCGATAGCGTGCTGGGACGAACGCAGCCGCTAGCCTCCCAGTTTCTAACTGGAGACCAGAACATCATCAACCTGAGGGCTGTTGTGCAGTACTCGGTGGGAATGCCGGCGGACTACCTGTTCCATGCGCAGGACGTTTCGAGGACGGTAGCCGCGGCGGTCGAGACAGAGATGTCGCGGCGCATTGGGAGGCGCACGGTGGATGCCGTCCTGACCACCGAGAAGACCGCCATCCAGGAAGAAGTGCGCGCGGCTGCGCAGAAACTGATCGATGCCTATGGCGCCGGAGTGCGCATCGCCAGCATCAACATCGAAAGCATGACGCCGCCACCCGAAGCCGCCGAGGCCTTCCGCGACGTGGCCAGCGCGCGAGCCGACGCCGCTCGCATTTACAACGAAGCGCTGGGCTATGAAAGCGACCTGGTTCCGAAGGCGCGCGGCGAAGCCCGCCAGATGACGGAAGCGGCCACGGCATATAAGGAGAGCAAGATCAACGAAGCTACCGGTGACGCTTCCCGCTTCGATCTGGTGGAGAGCGAGTACGCCCATGCCACGGCCGTCAATGGACGCCGGTTATACCTGGAAACACTCGAGCAGGTGCTGCCGAAGATCAAGAAACTGGTGGTGGACAAGAATGGAAGCTTCGACCTGACTATCATCCGGAAAAACAGCGATAGCGCTCCGCCACGGAAGAACCCATGACCCGCGAGCGTAAAGCCCAAATCGCCACGATTGCCATCCTGGGAGCCGCTCTGGTGTTAGTGGCCGTCAAGCGCGGCGGATGGCAGGCCAGCGCCGCGCAAGTTACGAATTGGATTCCAGGCGCCCGCCCGAGCGCTCCAGTCACTCCGCAGGACACGGTTTATCGTATGCTGGATGCCGCTCGTGACGGGGATGTGCGCGCGTATCTCCGTTGCTACACCGGACAGATGGACAGCACTCTCCGCCAGATCGTGTCGGAGAAGGGAGAGCCCGCGCTGGCGTCGTACATTCGCAATTTCAATGCAGCCATCAAGGGCGTGGCCATCCAGGAACCCCAGCCTGTCTCCGACCGCGAAGTTCGCCTCCGCGTCGAATTCGTATATCAGGACCGCAACGAAGCCCAGTTGTATTATCTGGAACAGGCCGGGGGCAATTGGAAGATCTCGCGCCTGGAGAACACCGAAGGAGTCCAGACGCCGGTGACCTACGGCACGCCGGTTGAGTGAGTGACTTCAGACTGACTTAGCGGCGCCAACGGCCCGGATAGTAGCGATGCCCATAGTAGCGGGGCGCTACCCAATAAGCGTGGCGATACGGTGGCCGAGCCCAGTAGCCGGCATGCCAGGCATAACGCGCGCCCGCCGGATACCAGTAGCCGCCGACCCATGCGTATCCAGGACCTGGGGCCGGTGGCGCTGCATAAGCGACCACGGGAGGCGGAGGCCCATAACCGCCCACGCCAATTCCTACGACGACTCCGGGCGCCGCGAACAGAGAGCTTCCCGCGAGTAACACGGCTGCGAGTAACTTGGTTTTCATAACGTCCTCCTGCAATGCCGTCTATTGCAAGGCGCTTGCCAGAGTGTTATCTCATTGAAAGATAATGGCTGGCTTCGAGACCCGCTGGCTGTTGTGCACCAGGCTGGTGGCTCCCGGCCAGTGATCGGTCGCCGGCCGGCGCGTCATGCGCCTCCGCGCACCTTGCGGGCGGATTCCGCCCCGAAGACCGGCAGCCCGGGATCTGTCAGTAACCCGATCTGCTTTAGTACCGAAGCCTGATCCCAGTAGATGTGTTCATGCGCAAGCTTACCGTCGCGGAAGCGCACGATCGCGACCAACGCCACTTCCACATAGCGATTGGTAGGAGGAACTCCTGGCAACATCCATGGCATTTCCTGAGTGTGTGTGAATGAAAAAATCATTTCATCGACAAGCTGGTCTTCTCCCACCGTGCGGGAAATAGGCGTGAGCTTCGTGTCTGGCGGCATGCTCGGAATGAAGTCCACCGAATAGAAAGTGCGCAGTGCGCTTTTCCCCGCGCCGCCTGTCAGCACCGGGACGTGATTGACGTAGGCGTCTTCCACCATGGTGGCCAGCGTCGAGTCCGTGTCGCGCGTGGAGAATTCATGATTAGTGTGTTCTTCCCATAACCGGGCCAGATCTGCTTGGGTCATGCAGCAATTTTATCAACTTACTACGACTGACTCCCGCATCAAGGCGAGCGCAATCGCCCCCAGCACGCCGGCATTGCCGCCCAGCCCGGGTGCCACGATGTATTGGTCGATGCGCTCCAGGATCTCCGGCGCCTGGATGTATCCGTTTAACAGTTCCAACACTTCGCGCCGGATGCGGCCGAACAAATCCGCCCGCCGCATCACGCCGCCGCCCAGAATGATCCGTTGCGGCGATAGCGTGCAGATCCACGTCACCAGCCCCAGCGCCAGGTAGCGCGCCTCCAGTTCCCAGGCCGGGTGATCCGGCGGAAGCCTTTCGCCGCGTTGTTCCCAGCGCGCCTCCAACGCCGGACCGCTTACCAGGCCCTCCAGACAGTCGCCGTGAAATGGACAGCAGCCGGGAAACCTGTCCGCGCTCCGGTCGTGCGGCACCCGGATGTGGCCCATCTCGGGGTGTACCAGGCCGTGGATCAACCGCCCGTTCACCATTCCGCCGCCGCCCAATCCGGTGCCGATGGTCAGGTAAAGAAAAGTATCCAGCCCCTGCGCCGCGCCCCAGCGAGCCTCGCCCAGCGCTGCTGCATTTACATCGGTGTCGAAAGCCACCGGCAAACCTGTGCCCCGCCGCACCTCGCCCGCAAAATCCGTATGGCTCCAGCCGCGCTTCGGAGTCGAGGTGATGTAGCCGAATTTCGGCGATCGCGGATTCAGATCGATCGGGCCGAACGATCCGATCCCGATGCTCTCCAAAGGCTGTGGCTGCCCTGCGAAGTACTCTACCGCGCGCCCGATAGTCTCTTCCGGTGTCGTGGTCGGAAACGCCGTCCGCTCCAGCAACTGGCCGGCGTCGTTCCCGATCCCGCACACAAACTTGGTGCCTCCCGCTTCGATACCGCCGTAAACACGCATGCAACTGCTGATTCTATACTCAAATAGTGTTGATCTGCCTGGCACTGTCGGCGCTGGTTGGCGTGAGCGCCGCCGGCGGCGCCGAAATCGACTCCCTCTTCGCGCCGCTGACCGATGCACACTCGCCCGGCCTCGCGGTTCTCGTCCGGCAAAATGGGCGCACCGTCTTCGCCCGCGGCTACGGGCTGCGCCGCCTCCAGTCACTGGCTAAGATCGACGCTAAGATCGACGCGAAAACCGATTTTCGACTAGCATCCTTTACTAAGCAGTTTACGGCTACGGCAGCCATGCTGTTGGTGCACGATGGGAAGCTGCGGTATGACCAGCGGCTGACTGACATCTTCCCCGACTTTCCCGCATACGGCCAAGCTATTACTGTCCGCCACTTACTCACTCACACCTCGGGGTTACCGGATTACGAAGATCTGATGGACCAAACCTGGACTCCGACTCATCAGATTCAGGACGAAGAAGTTCTGAGCTTGCTCAAACGGCAAGCCAGTCCGAAGTTTGCGGCTGGGTCCAGTTGGGCTTACAGCAATTCCGGGTACGTGCTGCTCGGGTTGATCGTCGCCAAAGTCTCTGGCGAGCCGTTTGGGCAATTCCTGCGCGATCGCATCTTCAAGCCGCTGCGCATGAGTGACACGCTGGCTTATGTGAATGGGCAGAACACCGTGCCAAATCGCGCATACGGTCATTCAAAGAAGGCAGACCAATTCGTGGAGACAGACCAGAGTCCGACCTCGGCGACGCTCGGCGATGGCGGTGTGTATTCTAATCTCGACGACCTGGCGAAGTGGGATGCCGCCTTACAGAACCACTTACTTCTGAGCAAAGAAGAAATGACGGTCGCGCTGACGCCGGCCAAGCTTCGCGACGGTTCCGAGCCGCGCTGGCCCACCAGTCCCGATGAAGACAATCTAGCCCCTGGCAAGCCCGTTTCCTACGGATTCGGATGGTTTCTCGATCCCTTCGAGGGTCATCCGCGAATGTGGCACACAGGCAGCACGTTGGGATTCCGCACTGTAATCGAGCGGTTCACGGAAGAGAAACTGACGATCGTTATTCTGTGCAATCGGACGGATCTTGACCCGAGTCAGCTGGCTCTTCGCGCGGCGCAAGTCTTTCTGTCCCGCCGCACCGATCGGCGGAATGGCAGAATGGAATGAATGCCCTGCATAGCCGCTTCCGTCGAGAACGTGCCTCACTCCCGCATTCGCGAACTGGCGGAAATCGCCATGTCCATGCAGGGCGTGCTGCGTCTGTATTTCGGCGAATCCAATCTGCCCACGCCGGACTTCATCAAGCGCGCTGCCATTGACGCGCTGGCGGATGGTTACACTTATTACACTGAGAACGCCGGCCTGCCCTCTTTGCGCCGCGCCATCGCCCGCCAGTATGCCGAGCTGCACAACATCGAGCTCGATCCCGCTACTGAGATTGTGGTCACTGCCTCCGGCGTGCAGGCGTTGAACGTCGGCATTCGCGCAGTGCTCGATCCGGATGATGAAGCGCTGATCCTTACACCCGCCTGGCCCAACGGCTCGTCCAACGTGGCCATGGCCAATGCCATCCCACGCCAGATCCCGCATCCCTTGCGCGGCGATCGCTATGGCATCGACTTCGACGCGCTCGAGTCCGCCGTCACCCCGCGCACCCGCCTGCTCCTTTATACTTCGCCTTCCAATCCGCTGGGTTGGGTGGCCACCGAAGACGAGCAGCAGCGGCTGTTGGATTTCTCGCGCCGCCACGGCCTGTGGCTCATGGCCGACGAAGTCTACGACCGTCTCTATTACGCGGGCGCCTCGCTGGGTGTCCCGGTGTCCTCTATCCTGCGCAAAGCCACTCGCGACGATGCCGTCATGGTGGTGCAGTCTTTCTCCAAAACCTACTGCATGACTGGCTGGCGCGTGGGCTGGCTTATCGCCCGGCGCGACCTCGCTCAAAAGGCTACCCAGTTAAACGAGTTCATCGTTTCGCACGCTCCCAGCTTCGCCCAGAAGGCTGCCGAGACCGCCCTGGCCCATGGCGAAGCCGAACTCCTGCGCATGCTCGAGCGCCTCCAGCAGAACCGCGACCTGTGCCTGCGCGCCCTTAGCGCCATGCCCGGCGTTACCGTGCCCAAACCGGACGGCGCTTTCTATCTCTTTCCGAAGATCGCCGGCCTCGTGGATTCCTTCGGCTTTTGCCGGACTCTGCTGGAGGAGTGCCGCGTCGGCCTCGCGCCCGGTGTGGCCTTTGGGGCCGGCGGCGAAGGCTCCGTGCGCATCTGTTATGCGGCTGAAAAGTCGATCCTTGAGCCGGCCATGGAGCGCCTCGCCGCATTTGTGAAACATCACCGAGACTAAATCGCTCGGATGGCCTAATATAGGAAGCCGCAAAGATCGCTCAGCGTTTTCCACCAGCCGCCCTCGCAAGCCTGGCCAGAGTCCCGTCCCACCAAGTGAACAGTATTGGGGTTAGTGGAGCCGCTCTAGCGCGACCAGGGGGTCGCGCGCGGACGAGGGCGTCCGCCCCACATTGGTCGGATCGAGTATTGTCAAAAATCAACGCGGATCAGGGACGGAATTTCGAATCGCTCGCTGAAACCGAGTCGTCGGGTTCGGAGCCGGGCAGTTGGTCCTGGTCAGCGGCAGCAGCCGGCGGTTGGGGTATCGGCGCATCTGATTCATTCTGCTTGGGTTGCTGGTCAGGATGGCTCTGTTCGCTCAATTTTGATTCCGGCTCGGGCGGCTCGGTCTGAGGGGGGCGGGGCTTCTGGAGGGCCTGGAGCTCGCGCAGCGCTTTGAAGTAGGCGCGCTCCCAACGGGTTTGTTGTTTCAAAACGTATTCGAGCGTGCGCATTCTGGATTCGGTGAGGGCGCCTTGATCGTAGATGTTGTACTCCATGTTGCAGGCGCGGGCGGCTTTCCACTGGGCGACCGCCATTTGCTCGAGCAAGTACTGTTCGGTGCGGCCCTGGGGCTGCCATTCGGTTTCGAGGTCGGCGCAAAGCTGGTGGAACTCTTCGGCGTTTTCGTTGGGCAGCACGGCGGTGCGAGCGCACAGGCCGTGGCGGAGGGCGTTGAGGCGCACGGCGGCTTTGCCCTCGGGAGTTCTGGGTCCGGTGGACTTTTGCGCGTTGCGACGATTGGCTTCTGTTTGTTTGATAGAGGTCATTTGGTTGTCCCATGCCAAGGGTATGCGCGGGGGGTGGCGGGTTGGTGGGCTACAGTTGGAAATTTGGGTGTAATTGGTTTGTTTCGATAGCGGAAATAAAGTTGGCCGGCGCGTGACCGGCCAGGAGGCCGGTCCTACCTCTAAATTCGAGATTAAATCCAAATTCCGCCACCCGATCGTATTGCTGTTGTAGTTTCACTTCACCCCAGGAGGTAAAGAATGCGCACATTCGCCCTTCGAGCCGCCGCAGCTTCTCTGCTGCTGGTATCCGGCGCCTTCGCCGCCAGCCATCGTAACGGACCGCTGCTGCTCGAAGACCAAACAGCCAATCTGAACGACTTTTACATCTTTCGCAGTTGGGAGACAGGCCACACCAACAGCGTCGTGATGAGCATGAGCGTCCAGGGCTTTCAGAATCCGGACAACGGGCCCAGCTATTACAAGTTCTCGAGCAGCGTCCTGTACCGGTTCAACATCAACAATTCACGCGGTCTGGATGGAAACCCGGATATGCAAATCGATTTCGTCTTCCAGGACCTGCTGCGCCCGAACCCGACCTTCGTGTCGTACTTCGGCCCCATCATGACCATCGATGACCCCAGTATCTTCCTGTATGAGACGTACACCGTGGTGATCCGCAACCTGCAGACCGGAACCATCGTGGCCGCCTACAACCAGGACGTAAACGGCCATGCGCTATCCGTGGCGCCGCCCAACCTGGGACCCGTGGGCACACCCAATTACGAGACGAACCTCGGCCAGCCGTCTATTTTCACGCTGCCCAACGGCATGCGCGTGTTCGCCGGTCCGCGCGACGACGCCTTCTATTTCGATAGCGGCGCCACCTTCGATCACCTGGACTTCCGACCCCCGGCGCCCGTATTGGCAGGCGCTGCCGACACGGGGCAGGGAGCGGCGTACCCTAACGCCGTGGATGGTTTCGCGGGCTACAACATCAGCCTCATCGCTGTCGAGGTGCCCATCAACATGCTCACCGCCAATGGCTCCATCCCAACCTCCTCCACGGATCCTAACGCCACCATCGGCGCCTGGGCAGCGACTTTGCGCCAGCAAGTTACCGTGCGGCCCAGCCCCAGCGATCCGCTCTATTTCGGCGAGTATGTGCAGGTCGACCGGGTGGGTAACCCGCTCACGGTCGAGCTACTCATCCCGCTGCCCATGAAGGACTACTGGAACCGCAGCGACCCATCCGGCGACCAGCAGTTTGCCTCGCTGATTGCCGATCCGTTCTTCGTCAGCGGCATCCTCAGCGGCGTCTTCAAGCTGAATGTGCCGCCCGCGCCGCGCAACGATCTGCTGGGAGTCTTCGTCCCCGACATCACCCGCATCAACCTGACTACGCCGGGGATTCCCAATGCGCAGCAGAGCCGCCTGGGACCGCTGGGCGGCGATAATGCGGGCTGGCCCTTCGGCGGACGGCGGCCCGGCGATGACGTGGTCGATATCGGCCTGCGCGCCGCGGCCGGAGTGCTGGTATCCGGCTTCGATGTCGCGCCCAACAATGAGCTCGGCGACGGTGTCAATTCCAACGACATTCCGCTGCTCGATCGCTTCCCGTTCCATGCTCCGCCGCATGCGGGCTTCCTGCATAGTCAGGAGAATGGGACCAACGGCCGCGGCACGCCTACCGGCCAGTAGACAGTGACAGGACTGCTCCCTGACGGTCGCGGCTCGGATTGCCGCGACCGTCGAGACTTTCATCCAATGCCCAAACTAATCTATTTCTTCCTTTTCGCCGGTCTGGTGTCTGCTCAGGTCGCCGAGCCCGATCGCCTGATGCAGGCTTTTCCGGACCGCGCCATGGCCGACCAGGTCGCTCGGATGAAGACCGACGAGCGCATCAAGATGTACGAGGCTCTGGTCAAGTACAAACCGGAGGATTTCCATTATCAGAACCTGCTGGCAGCCACCTTCATCCAGAAGATGCGCGAGACCATGGACCCCGCCTATCTGGACCGCGCCTCGCGCATCGTCGATAGCGTGCTGGCCGCCGAAGGCGCCAACTACGAAGCGCTCCGGCTGCGCAGCCAGATCGAGCTCGAGCGCCACAACTTCACCAAGGTCGCCGAGTATTCGCGTGAGCTGACCGCGACTTCACCCGACGATCCCTGGAACTGGGGCACGCTCGGCGATTCCCTGATGGAACTGGGCCAGTACGATAAAGCGGCTGACGCTTATCAGCGCATGGTCTCCCTGCGCCCCGATCTCTCCAGTTACAATCGCGCGTCTTACTACCGCTTCGTGGCCGGCGACGCGCCCGGCGCCATTGAAGTGATGAAAAAGGCTATCGATGCGGGCAGCCGCTCGGCGGAGAACGTCGCATGGTGCTTTGTCGACCTCGGCAACCTGTACTTCAAGACCGGCCGGGTGAGCGACGCCGAACAGGCCTATCGTTCGGCTTTGCGCTCTTTCGAAGGGTATTATCCGGCGCACGCAGGGCTCGGCCGCGCCTATGCCGCCGAGGGCAAAATCGCGGATGCCATCGAGAGCTACAAACGCGCCCAGGCCGCCGTGCCGCTGGTCGAGTACGCCGCCGCCCTACAGGATCTTTATACCTTGGCCGGAAAGCCGGAGGAGGCCCGCGGACAGGGCGAAATGGTCGATATGATCGACAAGATGGAGCAGGCCAGCGGCCTCAACGTGAACCGCAACCTGGCCATGGCCTATGCCGATCACGATCGCAATCTCGAGCGAGCTCTTGAGCTGGTGCAAAAGGAATTGGGCGGACGGCGCGATATCTATACCTACGACGCGCTGGCCTGGACGCTTTACAAGAACAAGAAGTACGCCGAAGCCGATAAGGCCAAGGAGAAGGCGCTGGAGTTAGGCACACCTGAGCCGGCCTTCTTCTATCATGCCGCGTTGATCGAGCGCGCCCTCGGCCGGCGGGACCAGGCCCGCCAGCATCTGGAGCGAGCCCTGGCGCTGAACGCGCATTTCGATCCCCGTCAGTCCCCCCTGGCCGAAGCCGCTTGGAAGGAGATCCGTCAATGAAACAATTTTGCGTATTCCTGATTTGCGCGGGCGCGCTGGCAGCCGCCGCCACTAACACCGCTGATGATGACCGGGTGGCCCGCATGCTCGACGAAAAGCTGACCGCCGCGCAGCGCAATGACGCCTGCTTCGCGCTGCGCGGCAACCGCTCTCCGAACGTGATCTCCGCCATGCGCGCCGCCCTGGCCAGTCAACCCGTGCGCGCCTGCGCCAGCCGCAATCTGCGCGCCGCCGAAGCCATCGATGAGTTTCGGGGCGCACTGACCGCTTCCGAACCGGAAGTCCGCGCGGAGGCCGCCCGCCAACTCGGCTCCTTCGAGCGGCCCGAGTTCATCGAGCTACTCGCCAAGACGGCCCACGATCCGAACATGCTGGTGGCTATTAACGCGGTAATGGGCCTGGGCGAATATCGGGATCGCGCCGTGCTTCCTTACTTACTGGATCTGGCCAGAGGCGGCGGTGTGGTGGGTGTGGCAGCTCTCAGCCGTGCGGCGCAGTTCAATGACCCCGCCACACTGCCAATCGCCCGCAACCTGCTCTCGACCAATGACGCCCCCGCCAAGCTTCTGGCGCTGAAGATCGTTGGCGACCTGGGTGACGCCGCCGATCTTCCCCGGCTGCGCGAGATGGCCGCCAAGAGCCAGCCTGTCTCGGTCGGGGCGCGGGGCTTCGGCCTGATGCCAGTGGTGGATCTGTCACGCGTCGCCAAGAGCGCGATTGCGGAGATCGAAAAGCGCACCGTACGCGAGGAACCCAAGGAGAAATAGTGTGACCTACGAGCCTGACAGCATCTGCTGATAAGTTCGCTCGAAGAAGCCGTCGGTCATGCCGGCGATGTAATCGCACACCACCCGGTAAGCTGGCTCGGCCGGGATGAGTTCGGCATGAGACGGCGGAAGCCGCTCGGGATGCTCCACGAAGAAATCGAACAGCTCCGCGATCATGCCCGCCGCGCGAGTGCGCTCCTCGCACAGCTCCGGCGAGGAATAGACGCGCCGATGCAGAAATTGTTTCAAATCGCGATTGGCCGTTTCTGTTTCGGCGGTGAAAGCGGCCAGGCGCTCGGGGTAGAGACGGACTTCCTCCATAGTTCGCACGCCGGATGCAGAGGCGCGGCGGGCAGTGCCCTCGATGAGGCCGGACACCAGGGAGTCGATCAGACAGCGCAGAGTCTCGTGGAAACGCTGGTCCTCGGGCGCGCCGGGGAACTGAGTCTCGGCCGCTTGGTAGAGTTCCCGATAGTACGGCGTCTCCGCGGCGACATCCGCGGGGCGCAGCAAGCCGGCTGAGACGGCATCGTCGAGATCGGCGGTATTGTAAGCGATCTCGTCGGTCAGATCGATGAGTTGCGCCTCGAGCGGCGGACGCAGCCCGGGCAGATATTCCTCGAACGCCGGATTCTCGCCGGGCCCGAAATCGTGCGAGTGTTTGGCAATGCCCTCGCGCACTTCGAAAGTGAGGTTCAGCCCGGGGAAGCGGGCGTACCGCTGCTCAAAGCTTTCCACGATGCGCACGGCGTGCAGGTTATGGTCGAAGCTCGCGCCGAAGCGTTGCATCTGGCGGTTCAAAGCCTCCTCGCCGGCGTGTGAGAAGGGTGGATGACCGATATCGTGGGCCAGCGCCAGAGCCTCGGTCAAGTCTTCGTCAAGCCCGAGGACCGCCGCCACCGTGCGCGCGACTTGCGCCACTTCGATGGTATGCGTGAGCCGGTTACGGAAATGATCGCAAAGGCCCGGAGTGAAAACCTGCGTCTTGGCCTCCAGCCGGCGGAAGGCGCGAGCATGCACGATACGGTCGCGGTCGCGCTGAAACGCGTTCCGATAGGGATGATCCGGCTCCGGATAGCGCCGGCCCCTGCTGCGCGCGACCGGAAACCGAAGATGGCGGAGCATGAACGTAGCCGGATTATTGGGCCGGCAACTCGGAATACGCCTGGATGGCGGTCTCGCTCACAGGCCCCGGGACCGCGCGGAGCGGACCGAGCAGTTTCCGCGCCTCAGCCGGCTTGGTGTGCGCGAGTGCTCTAGCCAAAGTGATCGCCGCCTGGTCCTTGGAGACGAAAACGGTGGGATGGAGCATCAGGGATCGCAGCAACTTCTCGCCTTGATCGTTCTTGCCTTCGGCGAAGTAGACCTGGCCGAGTGAAAGGTTGGCCAGAGACGCATAGCGCTTGTTGGCGGAATCGGCCACCGACTGGAAGCGCTTCTCGGCCTCGGTCAGGTTCCCTTGATTCGCAGCCAGACAGCCCAGATAGTATTCAGCGATGTAACCCTCATCCGTTCCGGAATACTTGGAGGCCAGCTCACCGAAAGCCTTGGCGACTTCCTTGTCCTTGGCGTCCTGGGTGGCAAAGTTGATCTCGGTTCCCGGCGGCGCTTTACCTACGGGCGCCTCCTGTATCTGGAGGGCATGCGCCAGCGCCTCTTGGCGGACCGTGTGCAGATGTCCCCGGTACAGTATGATCGCAAAAACAATGGCTGCTACCGCAACGGCAACCGCCCCGTAACGGATAACCTCCGTCTGGTGCTCTTCGAAGAAATCGACAGTGTGCCCGACTTCGAGAGCAAACTTGTCGGTCTTCAACTCTTTACGCGTGATTCTAGCCACTAAACCCTCAAATTGGTGGAACTTCTATGTTACCACGGTGGGCGCGGCGTTGCTCACAGGTTGGCCCGCGCCTGGCAAACCGGACCAGAAAACATCTCGAAATCCCTATTGACATGACGCGGGACTCAAGTACAATCCAGAATGGCGGCAAATTTTTCTAAACCGAAAGTGTCGTGAAATGTTCAAAACAAAAAAACTGCGGCCTGCTGTCCGGCCCGACGGCGACCAATTTACGAGCTTCACCAGCGTGGACGTGGCTCGCATGTGCGGCGTCAGCTTGCGCCAGTTGCAATGGTGGGACGAGCGCAGCGTCGTCTCCCCGCGCCAGGACGGTCATAAACGGGTGTACCTTCCGCAGGAAGTGCTGGAGGTTTCCGTGATCGCCGAACTCCGGCGGAAAGGATTCTCGCTCCAGAAGATCCGGCGCGTGCTGCGCTTCCTGCAGAAGGATATGGGCAAGCGCCTCAGCGACGCCTTGCAGGGCAATTCGGAGATCCACCTGCTCACCGACGGCAAATCCATTTATCTGGAAGAGACGCCGGACCGGATCATCGATGTGTTGAAGAATGCCCGCCAGCCGATGTTCCTGGTGTGCGTCAGCGACCAGGTCCGGCGGCTCTCGCAAGCCTGGAAGAAGCCGGCCAGGTCCGAGGCTGGCCGCCCGGCCCGCAAGGCGCGCGCGATTTAGCGCCTTATCTCCCTGATTGATCGCCTCGGGGCGTTTGACCGGCGGCTTGCCGGTCTCCTATACTAGAGATACGCGATGCTAATTCTGTTGACGATTGTCCATGTAATAGTGTGCATCTTCCTGATTGTTGTGGTGCTGCTACAAAGCGGGAAGGCGGCTGACTTGGCGGGAGCATTTGGCGGCATGGGCTCGCAGACTGCTTTCGGTCCCCGCGGTTCGGCGACGCTGCTCTCGAGGGCTACCACGCTATCGGCGATCCTCTTTATGGTCACATCGCTGGCGCTTTCGATTTTCGCGACGCGTACGGCCGGCGTAAGCAGGACGGTTCTGGATTCGTCGGGCGCCAGGCAGACCGCCCCCGCCAAATCAGGCGCGGCACCGGTGAAGCCCGCTCAGCCGGCGGGGGCGCCTCCGGTTACGGTTACTCCATCCGGCGGCGCTGCGGGCAAGACGATTCCGCTGCAGCTTCCACCAGCGGGTCAGAAGGCGCCGGCTAACCCAGCCGCACCGAAGAAATAGGTCAGACGCGGAGGTGGCGGAATTGGCAGACGCACTAGCTTGAGGTTAAAGTTAGAGTAGCTTTGGAATCGAAAGTTTAGAGTGATTTTGCAGTAAACGTTCAAGTAGTTCGATTTTTCTTTGCGGCCATGGCGGAATTGGCAGACGCGCATGCTTGAGGTGCATGTACTGGAAACGGTGTGGAGGTTCAAGTCCTCTTGGCCGCACCAAACTTTACGCCGCTACCGAAACTTCCTCGTCCTCCACAGAACCTGCTGGAATCGCCGTTTTCACCGATCCGAGCGCTACGGCGTGCGGAGCACTTCGACAAACCTGTTCACCAACGCTGGGTTTGCGCTCGGAAGAGATACGAATATGCACCCGTGTCGGCTTTTTCCTTTGACTTCAAAGCGACCACCGCTCCAGCGGCCGCGAGGAGTGTGCCCATATAGTCGTTACCCTTCAATTTCCAGAAGGCACCGGCCATTCCCAATGCGAATCCGGCGGGCCGTCGCCACGCCTTTCGGCTGACTGTCTTAAGATCATTCGCGATTGCCTGTAATTCATCACGTCGATCCTTCAGCTCTTCCTCCCGCTCTTCGACTGGAAGCTGTGCCAAATCGCGAGTGAGTTTACGAACAGATCGCACATAGGCGCGATGCTCTTTGAAATATTCCTTTCGAAACCCGAGGACTTCATCCATCGGAACGAGCCGCAAATCCACGGAGACAGTTTCCAGATCGAGAGAAACGACATGCGCGGCAGATGGAGAATCGGGCAGTGACAGCAGCTCCTCAAGAGCCTGCATCACATCGGGTCGGTCGGTCGCCGGTGAAAGCTCGGCCCCAAGCTTTGGTCCATGGCTTCTCAGGATCTGCGCGAGCAGAACCAGAACCAAGTAACGCGCCATCGGATGCATCGGAATCGAGACGCCATCCTCCGAATCCTTTGCGAGTCCCTTGGCCTTTAACCTCGCCAATAATTCCTGGGCCAGCTTCTGGTCGCCATATGCGCCGAGCCGGGAGTAGGAAATCTCATGGAAGCGGAGATCCTTCGGAAGTTTGTCGAGGGCGCCGGAATCGAGGATGCCGTCGATTGCCCTCGACAACTTCTGAGTCGCCTTCTTATCGACGATCTTCTCCGGTTCCAATACATGCAGCAGTCCCTTATCCTTCAGCGGCAGCGTAATCGCCGGATCTTCATGCTCCAATTTCCCATGCATATAGTTCGGGAGAAGGATGCCGATGCCATCGAAGAATAGGATCATGGTCTTGATCCAATCCGAGCCGTGCCAGATCGGTCCCGGATAGTAGAAAGCGATCTCCGCCTTGGTAGTGCTCTTACCCTTTGCCGCCATGGAAAACATCATACTTCCTTTCGATCTGCGCAAAGCGACAGGAATAAAACTGCGATACAATACAAAATCGTCCCGTTTTCAAAAACTCCCATTCGTTTCTGCGGTGAGGAGGACTCATGCCGCCAAAGAAGAAAGCTGCCCCCAAGACCGCGCCCGCTAAGGCCGCAGCAGCCAAAGCTCCAAAATTCCCGCGCGCAACCCTCGAGAACGCACTCAAGATCGCGTATGCCATCAAAGATACCAATGGGGGCAATCCATGGGAGCCGGAGGAGATTCGTAAGGCCATAGAGGTCGCTCAAGGTAATTCCTGGTATGCACTAACGGCAGCTTCACGAGATTACGGTCTCACATCAGGTACTCGCGAATCGCCGCAGATAGCTCTCGAAGAGCTGGGGCGAGAAATCGTCTATGCACCAGACCCAACCACCGAACTAACTCTGAAGAAGCAAGCATTCCTGAAAGTCGATATCTTCAAGCGCGTTCTCGACTACTACAAGGGAAGCAATCTTCCCGACATGAAATATCTCGGCAACGTGCTGACCAAGCAATTTGGCCTTGATCAAGATATGCACGAGGAGTTCGCAAAAATATTCCGTGAGAACTCTCAATATCTAGGCATCACCTCCGGCTTGCCATCTGGGGCGGCAACGCCAACCGGAGACGACGATAAAGACTCGACATCGCCCAGCACTGTCACGCTCGCAGAGGCGGGAGGAGGCTCTACCCTTACGGCGTTCGTGATTTTCCCATTCGCTGAGCGAGAGGAGAAACATGCGCCAGGATTTTTCGCTGAAGTTCTTCGCAGTATCATAACGCCAGCCGCGGCCTCAAAGGAATGCGGATTCAATGTCAAGACCGCCAACCGGCAGGGAAGCGACATGATTCAAGCCACGATCATCAACAGCCTTGTCGAAGCCGACTTGGTAATCGCCGATCTTACGGAGCACAACCCAAACGTTCTGTTCGAGCTCGGGGTACGGATGGCTCAGGAAAAACCCGTTGTGTTGATACGGGCACTTGGCACTCCGGCTCTTTTCGATGTCGATAACCTGCTCCGTGTTTTCGAGTACAACCCGAATCTTTGGCCTACCACGGTAGGAAAAGATATGCCAGATCTCCGGGACTTCATCAAGGGCGCTTGGGAGAACAAGGACCCGAACAAAACCTACATGAAAATCCTGCGCGGACAGGCAAAGCCTTAAAGCTTAGATCAACTGCGAGGCGCGGAATGAAATGGCCTAATCGGCTGATATCGGCAAACGCGTGGCCCATCCTCTCCGGCGTACTGCGCTGGACAGCTATGGCTCGCCCTCAACAAGCATGGTCGAGAGAAAACGATTTCTGGAATTCACCGCCAGAGCCACTCACGTTGAGCCCGATGAAGACGAAGGTTCCAACATGTTCATGGATGGCACCCCGATGGCAAAAGCGCTAGGGGTGACAATCACCAACACCGGACAGGAGCTATCGCCATCCTCGTGGTCAAGTACAAATACTCGGACGTCACGAAAGAGGGCAAGCCATATGAGCGCGAGTCCCGCGACTGGGTCAACAATTATCGTCGGGGCGTGGGCAGTAGATTCAACCGGGAAAGAATCGCCCGTTCCAAACGAGCTTATACAGGAATTGAACCGATCGCGCTTTCAGGCGTGGCACTAGCCGATCTTTAAGGAGGGCGCCATGATTGAACTTCCATTCAAAATATTCTCCGAACTGTTAGAGGCTTGGGTTAAGGGCAATCGCAAGACACGTCTCTACATCGGTGTTGCTGGCGCTTTGATGGCGCTGGGAATCCCGATATTCTTCGTGGCTCAGAACTTCGACTATGGCTTTGGGGCGCGTTTCGCCAAAGCTGTCGGCCTCGTTCTTGGTGGGACCGGCCTCGTACTAGCCTTCGTGATCTCCGCAGTCCAACAAGTCAAAGAAAAGAACGAGAAGGAGCAGAAGATCGAGGCGGTCGAAAAGCGTGTTCAGGAGAACCCGAAGGAAACGCAAGCAGCGTGGGAACTCGCTCGCATCGTACTGGAGAAATACATAAACCGCAATCTGGCTCAGGTCAGCGCCATCTTTTGGCTTACATCCGTCGTAATGATCGCAGGATTCACCCTGATCGGAATTGGTTCATATCAGGCGTTCCATGACCCCTCCCGCTTCAACGCTTCCATCCTCACGAGCGTCTCAGGCGTAGTCGTAAGTTTCATAGGGGGCACATTCTTGGTTCTGTACAAGTCCACGATGGCCCAAGCCAAGGACTACGTGACGATATTGGAGAGAATCAATGCCGTTGGCATGAGCGTTCAAATTCTTGACACTCTAAATGACGGCGGCCTTGATCTCAAGCACGAGACAACAGCGGACGTGGCGCGACAGTTGCTGACCATGTATTCCTCAAATCACGCCACGGTAATCCCCCCGCGCACTCGACGTACAAAGAAGGCAGCCGGGAATGCCTAGCTAGTTGGATCGAGACATAGGTTCAACGGTTACGCTGTAACGATGCGTCGGGCTGCCATCGATTTCACCACAGGAAGAAGGTTGTCCGAGTGTTCGATTCCGGCGTGGAGCGCGGGTTAGTATCGACGCTGAGAATCTGAACACGGCCCACGCTCCGTCTAGAGGACCGCCGCCAAGGCTCTGAAAGTACGGCAGATACTGTAACCAAAAATGTAACCACTGCAGGCAAGACGGGGATACATGGGGACACAGACGACTTTGTAAAATCAGCTACTTGGGACTCCAGGACACCCGGCGAAACAGGCATTTTCGGCTTGAGGTGCTAGCGGGAGCAATCTCGTGGGGGTTCAAGTCCCCCTCTCCGCACCAAATAATCAATAAGATAGAGGCCATCCGGTAGCGGATGGCCTTTTGTTTTGCCCGACTGGTGGCCGCATATTGTGCCAGATGAGTGCTTGGGCGCAAGAGCGTAGGCCGGAGCGTTCTCGGAGTTTACCGTGTCCGTTTACGGAATCAACGCGTTCTGAAGGCTTACGAACCGTCAATAAAGTCTTCAGCGCTACTCACGAGTTAGTGGGCGCGGGCAGATTCGAACTGCCATTCTCGGTTTAGAAGACCGAGGCCCTATTCCGTTGGACGACGCGCCCCCGGTACTAAACTAAAGCCTGGAGGGCCCGCACGGACTCGAACCGTGATCGCAGGTTTAGGAAACCTGTACCTTCTCCTGTTAGATGACAGCTCCTGTTAGATGACAGGCCCCACGGGGAGAGATGGTGGGAGCGGACAGAATTGAACTGTCGTGTTCCGACGTAAAAGGATGGCGCTTTCCCGTCTAAGCTACACTCCCGAATTGGTACCAGGCTGAGAATCGAACTCGGCAACCTGCATTTGGGCTGGTTTGTAGGACCAGTCTCCACGACCAGCGGAGTTCCCCGGCATGGTGGCCGTGCTGGGATTCGAACCCAGTCAGTACCCTAATCTAGGGATTCGCGGATTATAAGTCCGCCCATGCGCCATACATCTCACGGCCTGATCTGGCTGAGTGGGACTCGAACCCACATCGCCGCGAACCTTGGGGGGACCGTGACGAGAATCGAACTCGTCTAGACCCGGTGAACAGCCGGGCACCTCGCCAGTCGGTCTACGCTCCGGAACAACACTGGCCGGCCCGTCCGGGGTCGAACCGGAATTTCAGCCTTCGGAGGGCTGCGCCCTCTCCATTGGACGACGAGCCGAAAATGGTACGGGCGGGAGGATTTGAACCTCCAAGTCTCCCGGTTCGTAACCGGGTATCCTGATCCATTGAACGACGCCCGCGTGAAAACTTGGTAGCCCCCGGACCTCCCAGTAAATGAAGTGAATGGGGTGACCGGAGAGAATCGAACTCTCGTGGAGCGATCCACAGTCGCACGCCTGAGCCACTCGGCCACGGTCACCATGGTGCCAGGGGCACGAGTCGAACGTGCTTGTCCAGCTTTTCAGACTGGCGCCTTGACCGCAACGGCCTCCCTGGCGAACTGGTGGCGAGTTGAACACCACTCGCATAGCTTATGAGGCCAGCATGACAACGGTTCACTTGCCCGGATGAGAAACTGGTCCGGGAAGCTGGGGTCGAACCAGCGGCCTCTCGATTATCGATCGAGTGCTCAAACCGCGCTGAGCTTTTCCCGGATATGGAGCAAGCGCGGAGAATCGAACTCCGTTGATCGGACTGGCGATCCGACGCCCAACCAATAGGGCCACACCCGCCGAATTCTTGGAGCGGACGGAGATAATCGAAATCTCTTCTCTGGGTTGGAGGCCCAGGGCGCACCCTATGTACCACGCCCGCTCGTGTCACACTCTTGTGGTACTTTTTCAGTTGTCAAAGATCCGTTTTAAGTCTCAACTTACTAACTAAAACAAAAAAGGGGGCGGCCATTGGTGGCTGCCCCCTTCTTGAAATCGGTATGTTATTCCAAGACGGTCAGGTCACCGCGCGCGCATCATAACTAATGCGCCTCTGCGTACCTTTGAGTTCGGGCCCGAATTGGAAAACGTGTATCACGCATTTAAATCGTAAACTACATTTCCAAAAAGGTCAAGCGCTTTAATCTGGTCTTCACCTTAGAGTTCCGCTGAGACGCCGGGCCCCAGGGGGCACGCCCAAATAGTTTGGAGCGCCGCCGCGGATTTGAACCGCGCACACCGAGGTTGCAACTCGGCCGCTCACCACTTGCTGTTGCGGCGCTGGCACCCCGGGGGTGAATCGAACACCCAATGGCGGGTTTGGAATCCGCTGGCCTCACCATCGGCAACCGGGGCATGTGGTGCGCCCGGCTGGATTCGAACCAGCACTTTACCGCTCTTGAGGCGGCTGCCTCTACCGTTGGACTACGGGCGCATGGTAGGCTCGGTCGGATTCGAACCGACACTGAGTGCGGTCTGAGCGCATTGTCTCTGCCGGGCCCAGAGGCACCCCGGCTGCGAGCCTGTTGGTGTCCGGGGCGAGATTCGAACTCGCATCAATGCGGCTCTCAACCGCATGCGTCTGCCAAGTTGCGCCACCCGAACATTGGTGGGCAGTCAAGGATTCGAACCTTGGATGTTTCCCGCGGGGTTACCGGGTCTACAGCCCGGCGCTTTCAGCCACTCAGCCAACTGCCCAAACACGAATTGTCAAAGATCTGGCGGAAGGCAGGCGACTCGCGCGCCAATGTGCTAAAGGGCCTGGCTGGCGGACCAGTGATAACAACTACCCAAGCCTTCCGGGTACAAACTACAAATGGGTTTACAGGGAAACTACAGACCCTAAGAAAGACACCAAGAGTGTCCGACTGAAAGTCGATACAAAAGGAGGCCGCGACTGAGGATAAACTGCATCTCTGATTACTATATTCCGAATACGCGGCCGAGTCAAGACGTATTTTGACGCATTCTTGAGGGAACAAGAAGTGGCTCAACTGACCAAGTCATCCGTGTGGCCGGCGGACCGCTTGGGTGGGGTCAACTCGAGGTGGCTCTAAGAAAGCAGAAGAGTAAGAATCGGCCCCGGTCCATATTCACATCTCCGGAATCATTCTGTGAACGGGTCTTGATCCAAGCAGCCACCGCTGGACACCACGGCGTGAAAGTCTTCATTGATCTCGCCTGATCCGGATCGGGCGTGCCCAATCGGCGATTCCAGGCGATTCCATTAATTCCAGGTACCGGATCGCGGACACGATCCACCATTGTCAGCGTTCCGCGCCCGGATCGCCCGTGGGCGGCGGGGCGTGATCCACGGCAACGGGAGGCCCCAGCAACTCCGTGAGGACCGGTTTCAATGCATCTGCCCAGACTTGATACGCCTTCACAGTCGGATGGAGTTTGTCCTTGGCGTTCATCATCCCGCCGTCGGCGAGTTTGTCATTGATGTTCAGATACCGAACCTTCCGGCCATCGGCGAACTTGGACAGATTGCCGTTGATCTTGTCGATGACCGGCATCAAAGCCATATTGTCGTTTCTCGGGAAGATTCCCATTACGATGATTGTCGCCGCGGGCGCTTTCGTTTGGATCGCGCGCGCAATCGCCTGAACGCCGCGCGTGATATCATCCGCTCTCGCGTCAGCATCGCCTCGGGCCGATGCATTGCCGACGTTGTTCGTGCCAGCGAGCAAGATGACGACTTTGGGGTTGACTGCATCCAACTCGCCGTTCTCCAAACGCCAGAGGATGTTCTGCGTCTGGTCGGCGCCCCATCCGAAATCAGCCGCGTTCCAGCCGAAGAAATTCTGTTTCCAGTTGGCGAGCAGATCAGGGTAGTCGATGGCGCCCCACCGTCGTGTGATCGAGTCACCTTCGAAGTAGACGTCGATCACGCCTTGCTTCGCCTTCGCGAGCAGCTGGGAATGAGCGACCAGGGAGTTTGGGTCGGTTCGGAAGACCGGCTGGTCGGCCGGAAGTTCCCAGGGCGCCGCGTGATAGTTGAGAAACTTGTCCGCCCAGGGAATGAAGTATTTCCAGTTCGGCGCATCGGTGTGGCCACCGTCATGCTGACGCCACGCGAGATAGCCATCGAGAAGCCCCGTATTGACTGGCGGCATCTTCGCGGTGCGATAGTCGTCCGTCACTCCCAGATCCTTGGCGCCCAATAGCCGGAAGACAGGACTCGCAGCCACGGTTGCCATGTAACTGCCCTGCTGGTCCAGCCACTTGGCGTCCCCCTTCTCGGGGATTCCATAGCTGATGAACGTCAGACGCGGTGCGCAGAGCGCAATCAATTCGTTTGAGTCGACCGGCAGGTCGCCGGCATTCCTACTTCCGAAAGAAGCCTCGGCCGCACCATACTTCAGGAAGTTGCCGGCCATCCAGTGGTACTCGCCGGACCCCGTGAGATTCTCCACAGCCTCTCCGAAATTGCGCCTGTGCGGTTTGGCGCCGCCTTCGCCGGAGGAGCCCACCAGCACAACCGCAAAGCGAGTATCGAACGCCATGGTCACCAGCGCGGCCTTCCCATAACGAGAGACACCTTCGATGCCGACGCGCTGCGCGTCGACGGTCTTGTCGGTCTCCAGATAGTCGAGACCGCGGGAAGCACCCCAAGCCCACGCCCGCAGCGCACCCCAGTCCTCCGGCTTGCGCGGCTGGCCCTTGTTTGCGAGACCGATGATTCCCCTGGTAAGACCTGCGCCGTTGTCCGGTTGAATGCTGCCGGGGTCGATCCACGCGTAACCCCATCCTCCAGCTATCAGTTGTTCCGTCGAAGGCGGATCACTCCCCATCATGGCCTTCAATTCGGGGCGGCTGGCCATCATGTCTGCCATCCGCTTGAGAAATGCCGCGCTGCCGAACATCATCATCACGGGCACGGGACCATGCGCATTAGCCGGCGTCACCAGCGTCATCGCAATATCGACGTTGATCGACGGGCACGACGAGTTGTCCGCGTGTCCGACGAGTTCCTTTTTAACTACGGGAAAGACCCCTGCCTTCGAATCCGTGGTGCTCGTCACGGCCCAGGTCACTTTGGGCGCATGGGGCGGGACGCGGCCGAGCACGTCGCGCTCAAAGGCTTCGACGATCTCCTGGCGTCGCTGATGCCACTGTGCTGCTGACGTAACCCTTTGCCCGCTTTTCAGGGTGAGCGCATCGGGCAGATCCGGAAACGGATTACCCGTCGATTCATCGTAGTTGGCGTGATTTGGGGCTTTCTCATTCCCGTTCGGCCCTGGACGGAGCGCCTTGATGCCTAACTGATCCATCATGTTCTGATGGTCCTGTTCTGCTGTCCAATTCATAGGCGGCGCGCAGCCATTCGCAGGGGAAGTGGGCGGGCCCGCGGAAGGGCTGGGAGTTTGCTGTCCCGTAGCCATATGAGAAGCGAGAAGGGTTAGAGCGCCCAATGCAGCGACTCTCGATATTGCTTGTTTCGAGCGCGAGGCAAAAATCATGTTAGACTCCCGAATAGAAATGTTAGCCGACAACCATCGAATACGCCAGTTCTCGGCTTTAGAATCGCAGCTCCGAGCGCCCTTTACATCCTGGCGATCGTTCCGGACAACAGCGTGCGCCCTACGCTCGCGCTTCGCCGTGCTTCCAAGGACGGAGACCGCCTGTTCAGGTCTCCTGCCCGGAGTGGTTCCGGCATGCGGCCGTGTTTCGCAACAAAGCGCCGAAGCTCCTTCGGCGTCATATGCCGGGCATCCAGGAACTGACGGTTGAAGTTCGACAGATTCGAGAATCCTGCTTCGGCCGCAATCAAGCTGATCGGCCGGTCCGTTTCCACCAGGAGCAGGCAGGCACGCCCGATCCGCAGCCTGCCCAGATAATCGCTCGGGTTCTCCCCCAGATGACGTACGAATAGCCGGTGCAGAGATCGCGGCGATACGTTGCCCGCCGAGCACATATCTTCCACTCGAATCGGCTCAGCGAACCGCTTATGAAGGAGATCCAGTACGCGAGTCAGTTGCTCAGATTCGCTAGAGGCCTGGGGCCTCGCTGTCATGTGCGTCGCCAGCGCGGTCGCCTCCGTGGCGGCTAACTCGGTCAACAACTCCAGCGCCGTTTGCAGGCGTTCGCGCGGCGCATCGGAAAGCAGTTGCGCCAGGCGCGATTCCATCCAGGCTCCCGCCTGAGCAGGGAAATGGAGCCCGGGCGCCGCCTTTTTTAGCAGCTTGCCAACAGCGGAGAACTCGGGGCACACCTCGGCCAGCCGGAGGGCCCAAGCCCCGGTGAACCAGATCACCAGCGCGGTGTGAGGCCGAGCCTCGTCAATCGCAGACGTCGATGCCCAGGTGTGCGGCATGTCCGAAGGCACCAGGACCAAGTCCTGCGAATCGTACGTGCCGATATGATCCCCAATGAAACGCCAGCCACGGCTATTCAGGGTCAGGGTCAATTCGTACTCCGGATGGTGGTGCCACTCGAAAGGGATCGTCGGTATCTGCCGGTGATAGACGCGAATCGAGCAGCCGGTGGGGAATGTCACGTGTTCAAATTGCGCCTTCAATTTCGCGCCCCTGCTTCGGACATGCGCTTCACCAGACTTGTCCGAATTGTATCAGTAATTGGCCTCTCTCTGTCACTCGCGCTTCAAGCGCCGCCCTACAATCGCCTCATGGGAATGAGGAGAGTCTGGGCCCGTCTCAGAACCCTTGTGACCGTTTACGCGAGGAATCAGAACCATGCCGTTCGAAGTTGAGAATCTACCCGAAGCCATCCGCCAGGTGAAGAGGAACCTGCGGCAGGCGCTTCCAAATTATGCCGAGGTCTTCCGCGATGTCGAGATCGAGTTGCGTCGCAGAGTTGCGCGGATCGTAAATGAGCGCGAGGCCGGCGAGTCGGTTATCCCCATCGTTCGGTATTCAGACATCGAGAGCGGATCGGTGTCGCCGCAAGCCATTGCGAATATCAAAGACCGCGGCGCGTGCATTATCCGAGACGTCTTCGCGGCCCAACAGGCGCGCGCCTGGGATGACGAGATCGGCAGATATGTGGAGGAGAACGGTCTGAACGAGAAACTCGCGCATGCCGCCGAAGACAAGTACTTCGGCACGTTGGCAGCGGCCAAGCCCCAGATCTATGGCATTTATTGGTCGCGTCCCCAAGTGCAGGCGCGCCAATCGGAATCGCTCACCCGTGCGCGCGTCTTTATGAACCACCTGTGGCTTGCCGAAAGCGAGGGACGGCGTCATTTCGATCCCGAGCAGGCGCCCGTGTACGCTGATCGCATCCGGCGGCGGCCGCCAGGGTCCACCTCCCTCGGGCTTTCGCCCCACACCGACGGCGGATCGGTGGAGCGCTGGCTCGACGCCAATTTTCGCAACGTCTACCGCCACGTGTTCTCGGGCAACTGGCGCGAGTACAATCCGTTCGATGCCGCCTGGCGCGGGGATGCCCGCGAGATTCCGTCTCCGGCCGTGTGCTCCATGTTTCGCACGTTCCAAGGCTGGACCGCTCTGACGCGGCAAGGCAAAGGCGACGGCACGCTGCAGTTGATCCCGATCGCGAACAGCATGGTGTACATGCTACTGCGCGCGCTGCAGGACGACGTTCCCGAAACCGACTTATGCGGGGCGATGCCGGGCCGAGCGTTATCGGTGCTGCCGCAATGGCACGCTCCGATATTGGAAGCGCTCACGTCGATACCGGTCATGCAACCCGGCGACGCTGTGTTCTGGCACTCCGATGTGGTGCATGCGGTCGAAGACGAGCACAGAGGGCAGGGCTACAGCAATGTCATGTATATCGGAGCGACAGTGGGGTGCGCCAAGAACACCGCCTACCTGGCCCGGCAAGCGCCAGCCTTCGTGGCCGGCAGGACTCCGCCCGATTTCGCTCCCGACGATTTCGAAGTCGATTTTCGCGGACGCGGTACGGAGAATGATCTTACCGCGCTCGGAAGGACACAGTTGGGGCTGCCGCCCCGGGGGTAGCCGCCCCACCGCGGTTGGGTAAATCCTGCCGGCCGAAGCCGCCTCGGCTCACAGCCGGCTTAAGGCTCTCTGGGCGCGGTGACCTTGAATCCCCGATCATCCTCCTCCATCCACGCGGCCCACAGGTCCTCGAACGTGGCGATCTGGCGATTGTTATGATGGCGGCTGGACCTTTTGGATCACTCCATGATCGGCGAAATCCTCGACGCCAAATATCGCATCGACAAGCAACTCGGCGCGGGCGGCATGGGTAATGTCTACCTGGCAACGCATCTCGGAACGACGCGTGTCGTCGCCGTCAAAGTGATCGCTCCAAGATGGGCGGCGGAACCGCAATTTCTCGCCCGTTTCCAGCGCGAAGCACAGGCCTGCGGCCGCCTGCGCCATCCGAACATCGTCAATGTCACGGATTTCGGAATTGCGAAAGCCGCTAGCCGCGACATGCCGTACCTGGTGATGGAGTTTCTCGACGGACAGACGCTTTCGGAATTCCAGAAAGCCAATCCGCGCATCGCGCTACCGCTGATCGCGGACATTCTGGACCAGATTGGACTGGCCCTTGCGGAGGCACACCGGTATGGAATCGTCCACCGCGATCTGAAGCCTGACAACATCTGGCTTGAACCGAACGGCCGCGGCGGATACACGGTGAAAGTGCTCGACTTCGGAGTGGCCAAAGTCAATTTGCTCGGCGAGTGGGCTCCGCGCCTGAAAGAGACGTCGGAAATGAGCGCCACGACGACGGTCGTTCCTCTGCCCCTGATGCCCCAAGTCCGCACGCTAGCCGAGGAGACAGAGACCGTCGCTATCGCGCAAACTCCGTCCGGCCCATCCACTGGATCATTCGACAGCGGCGCAGGCGCGCAAACCATGCCGGGAAGCCTGGTCGGAACCCCCGCGTATATGTCGCCGGAGCAGGCGTTGGGAAAGGAAATCGATTTCCGTTCTGACATCTATAGTTTGGCCGTCGTGGCCTACTCCCTCGTTTGCGGCGAACTGCCCTTTACCGGGAAGACCAGCGAGTTATTCGAATTTCACCAGAGTGGTAATCCTCCTTCGCCCGCGAGCGTCCGCAAGATTCCGCGCGACGTATCGGACGCGATTCTCGCCGGACTCGCGCGCAATCCCGCGGATCGCCCGGCCTCTGCAATCGCATTTACACGGCGGTTCCATAACGCAGTGGACGCCGAATTTCTCGCGCTACGGAGATCGAAAGCATTCCTGCTGCAACATCTCACGGCATATGCTCTGTTGCTGTCTCCCATCTACGCGGCCATCTTGTCAATGACGGGCCTGTTGGTCTCATTCAGCAGGAAACTGCTGCCGGTTGCCGCTGTGCGAATAGTGCTGGTCCCGCTGGCAGCGGCGATTCTTTTCATTTTTTCCGACAACTTACTGCGCGCAGCGGCGGCGCTCATGGCGCTGGACGAACAAGCCCGTGTAAGAAGGTTCCTATCGTTCCGAGTCTTCTGGAAGCTGATCAGGATGATGCCGGTTCTCGCGGTCACGCAGGCCCGATCTCTGTTGTTCTTGGGACCCGGCTGGGTGATCGGCGATAGCCTGTGGCCGGTGATTTGCGTGGTTGAAAAGCTATCGGGAAAGGCGGCCATTCAGCGCTCGCGCGATCTGATGACCGGCTTGCGGTCGGCCGGACGTGCCCTCGCGATTCGCCATTTAGCACTAGCGGCATTCGCGATTGCAGCCGTGGTCAAATCTATCGGCTTCCTCTGGCAGCGCGGGCAGATCGATGAGACCAATGTGGTCATCACCGCAACGTGGTTCCCTGTGTTTGCGCTCTTTGCAGCAGCTCCGCTGTTTCTGTACGACCGGACGGCTGCCAATGAAAGTGGTCCGCTGCTGCAGTTAGACCGTACGCCAGAGGTGCGAATCACCGCGCGAGCGTTGTCCGTCAGCTCCATACTATGGTTAGCGGCTGGGGCGATCTATTTGATATATCAGCCGATCAAGCTATGGCTGTCTGGTGCACGCTAAGGGCGCTAGTCGCGGAGTCCCATTTCGAAGCCATCGCCTTATGCGGCTGATCCAGGCGCGTCATGGTGTGTACTTCCCTTCGAAATATCCGGAAGGATACTGGGAGGCGCAGGCGCTCTTACTTGCCCATGATGTGTGGCTAGACGCGCATGATGGTACTCGGATTCATGCATGGTCAGTTCCCGGCGAAGATAGCCGCCTGGTGACGCTCCATCTCCACGGGAATGGCGGCAATATAACGCACCGCTACCCGCAGTTCCAGGAGATCGCGGCTACCGGATCTTCGATTTTTGCGCTGGATTACCGGGGATACGGGAGAAGTGCCGGAACGCCAACGGAGAAAGGTCTCTATCAGGACGCCCAGGCAGCTTACGATTACCTTCTACAGGCCGGCTACCACCCGAGCCAAATCGTCCTGCACGGCGAATCGATGGGCACCGCCGTAGCCGTCGACCTCGCTTCCCGGCGGCCCTGCGCCGCAGTTGTGCTGGAAGCGCCGTTCACGTCGGCGCAAGACATCGCGCGAATGGTTGCGCCAGTGATTGGTCCGCTGATCGTCCGGGGTTTCAATTCACGGGCGAAGATTGGCAGGATCCACGCGCCTATCTTCGTCATACACGGCGAGCGGGATCAGATTATCCCCTTGCGGCTGGGCCAAGCCTTGTTCGCTGCCGCGCCTGAACCCAAATCATTCTGGATGGTGCCCGGCGCCGGACACAATGACCTCTTCGATGTAGCTGGTGTGGATTACCGGCGCCGCCTGCTGTCCTTTTACCAGAGTTTGGCAGCGATGTATAATCGGCGACGATGAGGAGGATTGCTGTCGGTCTGCTTCTCGCGCCGTTGCTTGCGGGCAGCAGCGGCAGCGAGGTTTTCGCCGGGCACTGCGCGGGCTGTCACGGCAGCGACGCGCGCGGCACCGGCAAAGGGCCGGGGCTAGCGGCCAATCCGCGGCTGGGGGGTCAATCCGCGGAGCAGTTGCGCGCGCTCATTCAGCGCGGCTTTCCAGCCTCGGGCATGCCGTCCTTTGAGCTGCCCGCGGCAGAACTCGAAGCGGTAGCCAGCTACGTCCACGAACTCAACGCGGGCGTGCAGCCGGCCGCCGCGAACGGAAATCAGCGGGTTACCTGGCACGATCCGCAGCCCGGCGACTGGCTGACTTACAACGGCAATCTCAGCGCAAACCGCTATAGCGAGTTGAAACAGATCAACACCGCCAATGTTGGCGCGCTGCGGTTGAAGTGGCTTTTTCCGATCCCGTATTTTGGTCTGGAGGTCACGCCGCTCGAAGCCGATGGGGTGATGTATGTCACCGGTCCGAACCAGGTGTATGCGATCGACGCGGTGACGGGCGGGGAAATCTGGAAATACTCGCGCCCGCAGACTTCCGGACTGGTGGGCGATGCCTCGCTGGGGACCAACCGCGGCGTGGCGATCCGGGACGACAAGGTCTTCCTGGTCACGGACAATGCGCATCTGATCGCGCTCTACCGGGCTACGGGAACTCTGGCTTGGGAAACGGCGATGCCCGAGGAGTCACAACACTACGGAGGCACGCTGGCTCCGCTGGTAGTGAAAGACACGGTGATCGCAGGAGTATCCGGCGCCGACGAGGGGATTCGTGGATTCGTGGCATGCTACAAGGCCGGCACGGGGGAACTCTTGTGGCGCCACTGGACCGTTCCGCGGCGCGGCGAACCGGGATCGGAATCCTGGAAAGGGAGCGAGCCGGTTATGGGAGGCGGGTCCACCTGGCTCACCGGCTCGTACGATCCGGGGACGGATACTTTGTTCTGGCCTACGGGGAATCCGTTCCCCGATTCGGCGGACGCGGAGCGCGGCGGTGACAATCTCTACACCGATTCGATACTGGCGTTGAATCCCGCGAACGGTGCGCTCAGGTGGCACTATCAGTTTACGCCGCATGATGTGAGCGACCGGGATGCGACCGAGCCGCCGGTGTTAGTAGATGCCCAGTATCGGGGCAAGCCGCGTAAGTTACTGCTGCACGCGGACCGGAACGGATTCTTCTATGTGCTGGACCGAGTGACAGGAGAGTTGTTACTGGCCAAGCCATTTCTGCGGCGCGTGGATTGGTCGTCGGGGATCGGGGCGGACGGGCGTCCGCAGGTGAAAGATCCGGCGGGGTGCCCGGACGATGCGGCCAATTGGAGCTCGACGGCCTACAGTCGGGTGACGGACCTTTACTACTTCATGGCGCTCGAAGAATGCATGGGGCAGCCGATGGGATACCCGGATCAAACCGGCCAGCGATACCTACGGGCAGTCAACATCGAGACCGGGGCCATTGCCTGGGAGATTGCGCAGCCGGGCCCGGCCAAGGCAAAGTCATGGACGGGGGTACTGGCGACAGCGGGTGGTCTGGTGTTCTATGGCAAGCCCAACGGTGGGTTCGACGCGGTTGACGAGCGTTTGGGGAAAACGCTCTGGCACTTTCCGACGAACGTGCGGATGAAGGCTTCACCGATGACGTTTAGCGTACGGGGGAAGCAGTATGTCACGGTAGCGGCGGGCCCGAATATTCTGTGCTTTGGATTGTAACTATGCCTTCGGCAAGATATCATCGCAGCAGTATCCTGACTTGCGGCTGCACTTGTTGCAAAGCCTGCCTCTTGGTTGCAGCGGCGGTGACGCTGCTGGCCCAGTCCACCGCACCCGATGCAGCCGGCGCGCAGTTCTTCGAGACGAAGATTCGTCCGGTTCTCGCCAACCGCTGCTACGTCTGCCATGGAGCCATGGCTCCTAAGCCACAGGGTGGTCTGCGTCTCGACAGTCGGGAAGGTTTGCGCAAGGGCGGCAACTCGGGTTCCCCCATCGTCGCGGGAGATCCCGATGCAAGTCTGCTCATCAAAGCGCTGCGCTACACCGATCCGAATCTCAAGATGCCGCCCGGTAAGTCTCTCTCGCCTGAAGTTGTCGCTGATTTCGAGCAATGGGTTCGCATGGGTGCGCCCGATCCTCGCACGGAGATTCAAGCGACCAGGACTGTGAATAAAGCGAGCGATTGGTGGGCGTTTAGGAAGCCCATTCGGCCCGTGGTTCCCAGCGTCGCCGGCGACAACTGGGCGAAGACGACGATCGACAATTTCATATTGGCCAGGCTGACCGAAGCGAAGCTGACTCCGGCCGCATCCGCGGATAAGCCAACCTTGATCCGCCGCGCAACTTACGATCTTATTGGTTTGCCTCCGACTCAAAAAGAGATCGACGACTTCACCGCGGACAACCTGCCCAACGCCTTCGAGAAGGTTGTGGACCGCCTGTTGGCGTCGTCTCAGTACGGCGTTCGCTGGGGCCGGCACTGGATGGATGTTGCGCGATACGCGGATACATCCGATGGTCCAGACCGCTTCGCTTTCTCCTACACCTATCGCGATTGGGTGGTCCGCGCCTTCAATGAGGACATGCCTTTCGATCGGTTCGCAAAGAAGCAGATCGCGGCCGATCAACTGACGCCTTTCGTCAGGAGCGACCTGGCGGCGCTCGGATTCATCACCCTCGGCCGCAGTGTTCCCAAAGGCGAGCATGACATGATCGACGACCGCATCGATGCGATAACGCGCGGCTTCCTGGGCATGACGGTGACCTGCGCACGCTGCCACGATCACAAATTCGACCCCATTCCGACGCGCGATTATTACTCGCTCTATGGGATTGTTGCGAACTCGGTGGAGCCCGTGGAATATCCGCTGCTGCGAAGGGAGGACGAAAATTCGCCTCTTGTTCGCGAGTACCGTCAAGGTATGGAACGCCGGCTGGCGGCGCTCAATGAGTTCAAGACGAAGAGGCACGCACAGTTGGTCGCCGAATTCCGGCAGGCCGCGTGGATCTCGCGATATCTGCTGGGCGCGCAGAAGGCTTCGAAGATGAGCAACTCGGAGATCGAGGCGCTCTCTCGCGATAGCGATTTTAATCTCTTCGTGCTGCGCCGCTGGCGCGATTATCTTAGCGGGACGCGCGAGAAGAAGGACCCTGTATTCGCCGCGTGGAATGCATTTGCCCAAATCCCGGCAGATCAATTTCCGGCGAAAGTGGGGCAAGTGTTGCAGAGTCTCCCGGCAGACACCAGCGCGGAGTTAAAGAAAGCGCTTGTGGCGAACGCACCGAAATCGATGGACGATGTGGCGGTGACCTACGGAGAAGTATTGGCGAAGTTCGATGGTCCCCAGGTGAATCCGGACCCTGATGCGGAGATGCTTCGCCTGGTTCTGCGGGCCGGTGGCGCGCCCGTCAACGTGCCTCTCGAAGAGTTCATCGAAATCCGAGGCGCGGGCGGAGACGACAATATCCTGCGAGCGCTCGAGGGCGACATTCGCGATTGGGAGGCCCAGTTCGGCTATCGTGGGATCACGCCGCGTGCCATGGCCCTGGCGGAGCCGCCCAAACTTGTGCCGGCGCATGTGTTCATTCGCGGGAATCCGAACAATCCCGGAGTTGAGACACCGCCCCACTTTCTCTCTGCGTTGACCGGCGAGCCGCAGCCTTTCACGCACGGCAGCGGGCGCCTCGATCTGGCGAATGCGATCGCCGACGGTAACAACCCTCTCACCGCTCGCGTAATCGTAAATCGCATCTGGCAGTGGCATTTTGGACGAGGCATCGTAAATAGTCCCAGTGACTTCGGTACCCGTGGCGATCTCCCGAGTCATCCTGAGTTACTCGACTATCTGGCTGTGCGTTTCATGGACGAAGGCTGGTCCATCAAGAAGCTGCAGAAATGGATCATGCTTTCGAGCACGTATCAGCAGTCGAGCGCGGACCGGCCCGATGCGCGCGCCATCGACCCGGAGAACAGGCTGGTCTGGCACATGAACCGGCAGCGCCTCGACTTCGAATCACTACGCGATTCCATCTTGTTCGTGGCCGGGCAGCTGGACCAAACCGTTGGCGGACTGCCGTTCGCTCTGTCGTCCCAGCCCGCCGTTCCTCGCCGTACTGCCTTCGCGTACATTCAACGCGGACACTTACCCGGCGAACTAAGCGCATTCGATTTCGCCATCCCCGAATCTCATGTACCGCAGCGCTTCTTGACTACCGTTCCGCAACAGGCGCTCTACCTGATGAACAGTCCGTTCATTATGGAAGAATCGAAGCATCTGCTGCGCCGCCGGGAGATCGCTTCCGCACCGAACGATCGTGCCCGGGTCGATGCTTTATACCACATCGTCTACGGACGCGCCACCACGAGCGATGAAGTCCGGATGGCACTGGATTATATTCAGGGCGAGGACGCCAAGCCTCTGTCTCCGCAGGCTCCCGCGCCGGTCTGGACGTACGGTCTGGCGTCCTTCGATGACCAAGGACAAATCAGAGAGTTCGAGCCGTTGAAGTATTTTGTGGAGCAGAAATGGCGGCCTGCCTCCATAACACCGCAGCCGGTTTTCGGAGGCGCGGAGCTGTCCGCCGAAGGCGGTACTCCGCCGGATGACCCAGGCAAGGCGATCACCCGGCGATGGGTCTCGCCCGTAGCCGGCACAATCGAAATCAAAGGTACTCTGGTACACGAGGTTATCGAGAAGGCGGACGAATATTGGAAGCCATGGAGCGATGGCGTTCGCGCGCGCATCGTGGTGAATCGCAAGGATAACGTGGCGGAGCGAATTATTAACAACGGTAAGTCCGACGTAGCGGTCAGGGAGTTGACCGTCAAGCCGGGCGATTCGATTGACTTCGCGGTGGATTGCCTGAAGGACGCGGAGAATGACAACTTCACCTGGAGTCCGGTCATCACGTTGAAGTCTGCCGGGGATCAGGCCGAACAGCGAGTCTGGGACTCCGCCAAGGATTTCAGCGGACCACCGCCGGTTTCGCTGAACGCGTGGGAGAAGTACGCGCAAGTGCTTCTGCAGACGAGCGAATTCGCATTTGTGGATTAGACGGAGGCAGTAAGAAATGGGTCATCATCCAGTAATCAGCGGCGCCGGATTGAGCCGCCGGCAGCTCTTGCACCAGTCCGGCATGGGTTTCGGCGCGCTCGCCTTAGGCGCGCTGTTCAATAACCCCGCATCGGCGGAGTCCACTGTGCAGGGTCCGCTGATGCCGCACGCGCCGCAGTTCGCCCCCAAGGCGACGCGGATCGTTCATCTATTCATGAACGGGGGACCTTCGCACGTCGACACGTTTGACCCGAAGCCCATGCTCGATACTTACGCAGGCAAGGCGCTCCCACTGCACATGCAGACTGAGCGGCGGACGGGTGCAGGCTTCCCGTCACCATTCAAGTTTATCCGGCAGGGAGCGAGCGGGATACCCGTGAGCGAGATCTTCCCTGAAGTTGGGAAGTGCATTGACGATATCTGCGTAATCCGCTCGATGATGAACGAGATTCCCAATCACGAACCTTCGCTGATGATGATGAACTGCGGCGACGTGAGGCAGTTGCGGCCAAGTTTCGGCTCGTGGGTCACATACGGTCTTGGATCGGAAAATCAGAACCTTCCCGGCTACATCGTGCTATGTCCGAACGGCATGCCCACGGAAGGGGCCAAGAACTGGCGGTCCGCTTTTCTGCCCGGAGCGTTCCAGGGTACGCGAATCGATTCGGCGCAGACGCAGGTCGATAAGCTGATCGAGAACATCCGCAACCCAACGTCCTCACTCGATCAGCAGCGCCGGCAACTGTCGTTGTTGGATAAGTTGAACGCGCGTTACGCTGAGCCACGGCTGGAAGATTCGGTGATGGAGACAAGAGTGCAGTCATTCGAGCTGGCTTACCGCATGCAGATGGAGGCGGCGGATGTTTTCGATTTGAACAAGGAGCCCGCGAATATCCGCGAGATGTACGGCGACACTTTGCAGGGCCGGCAGATGCTGATCGCGCGCCGTCTTCTCGAAAAAGGTGTTCGGTTTGTGCAGGTTTGGCACGGAGCGGGGCAGCCGTGGGACAGTCACACTGAGATCGCCAAAGAGCATCGCAAGTTGGCGGGCGAATGCGACCGGCCTATCGCGGCGTTGCTCAAGGATTTGAAGCAGCGAGGCATGCTGGAGGACACGCTGGTGATCTGGGGCGGAGAATTCGGGCGCACACCGACGGTGGAGCTTGCGGAAGCGGGCGCGAACAGCGGCACGGTAAGCGGCCGCGATCACAACCCCTACGGCTTCTCCATGTGGGTGGCGGGGGGCGGTTTCAAGCGCGGATACGTGCATGGGGCCACGGACGAATTCGGCTTCGCGGCGGCCGAGAACAAGGTGCACGTACACGACCTGCATGCGACTCTACTGCACCAACTGGGGTTCGATCACACGAAACTGACCTATCGCTACGCGGGGCGCGATTTCCGGTTGACGGACGTGGCGGGTAATGTGGTGACGGAACTGCTCGGTTAGAACGAATCCCAGTGAGACAGGCCTCCCGGCCTGTCACAAGCTCCGCACTCTCAACTATTTTACGGCGACTGTGATGTTGGGCTGGCTGATGGCCGTCCTCATCAAGATCAACAGCGGCGGCCGGGGCGCCACTTGAGGAATCTGAATATTCACCTGCATCATGCCGTTCACCAGCCCCGGCGCCCACCGTGGCAGTGGGCGTCAGGGCCTGCGCCTGAGCGGTAGCGGCCAGCGCGCCGTCCGCGCCGCCCGGACTCGTTATACCCTCTCCCGTGCCGAACACCTGCACGACGCTTCCCACGGCGGCGGGGCGGCTCGAATAAACGCGTAATTTGGCTTCCCTTCGTAAGAGCACCGGAATTTCGTACCCGGGGCGCGCAAAGGCGCTGGAGAGACTCGATGCGAAGGACGCTCTGCTGAGCCTGCGCCGGTTGCGATGACAACGCCGGTGCGGGTGAACGGACGCGGCTCAGTGGGTCTTGCCGATGGAAAACCGTCACTGCGGTTGGAGCTTGAACAGGACCCCGGCACCGATTTTCCCGCCGTCGATAGTGGTGCCATAGAGGTTGCCGGTCGAATCGAGTATCACGCCTCCGTAGGGCAGGCCCCCGCCTGCCCCGGCCTCGGACGAGCCCGTAAAGCTCCACAGTACTGTCTGCTGGCCGGCGGGATCCAGCTTGAACACGGTGCCCCAGTTCGCCGTGCCGCCCGCGCTCGCAGTCCCGTAGAGGTTGCCGGCGGGGTCGCGGATCACACCAGCGTAGGGGTAGCTCCCGTCGGCGCCGGTGAAGCTGTACAGCACCGTCTCCTGGCCGGCCGGATCCAGTTTGTACACTACGCCTGCGTTGGCCGTGCCGCCAAGATAAGTAGTTCCGTAGAGGTTGCCGGCCGAGTCGAGGATCACACCACCGTAGGGGTGGCCCCCGTCGGACCCGTTCGTGAAGCTATACAGCACGGTTTCCTGGCCGGCCGGATCCAGCTTGTACACCACGCCGGCGTAGCCTGTGCCTCCATCGTAGGTGGCGCCGTAGAGGTTACCAGCGGAGTCGAGGATCACACCAGCGTAGGGGTGGCTCCCGTCGGAACTGTTCGTGAAGCTGTACAGCACCGTCTCCTGGCCGGCCGGATCCAGCTTGTACACCACGCCTGCATTGTCCGTCCCGCCGTTGAAGGTGGTGCCGTAGAGGTTGCCAGCCGAGTCGAGGATCACACCAGCGTACGGCGAGCTCCCATCGGCCCCACCTGTGAACCTGTACAGCACCGTCTGGTGGCCGGCTGGATCCAATTTGTACACCACACCTGCGTTGGCGGTGCCCCCAGTATAGGTGGTTCCGTAGAGGTTGCCCGCCGAATCGAGGGTCACACCCGACCAGGGTTGCTCTCCATCGGCGTGGCCCCTGAAGCTGTAGAGCACCGTTTGATCACCGGTTGCGTCGACCTTGAACACGGTGCCACGGCCGTTCGGACCGCCGTCTACCGTGGTCCCGAAGATACTGCCTGCCGGGTCGCGGATCACACCAGCGCTGGGGTGGCTTCCATTGACGCCGCCTGGAAAGCTGTACAGCACCGTATAATTGCCGGCCGGATCCAACTCGTACACTACCCCCAGGGCTGCCGTGCCGCCCTCGTAAGTGGTCCCATAGAGGTTGCCTGCTGAGTCGCGGATCACACCACCCGCAGTCGGATAGGCCCCATCGGCCCCGCCTGGAAAGTCGTACAGCACCTTATAATTGCCGGCCGGATCCAGCTTGTACGCCACGCCCGCGTTGGCTGGGCCGCCAGTGTAGGTGGACCCATAAAAGTTGCCCGCACCGTCGAGGATCACGCCGGAGTTGGGGTCACCCCCGTCGGCCGCCGCGAAGTTGTGCAGCACCGTCTCATGGCCGGCCGTATCCAGCTCATAGACCACGCCCACGGAGGCGGTGCCCCCGTAGGTGGTGGTCCCATAGAGGTTACCGGCCGAGTCGCGGACTACGCCGGCGCTAGGACTCGATCCGTGGGCGAAGTCCGCGAAACTGTAGAGCACCGTTTCCTGGCCAGCCGCATCCACCTTGTAGACTACGCCCCCGTTGACTGTGCCACCTGCCTCAGTGGTCCCGTAGAGGTTGCCTGCCGGGTCGAGGATTACCCCTGCTACGGGATAGGCCCCATCAGTCTCGGTGTAATAGACGAAGGAGTGCAGCACGGTTTCCTGGCCCATTGAATCCAGTTTGTACACCACGCCGGCGTTCGATACGCCGCCTCCGTTAGTGGTCCCGTACAGGTTACCGTTCGAGTCGAGGACCACGCCTGCATAGGGGTTCTGACCATCGGTCGGATATCCCTTGAAGCTGTACAGCACCGCATAATTGCCGGCCGCATCCAGCTTGTACACCACGCCAGCGTTGGCAGAGCCGCCGAATTGGGTGGTCCCGTAGAGGTCGCCTGCCGAGTCGAGAATCACACCGCCGTATGGCTGGCCTCCATCGGCGCCGCCCGTGAAGCTGTACAGCACCTTCTGATGACCGGCCGTATCCAGCTGGTACACGGCGCCCACGCCCCTTTGGCCGCCCTTGATTGTCGTTCCGTAGAGATTGCCCGCCGAATCGCGGATAACGCCGCCCGCGGGCTTCGCGCCGTAGAGCGGCGGGCGCCCGAAGCTCTCCATCACGATTTCGCTGGCTGTCTGCGCTTGCGCCGGTAGGATGCCTACAGCGGCTAACACGCTCGCCAGCCCTACCAGAAGGGCTTGGTTTGCCTTCGTCATTACGTCTCCTTGACGATAACTATCTTACGACGACCGTGATGTTGGACTGGCTGCTGGCCGTCCCCATCGCGATCACCAGCGGGTGCGGCCCGGAGGCCACTTGAGGAATCTGAATATTCACCTGCATCACGCCGTTCACCAGCCCCGGCGCGGTGCCTGCATACTGGACCGCCGCTGCTACGCCCCCCACCGTGGCGGTGGGCGTCAGGGCCTGCGGCTGAGCGGTAGCGGCCAGCGCGCCGTCAGCGCCGCCGGGAGTGGTAATGCCCCCTCCGGTGCCGAACACCTGCACTACACTTCCCACGGCGGCGGGGTTGGCGGCGGAGTTGACGCTATTGTCCTGGTTGAGGATGGCGCCCGGTCCGGCGCCCGAGGCATCCAGCGCAAATACGGCCGGGGCTGCCGGCGCTACGGGAACGGACTGCGAGCCGGACATCGCGCCGTTATAGCTGTACTGAACGGCCGTGCTAGCCTGGCCCGCCACGCTGAACGGCACAATCACGCTGGTCTGGTTGACGCGCGCGTAGACGACGGGCGCGGGCACACCGTCGAACAGGACCTGCACGCCGCCCAGCGAATTGGTCAGGCTGCCGTTCGAGAACTGCAAGGGAACCAGAGCGGGAGGGCCGAAGTTGGCGCCAAATACGATGACGATCTCGCCGGGGGAGACGCTGCCGCCCTGGTAACTGGCGGCATTGACAATGCCGGCCGCTGAAAGCGAGGGCGGCGTTCCGGTGAGCGCCTGCTGAATGGATGCGTAGGCCGGCTTGGCCGCGAAATTCACATCGTAGGGCAGCGCCGCGCCGTAGCCCGGAAAGGCGGAGGGAATCCACGAATATTTATCCGTGAAGCCCCAGGTCTGTACCGCGGTGCATGCGGGATATTTGATGCATACGGCGATAATGTCGTGATAGCGCTGCGCCTGGGCGGCGAGGTCGCTCGCGGAGGCATTGTCGTTAGCGTCCACGGGAAGGCGCACATCCATCTCGGTGAAATGTACCTGCAGGCCGAGCGCGATAAGGCGCTGAAGATTGAGGTCGAGGCCAGCCGGAGAGACGTAGCTCGGATCCGTGGTGATGTGGAGCTGTAAGCCTACGCCATCGATGGGCACGCCGCGCGATAGCATTCCCTTCACCAGGTTATACATGGCGTCGGACTTCGGATTATTGTCCGCATCCTCCACGCTGTAGTCGTTGTAAAACAGGAGCGCGTGGGGATCGGCCTCGCGGGCCCAGCGGAAAGCCTGATCGATGTAGCCAGGACCGGAGAGCCCGATCCCCGGCTGGTCGTACCAGATGGAGTCGCGCAGCCCGCTGCCATCGTCGGCCAGTGCTTCATTCACCACGTCCCAGGCGAAGACTTTGCCCTGGAAGTGCCCGGCCACGGTTGCGATGTAGGTCTGGAGCAGCGTGTAAAGCTGGCTGGAAGTGAAGTTGCCACTGGTGAGCCAGTCCGGATTGTAGGAATACCAGCACAGATTGTGGCCGCGAAGCTGCATATTATGCGCTTGGGCGAAGCTTGCCAGCGTATCGCCCGGCGTGAAATCGAAGACCCCCTGGCTGGGCTCGATGGTGGCCCATTTCATCTCGTACTCGGCCTCGATCATGCTGTACTGTTGCGCCAGGATGCCGGCGTAGGCGCTGTCGTTGGCGATGTAGCCCGTCTTTACCGCGGTTCCCATCAGCACGCCCCGCTGGGCTCCCGTGCCGGCCAGAGTCGGAGGCGAACTGTCGAGGGGGCGAGCGGGAGATTGGGCCATGGGGGTAAGCGCGAGCAGGAACGCCAGGAGAAGAAGTCCCATCCGGGCTTGGTTCGTTCCCATGGCTGCCTTGGTTGATAGTGTACTATTTTGCGCCAGCTCTCAGCGTTTTTGGCGGGATGGCGAAACCTCGGGCCGGACTGGCACGTCGAATCTGCGTCATGCGTGTGCTTCGTCCCCATTGGCTTGGCTTGGTCTTAATTGTGGCTCAAGCGCCGCTGCCCGCCCAGTATCCGCCCGGGCAGTATCCGCCCGGCCAGTATCCGCCTGGTTATCCGGGCGGCGGCGGGATCGGATTTCCCATCCCGCACAAGACCAAAAAGGCCAAAGACAAAGCGCAGGATTTGCAGAGCGTCGATGGCATGCTGCGCCGCATCGATAAAGACCAGGTGGTTTTGGAAGCGGACGACAACCGCATTGTGAATTTCAAGCGGTTGGACAGCACCAAATTCCTCAAAGACGGGGATGCGGTCAAGCCCGCGGAGCTGATTCCCGGCGATCATCTGACGGTGGAGTTCACCCAGGACGACCAAGGGTTTATGACCGCCGCAAACGTGGTCTGGCAGCAGGACGGCAGCGCGGCAGAGCGCAAGCACGCCGCTGAGCCCGTAGAGACCTCGGTGGCCAAGAGCTCGGACGACACGGATCGGCCTCACTTGAAGCGCGCGGAGGGTTCGGCCGATAGCGCCGCCGCGGCCTCGCCTGCTGCAGCACCAGCAACGGCGCCCGCTGCAGCGGCATCGCCCGCTACAGCTCCCGCGGCGGCCCCCAAATCGCCATCGGCACCAGCTAAAGCGGCACCTGTGGCACCCGAAGATCCCAATCCGGCCGATCTGAACGCTCCGGTGAAAGCGGATGTTGCGGCCGTTAAGATCGATGCGGACGATGAAGGACCGCCGGTCTTAAAGCGCGGCAAGGGGGCTGCCCACAAGCAGGCGGAGCCCCCTCCGCCAGCGGCGCAGCCGGCCGCGGGGCAACCGGCCGCCGCGCCGCAACCCACGCTCTTGGCCAAGAACGAGGGTGCCGCGCCTGCCCAGGGAGCCGCACAGGACGAGGAGACTCGGCCGGCCGCGGCAGTTGCTGAAAACCAAAGGCCCGAAGAGGTAGTGCTCGAAAAGGCGCGGGAGGCGGCCGGGTCTTTTCTCGATACTCTGCCCAACTACGTTTGCCAGGAATTCATGACGCGCTACGCCAGTTCGTCTCACGTGGTGAGCTGGCAGCCGCTGGACGTGGTTTCGACGGCCCTGGTCTACGAAGACGGACGCGAGAGCTATCGCGATGTGTCCATCAACGGCAAGCTCACCAAGAAAAACATCGAGGATTTGCCGGGGTCGTGGTCCACGGGAGAATTCGGCACGGTGCTGGCCGACGTATTTTCGCCGTCGACGGCGGCCGATTTCCACTACCGGAGAGAGTCTCGAGCGGGAGGGCGTTCCGCCATGGTCTACGATTTCTCGGTCGCGCGCGAACATTCGCACTGGAGGATCATGGTGGCGTCGCAAATGGTGCAGCCGTCCTACAGGGGTTCGGTATGGATCGATAAAGAGACCAAGCGTGTGCTGCGCATTGAAATGCAGGCCACGCGTCTGCCGGAGGCGTTTCCGTCGGACAAGGTGGAGTCGGCCACGGATTACGAGTTCGTGCGTTTTGCCGACCGGCAGTTTCTGGTGCCGGTACACGCCGAGACGCTGAGCTGCGAGCGCGGAACCGACAATTGCGGCCGCAATACCATCGACTTCCGGAACTACCACAAGTATTCCGGGGAATCCTCGATTATCTTCAAGTAGTATCCCAGTTGACAGGATTATCAGCCGCCGATGAACGCGAATAAACACGGATCGGATTGCCGGCTTTGCTGCGCGCTTGCGGCTGTCTCGCTGGCCGTTGCGCCCCGCCCATTGGCGGCGGAGGATCTTAGGCTTCCCCCGATGAAGACAGTTCTCCAGATCGAGAACGAGCCGGTGCCGGTAACGGTTACCGGCTTTGTTTCCACCGTCCCGGCCGGCGCGGATCAGGCGCTCTTCAAGCTCGGCCTCAACGTCGATCTCGCGGGTCTCCAGGAGCACATCACCGGCCTCCTGCGCTCCCAGTTGAATCAATCCAACCGTTGCGGGGAGCGCCTCTCGATGGAGCAGGCCACGCTCGCGCCGTCGGCTCCCGCGGCCCTGCTCACCGCCCATGTTCATTTTGAAAAGTGGGCCTGCGCCAAGGCGTTCGGCAAAGAATTGGTTAAGAAGTTGATTGGCGGCAATGCCACGATTCAAGTCCGGCTGACACCCGCGGTCGAGGAGCGCCGGTCCGTCAAGCTGGAATCCTCGGTGGTGTCGATTGAGGCGGACGGGACGCTGGGCGAGGCGCTCCGCTCGGGTTCGCTCGGCGATTCCTTGCGCGAGAAAATCAGGTCCTCTTTGCAGTCCGCTGTGCAAAAAGCCGTCAACCTCGAAGCCGCGCTGCCGCCCGCGCTCGAACCCGTCGCGTACATCCAAAGCGTGCAGTTCCGGGATTCCGGCGGCGGCCGGCTAGCCTCCGATTTCCTGGGTGAGGTGAAAATCTCCGCGGAGCAAATGCACGCCATGGTAGACCAGATGAAAGCCCGCCGCAATCCCCAGTGAGCCACCCTTTTTTGGGGCTGGCATAACGGATTAGTGCAGATTTTACAAAGACTTAACAGCCACCAAGTAACTCGCGACCGTGGTTTGGTGTTCTAACTAGTAGAGGTACTTTGACAACCATGAAAAAGACACTTTCTATATCGGTATTTGTGATCGCGTTGGCGGGGTCTTTAGCGTTTGCCCAGAGTTCGGGCTCCTCCTCCTCCGGCGCACCCACGGGGCCCACGCGAGGCAACGGCATACAGCACCGTATCAACATCCTGACCACGCTCCTCACGCTCACCACCGCGCAGCAGCAGCAGGCCACCACCATCTTTACTAACGCGGCCACGGCGGCGATGCCGATACACACCAGCATGAAGACCGCCCGCGAGGCCCTCCATACCGCCGTAACCGGTAACGATGCGGCCACTATCGACAGCACCGCGACCACCATTGGCACCCTCACCGCCCAGTTGACCTCCATCGAGGCGACAGCCAGTGCAGCCTTCTACCAGATTCTCACGCCAGCCCAGCAGACCAAGTTCACGCAATTCGAGAGCGAGGGTCACGGCGGCTTCGGCGGCGCCATGGGCATGGGCCCAGCCGGTTTCCGCGGTGGTCCCCGATAGCTTCCGGGACGGCGGCCTGAAAAACGCAACTCAAATTCCGATGCAGGAAGGCGCGCTCCCCGTGCGCCTTCCTGCTTCAGCGGCTGCGGTGGCTCTAGTGGCGCGCGCGATGGATGCCCTCCCTGGCTTAGTTTTGGAATCCACGGTCCAATTCGAAGTGCGAGACTGCCTGGCGCTGTCCCGTACGGTCGAAGCGCAGGTCTCGACCGGCGAACGCTTGATTGCGGCTCGAGCCGTGGTCGAGCTCGTCAGGGCATATGATAGAGTCTTGGACAATATTCGCCTTACCCCCCTGTCGGTCGAGGAACAACAGTCCATGCGAGATCGGCTGGGACCGGTTACCCAGCTTTTAAGGAGATACCGGATGCGCTGAGGTCAAGTGGCCGGGAATCGGAGACCATTAAGTGAATCGCCATTCAGCCAAAGTGTGCAACCAAGCATCAATCGTCCGTCTGATCGCCGTGGCGTGCCTGTTTCTACAATCCGTGAGCCGCGCGCAGGCCCCGCCGAATTACACCATCTCGACGGTGGCGGGCACCGGGGCCACCCAAGGATATAGCGGGGACGGGGGCGCTGCCACCAGCGCCGACTTCAACGGGCCCTTCGACGTTGTACTGGATTCCTCGGGCAATTTTTATGTCTCCGATTCGGGCAACTTCCGGGTCCGCAAAGTATCGGGTGGCAACATCTCGACCATAGCCGGCAATGGCACCCAGGGATATAGCGGGAACAATGGCTCACCCACCAGCGCCGAGCTGAACAGCCCAGCCGGCCTGACTTTTGATTCAAGCGGCAATCTCTATATCGCGGACGGCGGCAACTATGTGGTCTGGAAAATAACCGGCGGCACGATCGCCGTAGTAGCCGGAAGCAATAGCGCGGGCGCCGGTTTTTCGGGCGACCTCGGCCCCGCCACCAGCGCGCAATTGAGCACTCCTTCCGGCGTGGTGCTGGATTCCTCCGGCAACCTTTATGTCGCCGACTCCGGCAACAGCGTCGTGCGCGAGGTCTGCGCCAAGACCTGCCCGGCGTGGGGGGGCACCGCCGGCGAGATCAATACCTATGCCGGCTATTTTTCCGCCGGCCCTGGTTATGCCGGGGACGGCGGCCAAGCCGATCGCGCCGAGCTCCAGAATCCGAATGGCTTGGCGATCGACAGCGCCGGCAACCTCTATATCGCCGACAGCGACAACCACGTCATCCGGAAGGTGACGGCGGCTACTGGCGTCATTACCACGGTGGCGGGCAATGGCAACGCCACCTCTCCGTTCAATCCTTTGGGCGACGGCGGCCCGGCCACCGTAGCTTCGCTCGACGAACCGAAAGGCGTCGCGGTGGACTCCGACGGCTACATCTACATTGCAGACACGGATAACTGCCTGATCCGCGTTGTCGAGCCAAATAGCATCATAACCACCATCGCCGGCAACTCCGACTTGGGATGTGGTTTCAGCGGCGATGGCGGCCAGGCAAAGGCCGCCACACTCACCTTCCCCTCCGGCCTGGCGATCAGCGGCGGCAAGATATACATAGCGGATGACGGGAATCAGGTGATTCGCCTGCTGACGCCTATCGCGGTGGCCCCGGTGGTCCCCAAGATCAATGCGGGCGGAGTAGTTAGCGCGAGCGATTTTGGCGCCTTCAGCTCGGTCGCGCCCGGGTCGTGGATCGAGATCTACGGAACGAACCTGGCCGGTACTACGGGCCAATGGGCCAGCTCGAATTTTAACGGCGCGAATGCCCCCACTAACCTGGACGGAGTAACTGTAACCGTGGGCGGACAGCCGGCCTTCATCGACTTCGTCAGTCCAACTCAGGTGAACGTGGAGGTCCCCTCGGGCGTGACCGCCGGTCCGCAGCCCTTGATTTTGTCTACCGCGTCCGGCACGAGCTCCGCGTACTCGGTCACGGTAAACGCGACCGAGCCGGGTTTCTGGGCCCCCCCGAACTTCAAAATCGGCGGGAAGCAATATCTGGGCGCTCAGAGTTCGGACTTCAAAAGCTACATTCTTCCCACCGGCGCGGTTTCCGGGCTCACCTCGGAGCCGGCCAGCCCGGGCGACACCATCATCCTCTACGGCGTCGGATTCGGCACGGTGACTCCAAGCACTCCCGCGGGCCAGATCGTCAGCGGGCAGACTGCGCTGACATCCAAGCTGGAGATCTCGTTCGGAGGCGTGCCCGCCACGCTATCGTACGCGGGACTGGCTCCCAATTACGTCGGCCTGTACCAGTTCGACGTGGTGGTCCCAACCGTCCCCGCCGGCAGCGCGGTTCCGGTGACTTTCACCCTGGGCGGCGTAAGCGGCACGCAAACACTGTATACCGCCATCGGGAATTGAATCCCGGAGCGTCTCCGGCTCGCCAGACGATTTATACTGCGGGTGTGAGCCTCTACCGCATAGAATTGGACGACACCGAAATCAAGCTGCTGATGGTCGCCATCCGGCAGGTAGAACATACCTTCACCATTGCCGAAGCACAGAGCTTGGCCGCCGGCGAACCGCTCGCCGCGGATTACCAAGGCGTGCGTGAATCCTACCAACGCCTGGCCCGGAAGTTATCCATGCCGGGCGAAACGAACGACTCCGGCAAGCCGTATCTTGTCAAGTGAGGCGACCACTGAGATGAAAGGAAAGCCGCCGCGGCGGCATTTACCGAATATGAAACAAGCTATCTGGTTGGCTGGCGCGATCGCGTTCGGCGTTACGGCGGCGGAGCTGCCCGTGCGGCAAGTGGTCCTCTATAAGCATGGCGTGGGGTACTTCGAGCGCTCGGGCGAGCTGGCCCCCGGCGAATCGGCGCGCCTGGATTTCAAAGCCTCCGAAATGGACGACGTGCTCAAATCGCTGACCATTGAAGAGAAGGGTGGCGGCAAGATCTCCGGGCTGCGCTACGATTCGAGCGAGCCGCTGGCGCACAAGCTGGCCGATTTCCCGTTTCAGCTTGGCGCCGGCCAGCCGCTGAGCGCGGTGCTCGATCAGCTTAAAGGCGCCTCCATCGAGCTGAAGTTCGCGAGCGAAACGGTCACCGGCGCGGTCGTAGCGGCCCGTCTGGTAGCCGCCGACGAGAAGCATCCCGAGCGCGAGCAGGTGACGCTCCTGATGGATTCCGGCGATCTGCGCAATCTCGATCTGGCCGCGGCCGCGGGCGTCCGCTTCGTCGATCCTCGCCTTCAGGTGCAGCTCAAGGACTATCTGGCGGCGCTAACCGATGCGCGCTCGAAGGAAAAGCGCAGCGTCTACATTGATTCCACCGACGCCAAAGGCCGCCAGGTCCTGGCCAGCTACATGGTTCCCACGCCCATCTGGAAATCCAGTTACCGGCTGATCTTCAGCGAAGGCGCGCAACCCACTCCGGCCACTCTTGCCACTCTGGCCACTCTGGAAGGTTGGGCTATCGTGGACAATACTACGGGCGAGGATTGGAACAAGGTAGATCTGTCGCTGGTCTCGGGCCGGCCGATCTCGTTTATCAGCGCGCTGTACGAACCACGTTACATTGCCCGGCAAAAAGCCGAGTTGCCTGAAGATCGCGCGGCCGTGCCGGTGGTGCATGAGGGAGCCGTGGATGCCCTGCAGTACGTGCCCAGCGCCGGGCTTTCCTTGCGCGAACAGTTTTCCAACACGGACGGGCAACCGCAAGCGGACGCGTTGTCGGCGCCCGCGGCGCCTCTTAACGGCCGGGTTCAACAGTTCGCCCGTTTACAGAAGGCGCCCAGCACCATAGCCGAATCCGCCGCCACTCGCGACCTGGGCGAATTGTTCGAATACCATATCCCCACACCAGTCACGGTGCGCCGCAACGAGTCCGCCATGCTGCCGTTCCTGCAGCAGAAAATCGAGACTCGCAAGCTGCTGATCTACTCCGATCAGTCGTCGACGCATCCCATGGACGCCGCCGAAATTACTAACTCCACCGGCAAGACACTCGATGGTGGACCCATCACTGTTTATGACACGGGCGCCTACGCGGGCGAGGCTTTGATGGAGACGTTGAAAACCGGAGATAAGCGGCTCATCAGCTATGGCGTTGACCTGGGCGCCCGCATTACCACGCAGTTTGATTCCAACGTCGAGACGATCCGCGAAATCCACGCGCGGCGCGGCGTTCTCACCACTCGTAACGCCACTGTCGAAACCAAGACGTATACCATCCACAACGTTGACCAGAAGGTCAAGACCTTGATCATCGAGCATCCGGCCCGCCCTGAGTACACCCTGCTCGACCGCAAGCCCTGGGAGAAGACCAGCAACGCCTACCGCTTCGAAGTGAAGCTGGCCGCGGGCGCCACCGAGAAGTTCCCGGTCACCGAAGAGCGCGTTTACGAGAACGCCTTTTCCATCACCGATCTGACGCCGGACGTGCTGTTCACTTACGTGCGCAACAAGAACCTGGGCGAGTCCGCGCGTAAACAGCTCGAGCAGATCGCCGCCCGCAAGCAGGAGATAGCCGCCGCCGCCCGCGAGATGCAGCGCCTCGAAGGCCAGATCAACGACGTGATCCACGACCAGGACCGCCTGCGGCAGAACATCGGCAGCCTCAACCAGGTCAGCGGGCAGCAACAACAGGTGGAGGCTTATGCGCAGCGCCTCTCCAGCCAGGAATCGGAGCTTGCTTCGCTGCGCGATCGCCGCGCGCAGCTCGATAAGAAACGTGCGGCACTGGAGTCGGAAGTCGGCAGCTCCATCGAAACGATGACGTTCTAGCGGTTAATCATGCGCGTTTCGTCAAGCCAGTTGTAGATGCGGAAATCGCGATAGCCCGGCGCGTTCAGTTCGCAGTGCAGGTCGGCCCCCTGGTCTCGCGTGAACGCTACCAGCGTTTTCGGACTGCGCAGCATCTGGAATAATTGCCGCGACTGGCCCGGGAAGAATTGCTCGGATTCCGGATCGGTCACCAGCATGGGGCAGCGAATCTCGCCGGCCGCGTCCTTCAGATTGTATTCGCGGACCGCTCGAAACGCGTCGTAGTACGAAGCCACGCCAAACGGCCGCATCCGAAAATCCAGAATGGTTTTCGGATTCATCTTCATGCCCACCGCCATGGTCGCGTCGAACTCCGTCTTCTTGCCGTTGTCGAGCATGGCGAGCAAGAACGGTGGTAGGTTGCGCATCCATGCGTCGCCCACATTCCAAACGCCCGGATCCGCAACGCCTGCGCCAATGCGGTGCTCAAAGGCCAGAGCCCGCGCTATCCAGTATCCTCCTTGAGTGATTCCTATCAGCGCGATCCGCCGGCGATCCACCTCACGGCGCCGCAACGCAAAGTCCACCACGGGCGTGATGACCTTCTCCCAGTCCGGCCGGAAATAGAGTTTACGCGCCCATAGCGAGTCGCCCTGGCCGGGTCCATTGAAAGCGAGGCAATGGTACCCCCGCGCCAAGCCTCCAGCCACGCCCAGCACGTAGCTGGATATCTCCAACCCATCCGCGCCGTTGTTAAGGATCATCAGCGGCCTCGGGCTCTGCGACTGATCTACGCGGAAAAACCAGCCGGTCAGCGCGGTGTTCTCGTAAGGGATCTCGACCCGCTCCACAGGCGGGCTGAAGAGCCCCGCGGCTTGCGCCCAGCACTCGTCATAACGGCGCCACGTAGGAAGCAGGCGCGATGGATCGGCAGTTCCGTCGAGGAAGCGGAGCGCGGTCGAGTAATGTTTCGCCGCCCACAGCCAGGCTTCGCGCGCGCTCACTGGATGTCCCTTCCGGGCCGCCTCTTCCGCCCACTGCCGCGCTTCGGCGCCCGCCGCGTCGAAAGCCCGGAACGCGGATTCGGAGTCGCCATCCGTAATGCCCTGCGTCAATGCCAGCACCTTTCCAGGGTTTCCTACGCCATAGTACGAAGACCCCAACTCGATCCAGGCGGTGAAGTCGAACGACGGATCGGCGAACAAGTGCCCCCGCCCGGGTGTGGCAGCGGGGCTTGGGCTGGTCTGACCAGCGGTCACGGGAGCGCCCAATGCGGCGGCGGCAGCGGCGCGAAGAAGCCCACGCCTGGGAATCTCTCGCCGCGCACCGGTCACTTCAGCTCCGCCATCATACCCGGCAGACTCCACTGCATCTGCATGCCGTTGGGAGTCCAGCCGAACTCTGCCATCATGACCTTGCCTACCTCGTCCTGACTCTTGCCCTCGTGGATCAGACCGGCCGCGCGGTTGCGCAGTTTCTCGACGTTATTACGATACGCCAGCAGGCTATCCTTGGTGGTCACCGGGCCGTGACCGGGGATCACCGTATCGAAATCGAGCTTCAGTGCTTCGTCGAGAGTCTTGGTCCATTCGACAATGCTGCCGCCGCCCGTATAATCGATGAGAGGCGTGGAGCCTGCCATCAGGTCGCCAGTATGGATGGTCCGCAGCGCCGGGAAATAGATGATGGCATCGCCGTTGGTGTGTCCGCGGCCAAAGTAACGCGCGCGCGCCTCCTTGCCGCCCAGAAACACGGAGCACTCTTCGGTGAATACCACTCGCGCGGGCGCCAATCCGGGTGGCGCGTTGGGCTGCTTGTGTTCGACGATGTTGGCGCGCGCATTGGCGGTCGAGATGATCTCGGCCGTGGGCAGAAACCTGGCATTGCCGCCGCTGTGGTCCGCATGGTGATGCGTGCTGAGCACGTACTTTACCGGCTGATCGCTTACGCTCTTCACCTTGGCCATAATGCCTTCGTGGTCCTGGTCGAACTTGTCGTCAACCAGGATGACGCCTTCGCTCGTCAGATACACGGCGACGTTGCCGCCGTCGCCTTCAATCTCGTACAGATCGTCCTTAACTTTGTTGAGAGTCAATTGCGGAGGTTGCTGGCTCTGGGTTTGGGTGTAAGCGATCCAGCAACCGAGTAGCAGCAGGACCGCGGCGGAAACGCGCGCAATCAGTGTTCGGCTCATGTCTCGACACTATATCAGATGTTTAGTCGGAACTACGTGTCTGTTGAGCAAGGCCAGGAACTCGTCGCGCATGAAGTAGCACGAGTGGCCGCCGCCCCTGACCAGCACGATCATCTTATTCGGCGCTTGGATCTCCGCCTCATACGCCTCCACCTCCGAAGTGACCGAGTAAGCATCGCGCTCGCCCTGAAAGAAAAACATCGGGACGTCGAACTGCATCCCCAGCCGCCGGGCGTCGAAGCCCGCTATCTCGCCTTTCAGTTTGGCGAATGTCTCCATCGATACTGCTCGTGCGTCGAACGCCGCCGAGCCCTTGGCGACCAACACGGACGGGTCGAGCGTAGCGAAGTCGGCCTGCTCGGACGGCGTTAGCGCCCCTGCGTATTTCGACTTGATGGCATCAGTTGCCACGTCTTTATAAGGAGGCGGACCGATCTGCTCCAGTTCGGCGATGGCTTCTTGATCGCCGGCCGCGCGCGCCTGGTCAAGCACCATGGCGTAGCTGAGTGTCTCCTGGCGGGCCCAGTTCACAAACTGACCGCTTCCTACATAGGCCGAGAACAGATCTGGCCGCTCCTTGACCATCTTCAGACCAATGATCG
>Ga0302326_10001036_pt1 | contig 72842 bp, 59 predicted proteins | sample Palsa_T0_3_FD_202264 | JGI IMG/M metagenome (GOLD analysis project Ga0302326, IMG submission 202264) | Peat permafrost microbial communities from Stordalen Mire near Abisko, Sweden - Palsa_T0_3 | ecosystem: Environmental > Terrestrial > Soil > Palsa > Peat permafrost | place: Sweden: Abisko... | reverse complement strand
GGCCAATCGCTACGCCGACACGGCGGCGCTCTTCCAAGCCCTCGGCGGCGGCTGGTGGCATCGCCCGGACGCCATGAAAAATGATGAGGGACATTGAATCTGTGCGGGCACGCCATTCCGGCGAGCCTGCGCTGACGACCATGGCCACGACCCCAGACAAGCCCAAGAAGAGAATCTTTGTCGTCGATGACCATCCGCTGGTGCGCGAGATGCTGAGCGATCTCGTTAATCATCAGCCGGATCTCGTCGTGTGCGGCGAGGCGGAGTCTGCGCCCCAAGCGCTGGAGAGAATTGTTGCCTGCAAGCCGGACCTCGCGATCATCGACATTACTCTGAGGGACTCCTCCGGCCTCCGGTTGATCAAAGACTTAAGCGCAATCCATCCCAAGCTCGCGATCCTCGTCTTTTCGATGCACGACGAATTCCTCTATGCCGAACGCGCCGTGCGGAGCGGCGCGAGGGGGTACGTCATGAAACAAGCAGCCACGCGAAAGGTCATCGAAGGAGTCCATCGCGTGCTGGAAGGGAAGATCTATATCAGCAAGGAATTCGCCGATGCCAAGATTCTTCAACTGGCGGAGGCAGACTCCGGCAAAAAGCAAACTCCGGTTGAGTTATTGGGGGACCGCGAACTGGAGATCTTTGAACTACTCGGGCAGGGACAGAGCAGCGTCGCGATTGCCAGGATCCTTGGGATCAGCGTCAGGACTGTTCACTACTACTATCGGCGCATGAAAGAACAACTCAAGCTCGAGAGCGGGCAAGAGTTGATCCGTGAGGCAATGCGCTGGCATGCCACGCAGAGGGGGGCCAATTAAGAAGAGGCCCTCTGAGTTGAAAGTTTAGAACTTAACAACGACGTCACCTTTGACAGTGATCGAGCAGCGGGTGCCGTCGCTCGGGAAATTGCCCCACGTTTCGAAGACGAAATACTTGCAGACCGGGACGAGGACACCGGCGGAACTGAGCCAACTGTGGTTCAACTGTTGAATTGCGTCCGCACGGAACATGAAGAGATCGCGCATTTCGGTCTCGGGTTCCGCTTTTGCATCGGTCACTTCTTTGCCGTCGCCTTTGCCGGCCGTTGACTTTCCGTCCGTGGCTTTCCGCTTCACCGGGATGCGGAAAGTCTTGTCGACGCCGAAGAAGGGCAGCGCCTGGTAGGCCTGGTCAGCGCAACCGGCGTGGACACGGAAAAACCCCAGGTCTTCGGTGACGACGCTATACGCGAAGCAGTCACCAGCGCGGTGGCGGTTCGGAGTGGTGAAGGTGATGTTGGCCGCACCCACGGCAATGGTCGGCAGGCCTTGACCAATCGGAAAGGCGAGCTTGGCCTGGGCGGTCTGCGGTCCAAAAGCCCCCGGATACAGTTGGCTGTCGGTGCCGATTTCGAGCTTAAACGGCTTGAGGTCAAAGCCCGTCTTGAAGCCCTCGAAGAGATCGCCTTTTCCTTCGCCGCCGAGCGTGCTGTAGGTCTGGAACACATAGTTCCCTTGCGTGGGGGTATCGGCCGTGGGGATATTGTTGAGGCCGGTGGGATTCGCCAGGGCGGCGGACGCGGTGATGAGGAGGGTGGCAAACGGGAGATGGATTTTCATGTGGAGAGGTGGGTGCAGAGAGGATGTATTGATGCGCGCATTGGCATATATGATCCGGCATCGGTGTCCAGCGGAAAATAACGATTTGTTCCCGGACTGGTCCCGAACGGTATTCGCGGCCAGGACGATCCGTTCAATTCCATCCCCGGCGGCCGGGCTGGCCGGCCCCCCCGGCGACGCGTCGGAGGGGTCCTCGGATCGAGGTCATTTCAAACCACTTCCACCGGACATTTCGGCAGGGCGCGGAGAAAGGCCTGGCCGTAGCTTTTGGTGAGGATGCGGTTGTCCAGGATGACGACGATGCCGTGATCCTGGTTTGTGCGGATGAGGCGGCCGACCCCCTGGCGCAATTTCAGAATCGCCTCCGGCAGGGAATATTCGGCAAAGGCGTCGCCGCCGGCGGCCTCGATCAATTCCAACCGCGCCTCGATCAGAGGGTGGTCGGGCACGGCGAACGGCAGGCGCGTGATGATGACGTTTGAGAGGGCGGCGCCCGGCACGTCCACGCCGCTCCAGAAGCTCTCCGTCCCAAAGAGCACATGGCGATCGTCCTTTTTGAATTCCGCGAGCAGCCGGTGCCGTGGCAGGCCCTCGCCCTGCACGAGCAGTTTGTAATCGAGTTCGTCGAGCCGTTCCCGCATGGCCGAGGCCAGATTGCTCATCGTCTTGTAGCTGGTGAAGAGGACGAAAGCGCGCCCCCTGGTCATCTCCAGGAAGTGTTCGATTTGCCCGGCGAGCGCCGTTTCGTGGCCGGTCTCGCGCGGGTCGGGCATTTTGCGCGCGATGTAGATCTTCATCTGGCGCTGATAGTCAAAGGGGCTGCCAATCTGCCGCGCCTCGATCTCGTCGGCCCCCACGCGGCTGCGGAAATAGGTCAGCGCCTCGCTCCCCACGCTCAAGGTCGCGCTCGTCATCACGCAGCATTTGCCCTCGGGGAAGAGGAGGGCCCGCAAGTACGCGGCGACCTCCACCGGCGCCGCGTGCAGGGTGTGGTACTGCTGCGTTTTCCCGGTTTTCTCGATCCAATAAACGTGGTCCTGCTCCTCCTGCTTGAGGAACGTCGCGATCCCCGCCCGCGCATCGCGGATTCGCCTCCCGAGATCCTGCAACTCCGCCTTGGCGATTTCGTCCTCGATTCCGCGCAGGGTTTCGACCAGCAGTTGCTGAACCTTCGCCAGGGGAGCGGTGAGCGAGTCAACCACGAAATCCGGCTGGCGCACCCGGAATTCGCGTCCTTTCTTGAAATCCCCGCGTTCCCCGAGCTTCTCGAAAAAGCCGTCGACCTCTTCGAGCAAGGTCGCGGTCTTTCGGACCGCCTCCGGATTGCGGTGGACCTGGAAGAGGCCTTTCTTCGTCTTCGGGTTGTAAAGGCGCTGGAGGACGTAGCGCAGCCCGTACTGCGAGACGCCCAGCCCGATTTGCCGCGCGGCGACCTGCTCCACGGTGTGCGCCTCGTCGAAAATGACAAAGTCATTGGCGAAAAGGTAGCCCTCGGCATTTTCCTCCTGCGCGCCCACGCCGCCGAGGTTGAGGAAAAAGAGCGTGTGATTCATGACCACGACGTCGGCGTTAAGCAACCGCTTGCGCGCCCGCTGGTAAAAGCATTTCGGATTCTGCCCGCACGATTTGGTGGTGCAGATGTGCTGTTCGCTGCAGACCTGCGCCCACACCTGGGAATCGGGTTCCACGGCGAAATCCGAGAGGGTCCCATCCTGGGTCGTCTGGGCCCATTGCCAGATTCGGTTCAGTTCCTCCTGCTCCGGGGAGGTGAAGAGTTCCTGGGCATTCTGCATGGCCCGCTCCAGCCGCAGTGGACAGAGATAATTGCCGCGCCCCTTCCACAACATCGCCTCAAAAGTCACCGGCAGGATTTTCTGGACGATGGGAATGTCCTTGTAGACCAATTGCTCCTGCAAATTGATCGTATAGGTGGAGATGACCGCCTTCTTCCGGTGTTCGAGCGCCCAGAGGACGGCTGGCACGAGGTAGGCGAGCGACTTGCCCACGCCGGTCCCCGCTTCGACCACGAGGTGGCGTTGCTCGCTCAGCGCCGTGGCGACGGCCACCGCCATCTCCTGTTGCTCCCGCCGGTAGGCAAAATTCTTCGCCCTGGCGAGCAACCCTTCCTCCGAGAAGATCTCCCGCACCCGGTCGGGAAAGGAGGTCGCGGAATTGGCAGGGTCGAGGGAAATCATGAAGTGTGCATGTTCTCCCGGGACAGGTTCGGCAGCAAGCGCGACGCGCGCGGGTGGGTTAAATTAGGCGGTAGCCGCAACCAGATGCGAATGGGGTGGGGGGGGGGGGGGGGGGGCCGCGGCCTTCGGCCGCAACATCCAACATCCAACATCCAACGTCCAACATCCAATGGGTTCCGTAGCGAACGCGAAAGCTGTTCCGCGGGATTCGAAGCTCCGGTAAGCGAGAAAGTGGAACGAATGACGAAGGACTCGGAAGGCGCAATGAGGCCACATTCGACAGGCTCAGTGCAGGCATTGCGCCCTACCTTGATGGAGGCGGCAGAGGGGTGATGATATTTGTTGACGGTTTCGGGATATTTGCGAGGGGAGGGGGCTCTATTGGTTTAATCCAGTTTAATTTGGTTTAATTCAGCTTAATTGCCGGTGGCGGGGAGGGAGGACAAATGACGAATGACGAATGACGAAGAAGGGAGGAGCCGTTCGAGAGGCTCACGGCAGGCAATGCGCCCTCCCTATGCACGTGGAGGGGGCATGCTGATATTTGTTGGTAATTTTGGACCATTTACGATGAGAGGGGGCTTTATTGGTCCAATTCAGTCAAATTGCCGGTGGCTTCGGAAGGTTTGCCCCTCCCGCGACTGCGAGGCCTTGGGTCCCGCGCCTGCGGGACGGACTCGGCTCTGGTTTGCCGCCCTGACAGCGTCCGGGGTCCACTGCGGACAGAAAAACCTGCCAAGCCCTGACGCCGTCCGGCGCTTTGGAGCATGCAACCGGTTACGGGTGGGTAGAGGCCGTGTCAGAAAGTGCGATTTCACGCGCTGAGGCAGCTTAGTCTCTGGATTGTAAAGATCCCGCGCTACGCGACTGGCAACTCCGTCTTCAGAGGAGTGCGTGCGCGCTTTGCGAGGTGACATCCGAAAGCGCCGGAGCACCCTAAGCATTACCCACATCTTGCAGCCGGTGCCAATCCGCAGGTGAGGGCCGAAGGCCCGCAAACAAGCCAGCCTAGGGCAAGCGAGCCGGCGAGCGCAGCCCTGGGTATCTGATGCAAATGGCGACGAGCCCCACCGGGGCGAAACCATTCCACGCTTACCAATGGCCGAAGCGATTCGGGAAGAAGCGAGCGGGATGGTGACGCCCGCTTCGGGGCTGGGCCCAATGGGGACGCCATACCCTGGGCGACGCTCGCAGACTCGCTTTGCCCTGGGCTGTCCCGCAATTGCGGGATGAGGCGTTCGGCCCTGAACCGGACAAAGCCAGAGATGTGGGTAATGCTTTGGAAGCACCGGCGCACTCCAAAACGCAGGCGCACGTGCCACGTCAATCTGTTTCCTGCGCCTTAAGTTGACGCAAAGGCGCGGTTGCGGGACCGTTTCAAAGCGCGTGTTCAAATGGAGATTGGGTGCGAGGGTTCGAGAGAAAGCGGGAATGCAGTCCAGTTAGAGAAGAAGTGTGCATCGGTTTCTATCATTTAGGGAGAGAGGTTAGGACAAGCGAAGGCCGCAAGGCAAGCAAAAAAGTGATATTTATGCGAATCCGGGCAACAGATAGGTGTGTATAGAGAATAATGCTTAAGAGAACGCCGAGTGGGTTATGGCGGGCACTTTTGACGGTGGCGCGGAACTATATTCATGTTGTATCACTTATTGTTATGAGTTATCGGGATTTGTGAGCTAACATCCAAGGCAAGGCGAACTGCTCGCAGGCGGGCACGAGCGGGCGGGCCGGCATTGCTGGGCGGCAAGGGCCGCGGGTTGTCATTCGGGGAAAATTCCGCGGAGAAAGTTTTACGTGGAGCAGTGGCGGGGGCGCTTTCCATCGAGAAGGCTTATCGGCATCGCGCTTGCGAAAGCCGGCCCCTGATCGGGCGTTGTAGCGTCCTTCGGCGCAACTGGCGGGCGCGTGCCGCCGGGCCTGGACATGCCTTTTATGTCCGCCGGGGTGGCGCCCGCGCGCTGTTCGGCGTCTTCGCTCCAACCTGATCCAAATGTCGGCAAAGCCCGACGAATGGATGGCGGGGCATGACTGCTTTGCCGGCGTGCAAAGCAGCTGCGGCGCGAAAGTCGAGGCCGGGTGAACGACGGAGTGAAGCCGGCGGCCACTCTTAGCCGGAACCATGCAGAAGGATTGGGGAGCGCACGCCCCCCAGTCCCGCAATTGCGGGAGCGCGCGCTCCCCAGAGTGCCGCCGCCAAACGAATGGTTACGCCCTCTTCGGGGCAGTTGGTTCGCCATGGAGAACGCGAAAGAGTGGCTTGACGGCGCACCCGCTTCGGGGCTTCATTCGCACACGGCGATGGATTACCGCCGGGCGGGTGCAAGCCCGCCGAACCGTCTTCGCTTTCACGACCGGGCTGATGATTCCTACCGACTCCGGTAAAATCATGCCCGCCTTCACCGCCCCAACGCTCCACGACCGGACCGGCGCTCCGAAACCGCCATAAGCCGGAGACAGATCGATGCACGAAAACATCTGGTTTGTCGCCGCGCTTTGGATGGCTTTGGCCTTTGGGGCCAGCCTCATCTCAATTTGGACGGGCATCAGCGTGGCACTCATCGAGATACTCGTCGGCGTGACGGCAGGCAATTTCTTCGGTTTGCAGGCGAAGTTTGATTGGATCAACTTCCTCGCGATGCTCGGCAGCGGCGTGCTGACGTTCCTTGCGGGCGCGGAAATCGATCCACAGTCGCTCCGCGCCAATCTTCGCGCCAGCGCCTTCATTGGCGTGATTTCCTTTGCGGCGCCCTTTGGACTGGTGTGGGCGTTTGCCCAATTTGTGCTTGGCTGGCCGCTGCATCAGGCGCAGATCGCCGGGATCGCGCTTTCCACCACTTCGGTCGCCGTGGTTTATGCGGTCATGATCGAAGGTGGTTTCAGCGACACGGCAATGGGGAAGATGATTCTCGCCGCGTGTTTCATCACCGACTTCGGAACCGTGCTCGCGCTGGGCGGGCTCTTCGCCAGTTTCAGCATCTGGCTGCTGGTGTTTGTTGTTATCATGTGCTTCGTGCTGTGGTTTATGCCGATGTGGACGAAGGCGATCATCGTGCGCCTCGGTGCGACGCGCGTGAGCGAGCCGGAGGTGAAGTTCATCTTCTTCATCCTGTTCTTCCTTGGCGGTCTGGCGACCACGGCGAAAAGCGAGGCGGTGCTTCCCGCTTATCTCGTCGGGTTGGTGGTCGCGGGTGTGTTCCTGCGGGACAAAACGCTGGTCCATCGGATGCGCAGCATCGCTTTTGCGATGTTTACGCCGTTTTATTTCATCAAGGCGGGCCTGCTCGTTTCGCTGCCCGCGCTGTGGCCGGCGGTGGGGATTGTCGGTGCGTTGCTGGCCTTGAAAATGGTCACGAAGATCGTCGGCGTCTGGCCGCTCGCGCGTCTGCACTACATGCGTCCACGGGAGGCCGGCTACACCACGCTGCTCATGGCCACCGGCCTGACCTTTGGCACGATCTCCGCGCTATTCGGACTGCAGAACCACATTATCGATCAGCGCCAGTACACCATTCTCGTGACCGTGGTCATCCTGAGCGCGTTCGTTCCGACGCTGATCGCGCAGAAATTCTTCCAGCCGCAAATGAAGACCATGCACGCCTGGGGCCGGCTCTACCGCCGCAGACAGACGCCGCAACGCATCGAAAAGCAAGTCACCGCCCATGTATAAGAACATCCTCATCGGCTACGACGGTTCCTCCGGCGCGAAGCAGGCGCTGGCCCGCGCTCTCACCCTGGCGCAAACCTTCGGTGCCCGGATCGGCGCGATCTGGGTGCGCGGTTCGCTGCCACACTTCCCGGAAACGGTGGACGAAATCGCCGAGGAAAAAGAGGCCGCCGACAAATACTTCGCCCGCTTGGAAGCGCAAATCGAGGCCGCGGCGCGCGGTGCGGGCGTGACCATTTCGTGCGAAGCGCGCTCCGGCCATCCCGCAAAGACCATTCTCGCTTACGCGGAGGCAGGCGGCTTCGATCTCATCGTCCTCGGCAGCCGGGGTCACTCGGAACTGTGGGGACGCATTATCGGGCATACCGCCGACCGGGTGAGCGAAAACGCACACTGCGACGTCCTCGTCGTCCGCGCAGACGATCTAACCGCATGAGAATCAAAACCATCCAGGCCCAGGCAATCCTCGACATCTCCTCGTCGACGCAGTCTTCCCGGATCTCACTCGCTGGCTTCGCGAATCTTTCTTCGGCGGCGATAGAGTGTGGCCGGGTCGAGACCCAGGATCTGAGCGGCTTCCTGAATGGTTTCCGTGCAATCGATGACCCGTTTGATGTGTTCCTCTTCGATCGCGGTCAGTTCAATCCGGGCGCCAACCCGGATTTCCGGATGGGCACGCGTCGGTTCGAGGAGATCGATGGCCTGGATTTCCTCGCCGGAACCAAGGATCACGGCGCATTCCAGAACGTTGCGCAATTCGCGGAGATTTCCCGGCCAATCGTAATTGCGCAGTTGTTTCATGCCTTCCTCGGAAATGCGCTTCACATTCTTGCCCGTGGCTTTGGAGAAGATCGCCAGATGGGTGTCCACGAGATGCTCCAGATCGTCAATCCTGGCCCGGAGCGGCGGCAGGCAGACGGAGATGACGTCGAGACGATAGTAGAGGTCGGCGCGGAAGCGCCCCTGTTGCACCGCCTCATTCAAATCGCGATTGGTCGCCGCGATGACCCGGACATTGGCGCGGCGGGATTCGGTTTCGCCGACGCGCTCGTACTCGCGCTCCTGCAGGAGCCGCAGAAGCCTGGCCTGCGATTCCATGGGGATTTCGGCGATCTCGTCGAGAAAGAGCGTTCCGCCTTCCGCGGTGGCGACCTTCCCCCAGGTGTCGGTGTTGGCGCCGGTGAAGGCGCCCTTGGCGTGACCGAAGAGTTCGCTTTCGAGAAGTTGCTGGGAGAGGCTCGGACAACTGATGGTGACGAATGGTCCCGACAAACGCGCGCTCCTCTGGTGGATCTCACGCGCGAGGACGCTCTTGCCAGTCCCGCTTTCGCCCAGCAGCAGAATGCTGGCGTCGCTTTCCGCTGCCTTCAGCGCAACGTCGAGGGCTGCTTTCATCCGGTGCGAATTCGTCTTCAGCTCGAAAACCGGCGCATATTCCGCCAGTTCGGCGGTGGGACCGCTGAAGCGATGCTCGAGTTTGGAGGTGCGGTCCACCCGCGCAAGCACCTGGCGCAGTTGCTCGGGGGTGCAAGGCTTTAAGAGGTAGTCGAAAGCGCCCCTCCTCATCGCTTCGACGGCCGTATCGATCGAACCATACGCCGTCATCAGGATGATCGGAATCCGCCGGCCGACGGCGAAGATTTCGTCGACCAACTCGATGCCGCTTTCAGACCCCAGGCGCAAATCGAGCAAAACCACGTCGAAGAGCTCTTTGCGGAGCGCGTGGAGCGCGGTCGCCCCGTTTGGCGCGCTGCGCACTTCGTGCGCCATCGACTCGAGAGCCGCAGTCAGCGCCAGCCGCGTGTTCTTTTCATCGTCAACAATCAGAATGCGCATGGAGGATTATTTCAGAGTTGCCCGCGCCCCGCGATGCCAGGTGCCATGGAGGGGCTCGGACGGGAAACGCTACCGGACGCTGGCCGGGGAAGGCACGCCGCCGGCGATTGACTCGACGCGTCCCGCAACTGGCTTGAATCCACCACCGGATACGGGGGTCACACCAGCGCTTCGCGAGGTTTGATGTCTAAATAAACTGTTCAGGTTGTGTGACATACTTCGATAGCGTGGTGAAATACCCAGGGGCGCGTAGAATCGCCTGACGGGGCGGCCACGCCTTTAGCAATCGCAGTGCCATGAGGACACACACTGACGATTCCTCCCCTCCCTCTCTGAACATACCCTCTGTTATGCGGTGAGAACGGTCCTCAACTCACTGAAGCTCGTGCATTTTGCCACTCTTTATGTTGCATTTTGCACATTCCCCGTAGCAGAGTCTCTTGCAGGCCCATTTACTCCTGCGGGACCTCGTCTTCGAGCAAGGCTTTCACGGCATTGTCTCCCTGGAATAGAATCGTCGTCCGGATTTTGACCTTGTCCTCCGTTTCGGCTGGCAACCCTGGCGCCTGCCCCTGTGTAGCTGCCTCACCGTGACCACCGGGGCCGCTGACTCCTTCCGTGGAGCCTCCCGGCCCGACGAAAGGATGCCTCATAATAGAGGCTCTCGAGATTAAATAGACCCAGGCGTCCACGCCGTCGATCTTGGTGTATTGCGCCGGCTCTCCCAACGCCAGGTGGATCTGCTCCCTGGTCAAGCCCACCACCGCGGTGGTGTCCGTGACCCTTTTATTGAGGAAAATTTTGCGCTGCTCGTTGGTCAGCTCGGGATGTTTATTCGCATAGGCCCGTTCAGGCGTTACACATCCCGAACAAAAAAGGGCCGCCGACAGAACGACAAAGGAAATCATGAGTTTCATAGCTTCAATTCGCGAAGCTAAAGAATTCCCGGATCAACGCCAAGAGGGAAATTTTCCGACCCGGAAGGGCTCGTTATGAGCTTCGCTCTCCGCGCAGCAAAAAAACCTCAAACGCAGATCGAGATGGACGCCTCCGGCGTGCGTTTGACGCATGGCGCTCGGAGCGCGCCATCCACCAACGCTCGTGGATTGGTGCTGACTGACGCGATTTTCGGAGTCGTCCGTGGCTGGAGGGAGTGCGTCTTGCGGCGCGTGCTCGTTCGTTGAGGTCCTTTCCCCCCATTTTCCCATTTGCTGCCCGCCAACGGGAAATATTGACGCCGGTTTTCTTGCAATTTGCCTGACCAAATCCTGCATTTTGCGAGATTTGATAGGGCAACGGCAAAGCACCAGTGACCAAAGTCCCTCAGAAAGTTCATGGAGCCGATCAGGACGCCTTCAGGTTCATCCTTACTGTCGTTCTCCAGGATATTCACACAGAGGTGGTGATTTCTAGACAAACGCCATGAATGGATTCGCACATTTTGTCGCAATTTCACGGTTTCGTTGAGGTCCCGTCCTATGCGGAAGTCGTCCAATCTCTTACAAAATAAATTGGCAACCGTGAAATCAGCGGAATCGCGACGAGTCCAGGCGTTGGTGGGAACGATCTTTAGAGGAAAAGACCAGACATCGTGCGGGAGGTGACCGTTCAAAATAAAAACCGCGGCCGGTCCCGGTCGATCGGTTCGCGGTTTTCTTATGACCGCACTTCAGCGGTCGATTGCACTATGCAATGATATAGTTGCGTTTTGCGCGACGCATTTGGGGAGTTCAGGACGCGCGGTCCTCTGATGATTGGAGCACATTCCGGATGGCATGGGGGTTGCTAAGGTCCGCGCCGAATCGGGGCGTCCACAGCACGGCGCGCCGGCTACCAACCAACACCCAACCACAGCCCGATCATCGACATCGCCGCTCGCAGTGACAAGTGGCGTTCGGTGGGGGGTCCAAGAAAAAACCTAAACGACATGCTTAAGCTAATACCCAAGCCAGCAGCGCTATTGGCGGCCATCGTGGCCTGCGCTGCCATCCAGCCAATGGCCATTGGAGGCGATACGACGACAAAAACCAAGGTCAGCGAGGAAGAAGCCAAGAAACAGGCCGACCGCGAGAAGAAGTTACACGAACCGTTCTTCCAGCGCCTGAATGAAGCGTTCGCCGAACAAATGGCCACGCCTTGTTATGTTCCGCCGGCTCCCGCGGCCCCCGCCGATAAGGATGCCAAGGAAACGGCGCCCACGGGTTGCCAGCGGCGGGGGACTGCCGCGCCCTTTGATTCGCCGCCCTATCCCAACGGTGAATGGCAGATCGGCGGCACCCAGATCATCGGCGATCCGGGGATCCTCGCTCCCTGGCCGTTGACCCAGGCCATCTGGGAAGGGCCGGGCGGCGACTTCTGGGAAGCCAACCGGATCCAGCTCTATGGCTGGGCAGACGTCTCGGGAAACATCAGCAGTTCGCACAATGACTCGGCGAAAAACACCACTCCCGGAGAGAATGGCAACTTCCCGGAAGTCTATGACGAGCGTCCCAACCGCGTCGAGAACAACCAGGACGTCCTTTATTTGGAGCGGATGCCGGATGAATGCCAGACCGATCACATGGATTGGGGGTTCCGCATTTCCGTGGTTTATGGTCTGGACTATCGCTACATGATCTCGCGGGGATTCATGAGCAATCAGTTATTGGTCCATAATAACTACTACGGCACTGACATGCCGATGATGTATTACAATCTTTACATTCCCAACTTCTTCATGGGGATGAATATCACCATCGGCCGCATCATCTCGGAAGCGGACATCGAAGCGCAGTTGGCGCCGAACAACCTCATGTCGAGCCACTCGTTGCTCTACGGCTTCGATCCCTACACCGATTGGGGCATCTTCACGACGACGAAGCTGAACAACAACTGGCAATTTCAGTTCGGTATCGACGCCGGCGGCGACGTGGCTCCCTGGCAGCGCGATCCCGGCCGGGAAGCTACCTTCGACATCATGCTGCAATATATCTCGAGCGATAACCATTGGTCGATCTACGGGGGAGCCAACCAGTTGAACCGTGGGAACTTCGGATATAACAATCTGCAGCAGTTCGTGGAAACGGTCACCTACAAATTCAATGAGAAGGTCTTCACCTCTTGGGAGACTTGGTACATGTACATGAAAGGCACGACGACCCACCCGACCTCGGAGGTTCCTTTCCAGAACGGCTTTTACACGACGCGTGGCGGCTATGCGCCGGAGTTTGCCACCCTGGACTACACGATGTGGCGCCTGGCGGATAACACGTTCTTCTCCGTTCGCAACGAGTTCTTCAACGATATGAACGGGAGCCGGACCGGCTACACCTCGAAATACTACGAGGGCTCGATCGGGCTGACGTGGTGGCCGAACAAGCTGATGACCATCCGGCCTGAGCTTCGTTACGAACACTCGTTCGAAGCGAAGGCCTATGACAACGGAATCCGGCACAACCAGGTCACCCTGCAGGCCGACTGCATCTTCCACTTCTAAGAGACCTATCCACAATGACCTGTCTTCGAATGTAACCAAGGTGGTAACAAGGAGACCTTCTTCCTTTTTTTCCTTGGAGACCGCCTGGTCAGCGGCCTCACGGAGGAAGGTCTTCCTTGTTCCACTTTTCTTTTATTTCAGGGAGGCACTTTCTCGCAGAGGGAAGGCGCCGCCCGGGCGGAGAATCGTCAATCCGCCATCAAAAAAACTGACGAACTGAACCTGCGACGTATGAAACCGATGAATTCAGAAGGGACCAAGCGTACTGTCTACCTCTTGCACTATCATCCGCTGGTGCGGGAATGGTTGATCCGATTGATCGATCTCCAACCGGATCTGGCGGTGTGCGGCGAAGCCAAAGATTCCACCGCAGCCGTGACCGAGGTGGCCGGCCTGCACCCGGACATTACGATTATCGATTCAATTCTTCTGGGCAAATCGGCGGTGAGCCTGATCGGCGACCTCACGCGGGTGGCGCCCTCGACGAAAGTCGTGGTGCTCAGCGCGTGGGAAGACGAACACGACGCCGAACAAGCGCTGCTCGGCGGCGCGCGTGGTTACACCAGCCATTCGACGCAGATCCTCGCCGCGATCCGAAGAGTGCTCGAGGGGAAGCTGTTCCCGAGCGAGGAAGAGTGTCCCGCGCTGGTGGCTTGATGAGATGTTCTTTTAGAGCGTGTCATGCACTTTTGGAGATACAACGCTTTCAGCGTAGGGGATTTTTGCGACGATTACGCAGGGTAGGCCCAAAGCGGCCAACCCTGGGCTGATTGATGGAACGCCGGTGGCGTTCCCTTCGTCCGGTATCACAGGGAGAAAAGTGCACGACAGTCTCCAGGAGTTTCCCGGCCTTCCGGGGAGCTTCAGTGTTTGGTGCCCAGCTCCGCGGGCGGGCTTTCCAGAGCTATTTCAACTCAGGGCGTCGGAAACAGAGTTACCTAGCCGGAGCTAATTTCGACAGGCAAAAGAACTTTGGGTAGCGCGTGCGCTCGCCCGGTTTGCCTGGCGCCGTCGCCGGGCATGCGTATGGCGCCGAAGTGGCCTCACCATTTGGTGAGCGCCGGATTCGCAGCGAGTATTCGGCGAGGGCGCTCCCGCAATTGCGGGACGAGGCGCGTGCGCTCCCCGATCCTTCTGGATCGTTCCGGGTTAGACGCTCTCGTGGCACGAGCGCCGGCGTTTTGGTATGCCGGCGTTTCGGCGCTTTCGGGAGCGGCCTCACAAAGCGCCAGAGCACTGGCGCACTCCAAAACGCCAGCACGCCAGCGCGTGGCCTGGTTTCTGAAGAAAAGAAATCCCGCCTGACAGTTCGAACCTGTCAGGCGGGAGTAGCACCCGACCGAAAGCTGCCCCTAAACTGACAGCTTCCAGCGGAAATTATCTCTTGGGTTAGAAGTGAAACGTGGCGTCGATGGCAAAGGTGACCTGGCTGGCCCGCGTGCCATTATCGTAAGCGCTATACATGTGCGTGACCGCGCCGGTGGAGTTGTCGTTGGCGGTGGCGCTGGCCAGACCATTGTTCTTATAGTCATGCTCGAAGCGAACCTCCGGACGGATGACGAGGAGTTTGTTGGGCCACCAGGTAATACCGATGGCGTGTTCGGAGTAGGGCGCGCCATATCCGGAACGATAACCGTCGGGGTCATCCCAGTACTCGTTGCGGATCGTGAGGAACGAGTTGCAGGCGAGCCGGAAACAGGTGTAATTGACAACGCCGCCCACCCAGGCGCGACCGTTATGGACCGGGTAGAAGCCGTCCTCAACGGGAACCTTCCACGCGGCCCCGGGCGTCGTGGTGACACCGTTGGTCCACATGTACTGGCCCTCGAAGGTGGTCCAGACGGTGTCGTTGAACTTGTGGGTGTAGCTCTCGATGCACTCCTGGAGGTTGTTGAAGCCGAAGTTGCCTTTGTTGAAGGAGTTCATGCCGACGTAGAAGGAATCATGTCCCCCGTCGTCGATATACTGCAAGTTGCATGAGCCGGTCGGCTCGCAGCCTTGTTCATGCAGAGTCCAGCCCGCCCAAAGTGCGGTGTCAACGCCGCAGGCCAGGCCCAACTGGAGCACCCAGTTTTTGCTCAGCTTGGTGGCGGTCCAGATGCCCCACATGGTATAGTTATCGAAGGCATACACCAGTGAGTGGCTGGCCATGAGATTGTTTGGCGCCAGTTGCTGCTCGATGTCGGGTTCCGAGATAATGCGCCCGATGATGATGCTCATGCCCTGGGCCACTTGGGGAATGTAGAGATTGAAGTAGACCATCGGCGTGTCGAAACCGCTGAACTTATTCGCCACAAAAAGGTTGTGGTCGTTGAGATAGCCGCGGGACGCCATGAAGCGGTAGTCGAGGCCATAAAGAAAGGCCACGCGCCAGCCATAGTCGATGTGGTCCATCTGGTCTTGATCGGCCATGCGCTCGAAATAGAGCACGTCCTGGTCGTTCTCCACGCGGTTGCCGCGCTCGCCATAGACCTCCGGGAAATTGCTCACCTGACTTGGTCCATAGTCGTGCGAAGAACTGAGGTTTCCAGACCAAGTGACCCAGCCATAAAACTGGACGCGACTATCGTACCAGGCTTTGCCATTGGGTCCGTCATAGAGGGCCTGCATCAGCGGGTAGGGGCTGTCGCGCAGGGCACCGGGATCGCCGATGACATTGGGACCACCGCCGATTTGCCAATCCTGGTCGGGGTATGGAGGACCGTCAAAGGGTGGCGGGCCGATGCGGCGCACGGGCGGCGTCGGGGCCGGGACGACGGCTTTGGCGTCCTTGCTCATGGGCGCCGGTGTAGCGGGCGGACAATTGGAAATGACGGCCATGGCGCTTTGCTCGATGAAGGCCTCATTGAGTCGTTTGAAGAACGGGTCATTGGCCTTCTTGCCATAGTGGACGGTGGTGTCCACGTAGGCGGGAGGGGCATGTTTGGGATCGGGCTTGGGCGTGGGCGTGGGATCGGCGAAGGAGGAGGCCACCCCCGCGGTGAGCGCGACGGCGAAGAGCATCCTGGGTTGCAATCTGCGTAGGTTGGTCATGGTGCTGTGTGTTGTGTGGTTCCTTTGGTACCGTTTTGGTTCGGTGACTCTTGTGGTTGGTCTGTGCGCGCACTGGCTCAACTTGAGTCATGTGCGCGCCGCGCCTTTTAGCAGATGGCATGCCATTTGCCTTGGCGATGCATGGCACTATGCGATGACGACAATGCAGAGTGCAAGCATTTTATTGCAGAAAATCACGAATGAACGAATGCCGTCGTAAAAATCCTATTTACAACGACTTGCAGCCTAAAATAGCTTCCGCCAGCGACTCAATAATGGCCCATGCGCAAATTTTTTTCGGACTCCAGATCGACTCCAGATCCGTCGGAACACGTTTGCCCCGGCATGGCCAGCGGAGGTGATTTCTAGACAACTCGTGTGCATGGATTCGCCCATGTTGCCACCATTTGTGCTTTTTGCAATTCGGGCGTTGCATTTTGCTTTATACGGATTGCGTGCTGCGTCTATTAAAGCAAAAGGGTCCAGCGCCGGTGTTACGGACGGCAGGGGTGGAGCACCAACGGTGCGCCGAGAAGCCGGCCCGAGGCAGCGCCTTGGGTAAACCGGAAAAGAGAGTGAACAGATGTGAACGGGCGACAGAATCTGGGCCGCCCCTTCAGGGCTTGGGATTTTTGGAGGCTGCGAAACCTAGGGCGTTGCCCTAGGCTGGAATGTTTTCGGGCCTTTGGCTCTCGGAGCGGTGGCGCCGCGCCGCCGGCGTCTTCTCGCGCCATTCCCCATGGCACCGCCGGAAATCGGAATGCGCCACGGTACCGAGGACGGCGCGTCGCGCCGTCCCTACCGTGCACTGGCTGCCCCGCCCTAAAAGTGCATGACACGCTCCAGGCTGGGATGTTTTCGGGTCTTTGGCTCTCGGAGCGGCGGCGCGGCGCCGAAAGTAAATGGTGCCTCTTCTCTGAATTCGAGGTGCGACAAATCAGATCGAAACGGCTTTGGGCGGTGTCGAAGTTAAAGGGGGACCGTCATAACCGTTCCCCGGGGTCATTTCGCGCGCGCCGCGTGCCCCCCCCAAAAAAAAATCCCGCCTGACAGGTTTTGAGCCTGTCAGGCGGGAAGAATAGTCTTGAATGTCTTGAAGTGTTCTGTGCCGGATGTCCGTCAAAGGAAGGCGCCGACGGTGCCGGACCCGCTCCGCCTCCGACTGGGATCACCCAACCAAGAGAATCCCAAGCCGGAGGCGGTATACTTCCTTAGCCACCAGACACAGGCTTCAAGTTTGTTTTCATGGCGCGGATGATGCGCAGGTTAGAAGTGGAACGTGGCGTCAATGGCAACGGTGAGCTGGCTGGCCCGGATGCCATTATCGTAGGCGCTGTACATGTGAGTGACCCCGCCGGTGGAGTTGTCGTTGGCGGTGGCGCTGGCCAGGCCGTCGTTCTTATAGGCATGTTCCCAGCGAATCTCCGGCCGGATGACGAGAAGCTTGTTGGGCCACCAGGTAATGCCGACGGCGTGTTCGGAGTAGGGCGAGGCGTAACCCGAACGATAACCGTCAGGATCATCCCAGTACTCGTTGCGGATGGTCAGGAACGAGTTGCAGGCGAGCCGGATACAGGTGTAATTGACAATGCCGCCGGCCCAGGCGCGACCGGGATGGACCGGGTAGAACCCGTCTTCGATGGGAACGTTGTGCGTGGGACCGGTGGTGGCACCGTTGGTCCACATGTACTGGCCCTCGAAGGTGGTCCAGACGGTGTCGTTGAACTTGTGGCTGTAGCTCTCGATGCACTCCTGGAGGTTGTTAAAGCCAAAGTTGCCTTTGTTGAACGAATTCATCCCGACGTAGAAGGAATCATGTCCACCATCATCGATGTACTGAATGTTGACCGAGCCGGTGGGCTCGCAGCCAGGTTCATGCAGATTATGCGCGTAAATCGCGGTGTCCACGCCGCAGGCGAGGCCCAACTGCAGCACCCAGTTTTTGGTCAGCTTGGTGGCGGTCCAGAGCCCCCACATGGTATAGTTATCGAAGCTATAGACGAGCGAGTGGCTGGCCATGAGGTTGTTCGGCGCCAATTGCTGCTCGATGTCGGGCTCCGAAATGATGCGCCCGATGATGATGCTCATGCCCTGGGCCACTTGAGGGATGTAGAGGTTGAAGTAGACCATCGGCGTGTCGAAACCGCTGAACTTGTTCGACTGAAACAAGTTGTGGTCGTTGATATAGCCACGGGACGCCATGAAGCGGTAGTCCAGGCCATAGAGCAGGGCGACGCGCCAGCCGAAGTCAATGTGGTCCATCTGGTCTTGATCGGCCATGCGCTCGAAATAGAGCACGTCCTGGTCGTTCTCCACGCGGTTGCCACGTTCATCGTAGACCTCGGGGAAGTTGTCCACCTGACTGGGTCCGGTGTTGTGCGAAGAACTGACGTTACCAGAGACCGTGACCCAGCCATAGAACTGGACGCGACTGTCGTACCAGGTTTTGCCGTTGGGGCCGTCATAGAGGGCCTGCATGAGCGGGTAGGGACTGTCGCGCAGAGCGCCGGGATCGCCGATGACATTGGGACCCCCGCCGATTTGCCAGTCCATATCGGGGTAGGGCGGGCCATCAAACGGTGTGGGCCCGATGCGGCGCACGGGCGGAGTCGGGGCCGGGACGACGGCTTTGGCGTCCTTGCTCATCGGCGCCGGTGTGGCCGGCGGACAATTGGAGATGACGGCGGTGGCGCTTTGCTCGATGAAGGCCTCGTTCAGTCGTTTGAAGAACGGGTCATTGGCCTTCTTGCCATAGTGGACGGTCGTGTCCACGTAAGCGGGCGGGGCATGTTTGGGATCGGGCTTGGGCGTGGGTGTGGGATCTGCGTAGGTGGATGCCAGCCCCGCGGCGAGCGCGGCGGCGAAGAGCATCCTGGGTTGCAATCTGCTTAGGTTGGTCATGGTGCTGTGTGTGGTTCCGCTGGTACCTAGTTATGGTTGGCGCCCGGGCAGTTGTTTAGGAGCCCGGACTCTTCGAGTTTAGGTATCCGGGCAGTTGTTTAGGAGCCCGGATGTTAGTCGTCCGGGCAGTTGTTTAGGAACCCGGACTTTTGTTGACGTGGCCGGGCAGTTGTTTAGGAGCCCGGACGCGTGAACGTGTGCGAGAATGCGTTTCGAAGACGGATAATGTCAACTGTCAACGGAAACTTTTTTCGCGCCGCGCCTTTTAGCAAACTGTGTGCCAATTGCTTGCATTCTGCAAAATCCACCCGGTGTAATGCGAGACTTTTATGGCATGGAGTGCGATGAAGCAGGCCTGGATTGGCCTCACTGGGCGGTCGTTACTCTCGTGTTTGCAACAACTAGCAAAGCAACGCGGTTTCCGCTTGGCGCCGGACTGGGGGACGAAACCTGGCATGCCCCAATGGTGATCCAATGCCATGGAATGGTTGCAAGATGCTCGCCCAAACTGGCGTTTTGCCGGGCGGAGATGATTTCTAGACACGTCCGGTGCGTGGATTCGTCCAGCGTGCACCCATTTTCGCAGTCGCCACGACACGGAAATAATGGATTCTACCACACAAAAAAATCGGTGTATGCCGCCGCGAAAGAGGATGGTCCGCGGAGGCGCCGGTCGTTGCTGGGTGGCACAAGAGTGCTGGTGGTACGTTTGCTGCTGGGGTGCGCGGCGCGCCGGGGTGACCACCCAAAAAGGCGCGCCAACCACCAACCACCCCACCGTGTCCGCCGATGCGGGTTCCGCGGGGTGCGTCCGAACGAGATTCACGAAATGCTGAAGAAATTCATACCCAAGCCAGCAGCGCTATTGGCGGCCATTCTGGCCTGCGCTGCCATTCCGCCAATGGCCTTTGGAGGCGATGCGACGACCACGAAAACCAAGGTCAGCGAGGAGGAAGCGCAGAAACAGGCCCTGCGGGAGAAGAAGATGCACGAACCGTTCTGGCAGCGCTTGAATGAAGCGTTCGGCGAACAAATGGCCACGCCTTGTTACGTTCCACCGACGGCCCCCACCAATTCCAAGGATGCGAAGGAAACGGCGCCCACGCCCTGCCGCCGGGGTCTTCCCCCGGCCTCGGATTCACCGCCCTATCCCGATGGCGAATACCAGATCGGCGGAACGCAGACGATCGGCGATCCGGAAGTCATCCCTCCGTATCCGATCACGCAGGCCTTTTACGACGGGCCGAACGGTGACTTCTGGCAAGCCAGCCGCATCCAGCTTTATGGCTGGGAGGACCTGTCGGGAAACATCAGCAGCTCGCACAATGTCGGGTCCAAATACTCCGCGCAGGGAGAGAGCGCCAACTTCCCGGAGGTCTATGATGTGCGTCCCAACCGCGTCGAACAGAATCAATTCGTCGTCTATTTGGAGCGGCAGCCGGACGAATGCCAGGAAGATCACCTCGACTGGGGGTTCCGCGTTTCCGCGGTCTATGGCCTGGACTACCGCTTCATGATCTCCCGGGGATTCATGAGCAATCAGTTGTTGGTCCATAACAACTACTACGGCCTGGACATGCCGATGATGTATTACAATCTTTACGTTCCTCACGTTTTCATGGGGATGAACATCACGATGGGCCGCGTGATCTCGGAAGCGGACATCGAAGCGCAGTTGGCGCCGAACAATCTGATGTCGAGCCATTCGTTGCTCTATGGATTCGACCCGTACACCGATTGGGGCATTTTCTTCACGGTCAAACTGACCAATAACTGGACGTACCAGTTCGGTTTTGACGCCGGCGGCGACGTGGCTCCCTGGCAGCGTGATCCCGGCCGGGAACCGACCTTCTGCACCATGCTGCAATATATCTCGAGCGACAACAAGTGGTCGATCTACGGGGGAGCGAACCAGTTGAACCGCGGGAACTTCGGATACAACAATCTGCAGCAGTTCGTGGAAACGATCACCTACCAGTTCACGCCCAAGGTCTGGACCACTTGGGAGACCTGGTACATGTACATGAAAGGCACGTCGACCCACCCGACCTCGGAGGTTCCGTACCAGAACGGTTTCTTTACGACGCGTGGTGGATATGCGGCGGAGCTTGCCACCCTGGACTACGTGATGGTCCGCCTGGCGGATAACACATTCGTTTCGTGGCGCAACGAGTTCTTCAACGATATGAACGGGAGCCGGACCGGCTACACCTCGAAATACTACGAGACCTCGATCGGACTTACCTGGTGGCCAAACAAGCTGCTGACCATTCGGCCGGAGCTCCGTTACGACCACTCCTTTGAGGCGCTGGCCTTTGACAACGGGATCCGGCACGGCCAGGTGACCGCGCAAATGGACTGCGTTTTCCACTTCTAGCTTGTTTTCCAAATGATCACCCCTTTGTTGGAGTTGGCTGGTCGAGGAGACCTTCTTCCTTTTTGGGACTGTCCCGTGGGCAGTCCCGAGGACGAAGGTCCTCCTTTCCACCCGCTTCCCGGCGACGCTCTTCAGTGGGTGGCGAAGACCTGGGATGGGAGCTGACCGGGCCGAAAGCCACGATCGCGAGGCCGAATCGAATTCAATGCAGGCAACAAAACCTAAACCATGAAACCTGAAGAGCAAATCTGCGACGTATGAAACCGATGAACCCAGACGCGAACAAGCGCACAGTCTTTCTCCTGCACTATCATCCGCTGGTGCGGGAATGGTTGGTCCGGCTGATCGATCTGCAACCGGATCTTGCGGTGTGCGGCGAAGCCAAGAATTCCACCGAAGCCGTCAACGAGGTGGCCGGACTGCACCCGGACATCACGATCATTGATTCGATCCTCCTGGGCGAATCGGCGGTGGGTCTGATCGGCGATCTGACGCGGGTCGCGCCGACGACGAAAGTCGTGGTGCTCAGCGCGTGGGAAGACGAAGACGACGCCCGACAAGCCCTGCTCGATGGCGCCCGCGGCTACACCAGCCGTGCAACGCAGATCCTCGCCGCCATCCGGCGAGTCCTCGAGGGGAAGCTGTTTCCCAGCGACGAATTCTGCGATGCGCTGGTCGCGTAGTGCGTGCGGGTGAGGAGCGGGGCGGCTACGCCGCAACATCCAACATCCAATGATTTCCGCACCGGGCGTGAACTCTCATCCGCGGAAATCTTCTGAATAAAAGAAGAGTTTGCGGAATAGTGAAAGAGACGGGCCCTTTCTGAATTCATGTAATCCGGGCAATCCGTGGTTCAAAAATGGCGGAATCACGCATGCAGGGCACATCAACCTTGCGGAGTCGGCGCTGGCGGGGTTGGTCCGTCGGCGGTGACGAGGGCGATGGCGAGGCCGTCGTAGCCCTTGCCGCCCACCGTCTGGATGGCGGTGGCGGTGACGCGTGGCTCGGCAGCCAGCAGGTCGAAGAAACGGCGCACTCCTTGCACACGGGGATCGGAATGGTGCGGGTCGATGACCGCCCCTTTGCGCACGACGTTGTCGGCGACGATAACCGTGCCGCGCCGGGAAAGGCGGAGCGCCCAGGTGAAGTACGCGGCGTAACCTTCCTTGTCGGCATCGATGAAGATCAGGTCGAAGGGGCCGTGGCCTTCGGCGGCCAGGCGCGGGAGTGTCTCCAGAGCGGGGCCGAGGCGGAGGTCGACCATCGCATCCAGACCGGCGCGGACGAGATTGGCACGAGTTACGTCCGCGTGCTTCGCGTCGGATTCCAGCGTCACCAAACGCCCGCCAGGGGGCAGGGCGCGTGCGAGCCAGATCGTACTGTAGCCGCCGAGCGTGCCCAGTTCGAGGATCCTGCGGGCGCCCTGGATGCGGGCCAGCAGGTGGAGGAGCTTGCCTTGAGTTGGGGAGACCTGAATCTCCGGCAGCCCCGCAGCGGCGCTCGCTGCCAGGGCTTCGTTCAGTACGGCATCGGGAGGCAGGAGGAGGTCGCCCAGATAGGTGTCGACGGCGGACCAGGTAGGCTCGTTCATGGCTGCGCGAATTTCTCCCCATTCCAGGTGTAAGTCGCGCGAACCTTTCCGCCCTTTTCCGCGCGCACGATGATGGTACGACCCTTGCGCGGCAGCTCGAAGACGCAGCCTTTCCCGTCGGCGACCGGAAAGATCGAACGCTTCACCTGCTGCATCCGCCCGCCCAAATCCGGCTCGTAGAAGGCCAGGTATTTGGAGTTTGGCCCCTCCAGTTCGCCCTGGCACACCGCGAGCAGCGGGCGGCTGTCCTGGTAACGGAAAAGCGCCACTTCAAACGCCGGCTGCGCTCCGTCGCCAATGCAGCTCAGGTACCCGTTGGCCAGATCGCAGACGCCGCAATTCGGTTGCCGCAGGAACGCCAGCCATTCCTTGGCCGAGCGCTCGAAAGTCTTCTCCGGCAACTGGAGATAGTAATCAACGATGGTGACCCGGCGCGGCGCGGCGGCGTGGAGCGTGGTGGAAGCGGCCACGGCCAGGGCGGGGAGGGTCGAAAACACCCAGCGCAGATTGCGATTCATGTGAGCCGGTGATGCTGAGAGGGCATCCGTGCTTTTCCGAGTCTTATTTCGGACACTTTCACGGTTTGTGGTGAGGTGGCTGATCCGGCTGATTCTGAGGAGGACATGCGGCCCCAAGAACGACTCCTGACCAGGAATCGCGCGCAAATCTCGCGATCCCGTCTACAGTTGCAGCTTTCACTTGGCAAACCACCAGACTGGGCCTTGAATCCCGGACCCCGACCCGCATGAGCCTACTCGATCGTTATGTTTTTCGCAGTTTCCTGGAGCCGTTTCTCCTCTGTTTTTCGGGGTTTATCGCGATCTGGTTGATCATCGACATCAGCGACAATTTTAACGACTTTCTGGAGGCGCACGCCTCGTTCAAGACGGTCTTCCACTATTATGTGACGCAGGTGCCAACGACGATCATGCTGTCGATGCCGGTAGGACTGATGCTGGCGCTGCTTTTTTCCCTCAGCCGCATGTCGCGGAGGAACGAGATCATCTCCCAACTCGTGGCCGGGCGCAGCGTGACGCGGGTCCTCCTGCCGCTGATTGCCATGGGGGTGGCCATGACCGGATTTTGCCTGTGGCTGAATTGGGACCGGGCCCCGCACGCCGAAGGCATCAAGAAGGACGCCATCAATAAAATCAAGCGGGGCAAAACGGCCGATGAAGTCGAGCCGGTGATGGGGCACCTTTTTCGCGACCGGTTGCACAATCGCACCTGGTTTGTGCACAAGCTGCGTCCCCGCCTCGCCTTTCTGAAAAACGTGCAGTTAACCGACTTTTTGGAAGGCGTGCACGTGACGCAGCAGAACGCGGACGGGCGCATCGTGAAAAAGTGGTACGGAAATGCCATTTACGATGCGACAACCCAGACCTGGAAACTCGAAAAGGGGATGATCGTGGATTTTACACCGGAGGGGGACGTGGCCAACGCGGACCGGTTCCTGGTCGGTTTCCGGGCGATCAAGGAATGGACGGAAACGCCGATGCGCGTCGCCAGCGCAGAATTGGATCCTGCCTTCCTCAGCGTGCCGGAGCTCGAAGAGTACCTGATTTCGAACAGCGATTTTCCCCAGGTGCAACTGGCGCCCTATCGCGCCAACCTCGCCGATCGCTATGCGCTGCCGTTCCAATGTCTGCTGGCAGTCTTCATTGGCGCGCCACTCGGGATCGTTTACAACCGGACCGGCGTTATCGGTGCGGTGACCGCGGCCGTCGTCCTGCTGGTGATCATGATCATGTCGCACTACTTTTTCCTGATGCTCGGCAAAGGCATGCGCCTCAATCCGGACTTCTCGCCGTGGATTCCAGACATCTTCCTCAGTTTCGTCGGCCTGATGTTGTTGTGGTATCGCTCCACGAACCGGGATTTTCCGAAACCCACCTTCGTGTGCGTCGCGGTGTTGTGTTTTGGAGTTTTTGTGTGTGCTTGTTATTATGGCGTTAGTTATTTCTCCACGCATCGATGATTAATCAGGAATGGAGCATCCAGAGCCGCGCCGACCGGTGCGCCGTGACCGGGGTGGAATTTCAGGACGGCGACCATTTTTACACGTTGCTCTTCGAGGAGGGGGGAGTCCTGCGTCGCGAAGACCTCAGCGAGCCGGCGTGGAGGGAGCGGAACGACAACCGGCAGCCCTTCTCGTTTTGGCGTTCAAAGTTCGAGGCGCCGCCGCCCGGCGCTCCCGAACCGCTGGCGAAACAAACGGCCGAGGATCTCCTGCGCGGTTACATGGCGGAAAGTTCGGCGCAGCACGCGGCCGCGCGCTATCTGCTGGCCGTGATGCTCGAGCGCAAGAAGCTGCTCAAGGAAGTCGAAGCGCGGCGGACGGCCGAAGGGGGACTCACGCGCGTTTATGAACACACCAAGACCGGTGAAGTGTTTGTCATCCCCGATCCGGAGCTTCGTCTTGACCAGATCGAGCAGGTGCAGGCGGAAGTGGCGGGACTGCTTGAGCCGGGGTGAGCGGGAGTTTTACGTTTTAAGTGTTAAGTTTTAAGTGACAGTGGCAATACGAGTTCGCGGGTGGGGGGGACACTTGGCTCTTGGCTCCCGGCCACTGGCTCAAGCAATATCGCCATCATGATTCGTCTGATCCTCCCAGTGGCACTTTTCAGTCTGAGCCTGGCGCGATTGCCCGCGGAGCAAATTGTTCTGGTCGCCGGCGGTGGAACTGCCGGGAAAGACGCACCGGCCTTGCAATGCGCTTTGCACGAGCCTTTTTGCACGGAGTTCCTGCCGTCGGGCGAAATGGTCATTGCCGAAATGGGGCAGGGCAATCACCTGCTCAAGGTCGGCAAAGACGGTGTGCTGCGCGTAATTGCGGGAACCGGCGCGAAGGGCGCATCCGGCGATGGCGGGCCGGCCGCGGCGGCGACCTTTGGGGGTGTCCACAACTTCGTCGTGCGCGCAGACGGCGACCTGCTGATCGCGGATAGCTTTAACAATCTGCTGCGGCGGATCGACGCGAAGACCATGGTCATCTCCGCCCTGGCCGGAGACGGGAAAAAAGGTTTCGCCGGCGATGGCGGGCCGGCGAAGGACGCCGAGTTTTCCACGCTCATCCAAATCGCCGTGAATCCGGCTGGGAACAAACTTTACTGCGCGGATATTGGCAATCACCGGATCCGCCGCATCGATCTCGCGACGAATATCATCACCACCGTGGCGGGCAACGGGCAGAGCGGGATCCCGCCCGATGGCGCCGTGGCGGTGGATGCGCCCCTGGTCGATCCGCGGTCGGCAACACCCGATGCGACCGGCGGATTCTATATCCTCGAGCGCAATGGCAATGCCCTGCGCTACGTCGATTCCGAGGGCAGAATCAAGACGGTGGCCGGGACTGGGGCGAAAGGGTTGAGCGGAGACGGCGGTCCCGGGTTGCAGGCGACGATGAGCGGACCAAAATACACGGCGTTGGACCGCGACGGGACCCTCTTGATCGCCGATGCGGAAAACAATGTCGTTCGCCGTTACGCACCCCGGACCGGCCTGATCACGCGCGTGGCCGGCACGGGCAAGCCTGGCGCGGCGGGGCTGGACGGCGATCCGCTCCAGTGTGAACTCCGGCGCCCCCATGGGGTGACGGTTGGTCCGGACGGGTGCATCTACATCACGGACAGCTACAACGACCGCATCCTAAAAATCAATCGCTGACGGCGCCAAGAGGGCGGCGATGGTGAATCGCCGCTCTTAGACGCCCTCTTAGATTTGGCAAGCGGCGCTTCCGTGGTAACCTGCCACCCTGATGCTTCCTTGGTTCCAGGACCAGTTTCCGCTTTACCTCGCGCCCATGGCCGGGGTGACGGACACCATTTTTCGCCAGCTCTGCAAGGAGCAGGGGGCGGATGTCGTGGTCACAGAGTTCGTCAGTGCTGAGGGAATCTTCCGGCGCAATGAGCGGACGATGGAGTACCTGGAATTTGTGGAGGCGGAGCGGCCGCTGGGGGTGCAGCTTTTCGGGGGTGATCCAGAGCATCTGGGCGAGGCGGCGCGCAGGGTCGCCGATTGGAAGCGCCCGGACTTTATCGACCTGAATTTTGGCTGCCCGGTGAACAAGGTGGTGTCGAAGAATGGCGGCTCTTCGCTGCTGCGCGACTGCCCGCTTTTGGAAAAAGTGGCGCGCGCCGTCGTCCGGGCCGCAGCTCCCTTGCCGGTGACGGCGAAAATCCGCATTGGCTGGTGCGATCAGACGATCAACGCGACGACGACGGCGCGGTTGCTCGAGGATAGCGGCGTGCAGGCGATTGCCGTGCATGGCCGAACGAAGGAGCAAGGCTACAGCGGCGCGGCGAACTGGGAGGTGATCGGCAGGGTCGCTGCGGCCGTGCAGGTGCCGGTGATCGGCAACGGCGACATTGCCTGCGCCGCCGACGCGGTGCGCGCCTGCCAATGCGGGGTGCGGGGATTGATGATTGGGCGTGCCGCGATGAGCGCGCCGTGGATCTTCCGCGAGATCAAGCAGTACCTGGCCACGGGTGTCGCACCCGCGCCGCCGGCGTTGGAGGGGCAATGGGAGTTTATCGTGCGGCATTGCCGGTGGAAGGTGGAGACGGAGGGCAGTGAATTGCACGCCATGCAAGCGATGCGCACGCGGCTCATGGCCTACTCGCGCGGCATGCCCGAGGCGAAATATTTGCGCTCGCGGTTTGCCCATGTCGCTTCGCTGGCGGAACTCGAAGATCTGGTCGCGGAAAGTCTCGCCCACGCGGGCGAAGCGGCGGCGGCGGTATGACCGCACGCATCCGATGGGCGCAAACGCGCCCGGCCGTGGAGTGCGGTGGCGGCGTCAGGCCTGGAGGACGGTGCGTTCGCGAAAAGCTCGCGAAACTTCCACATATTTCTCGGCCCAGCCCTTGATCTCCGCCTGCTCGTCGAGCGAGAGGGTCCGGACGACTTTCGCGGGAGAACCGAGGACCAGCGAACCCGGCGGAATTTTTTTGCCGCCGGTGATCAGGGCTCCGGCGCCGATGATCGAGCGGGCCCCAATTTCCGCCCCATCGAGCACAATGGCGCCCATGCCGACGAGCACTTCGTCGGCCACGGTGCAGGCATGCAGGATCGCCTTGTGGCCGACGGTGACGAGTTCGCCGACAAAGGTCCCGTAGTCATCGGCGAGATGCACCACCGCGCCATCCTGGACATTCGAGCGGGGACCGATGACGATGCGATTGATATCGCCGCGCAGCACGGCCTGGAACCAGACGCTCGATTCTTCGGCGAGCGTCACATCTCCGATGACATCGGCGCCCGGCGCGATGAACGCCGAGGGGTGAACTTGCGGTTTGGCATCGAGATAGCGCTGGAAACGCTCGGTTGGGGTCATGGGTGAAAAGGTGCGGGTTTGGGAGGAGAAAGCAACCGCCAAGGCCGATTTTCCAGGGACTCGAGCGGTTTGGAAAATGTGAGAGGAAATGGTTGACTTCGATTTGGCAGGCTGTCATCACTCGAAAACTTCGCTGGTTGTCCACCCCCAGCTTCTTAAAACGTTTAAACCCAAGGAAAAAATCACCATTCATGAACAAGGCAGAACTCGTTGAGGCAGTCCAGAAAACCCTCGGCAAAGAGACGAGCAAGGCGCGCGCCGAACGTGCCGTCGAGGCCGTCGTCGAAGGAATCAAAGGCGGTCTGAAGAAGGGCAAGCCCGTGCAACTCGTGGGCTTCGGCACCTTCAAGGTTGCGCATCGCAAGGCCCGCATGGGCATCAATCCGAAGACGGGCGAGAAGATCAAGATCAAGGCTTCCAAGAGTGTGAAGTTCGCCGTGGGTAAGGATTTGAAGTCCAGGCTGAAGTAAATTTCCCCCTCGTTACCCCGAGAAACCCCGTTTTGCCCCGTGCAAAACGGGGTTTCTCACGTACCGGTGGGCAGAGTGGGGAATGGGCGCGCATCCTGCTGATTGAATTCCTCTCAATAATGCAGCGGCAGCCCTCCTCTACCGAAAAGAAGATTTTTGCCGGTTTCGGCCTGGCCCTGCTTGCACTGGTCGTGATCAACCTGTTCCACCGCAGCAGCGGGACCAGTCTGGCGAGCGTGCTCGTGGGCGGCATTGGCACGGTGGGGGTGCTGGCCCTCGTCTATTACCTCGCCCGCCGTGACCTGAGCGAGCGCCGGCGTGTCGAAGCCGCCTTGCGCGAGTCGGAGGAAAAATTCCGGATCCTCTTTGAGCAGTCGAGCGATGCGCATTTGCTCTTCGTCCGGGACACGATCATCGATTGCAACGTGGCGGCGGTGCGCATGCTGGGCTTTGAAAACAAGGAGGCCTTGCTCACGGTGCCGATGTCGTCGCTTTCGCCCGAGCGACAGCCCGACGGTGCGGTTTCCATGGAACGGGCCGCGGAAATCCGCCGCGTTCTGCGCGAGCGCGGGCGCTATACTTGCGAATGGAATTTGCGCCGCAAGGCGGGCGACGAGATCATGGTGGAGATTACTCTGACGATGGTGGAATTGCTCGGCCGCAGCGTGCAACTGGCTGTCTGGCACGACCTGACCGAGCGAAAAGAGGCCGAAGCAGCGTTGCGCGAAAGCGAGGAGCGTTTCCAGGCATTTATGGACCACAGCCCGGCGGTGGCGTTCATCAAGGACGAGAATGGCCGGATGCTTTACATGAATGAAGTCATGGAGCAGCGGTTTCAGGTGACCCTCGAGGGCATGTTTGGCAAAACCGATTTCGATTGGCTGCCGCACGAACAGGCGGAGAAATTCGCCGCCGTCGATCGCGAGGTTCTGGCGACCGGCCAGCCGCAGCAGTTAATCGAAGAGGTTCGGACGCCGGACGGAACCACTCGCGAATGGCTGATGATGAAATTCCGGATGGGAACCGACGACGGCTGCAAAATGCTGGGCGGGGTGGCGATTGACGTGGGCGAGCAGCGCTGCGCCGAGCGGGCCTTGCAGGAGAGCGAACGCCACTTTCGCGAGCTTTTTGACGAGGCGCCAGTCGCCTATCACGAACTCGACCTGGAGAACCGCATCACGCGCGTCAACGCCACCGAGTTGAACATGCTTGGCTTTCGGCTCGAAGAAATGGTCGGTCGCCCCGTGACGGACTTTATCCTCGACGATTTCTCGAGTGCGCCGTTGCCTCAGAATTTGCCGGGCGACCCCCGCCATGAATCCTCCGAGCGCTTTTTTCGGCGCAAGGATGGCCGCCGTGTGCCAGTGCTGATGCGTCAACGTTTGATGACCGACGCAACCGGGGTGGTCTGCGGGATGCGGGCGACCCTCCAGGACATCAGCGCCTTGAAACGCAAGGAACAGGAACTGCGCGATGCGGAAGAGAAGTACCGGAGCATCTTCGAAAACGCCATCGAGGGCATCTTCCAGACGACCCCGGAAGGAAGTTACATGAGCGTAAATCCGGCGCTCGCGTCGATCTGTGGTTATGACTCGGTCGATGAATTGATGAGAACAATCACGCATATCGCCAAACAGCTCTACGTGCGTCCGGGCCGCCGCGCGGAGTTTATCGCGATCATGCAGGAGAAAGGCTCGGTGCGGGATTTCGAGTCGCAGATTTATCGCCGGGACCGTTCGATCATCTGGATCTCCGAACGCGCGCGTACCGTTCGGGACCAGGACGGCAAGCTCCTCTATTACGAAGGCACGGTCGAGGACGTGACCGCGCGCCGCGAAGCGGAGGAAGCGGTCAAGAGGGCGCGGGATGGAGCGCTCGAGTCGGCGCGGTTAAAGTCCGAATTCCTGGCCAACATGAGCCACGAAATCCGCACGCCGATGAATGGGATCATCGGCATGACCGGCCTGCTGATGGACACGGAGATGAACCCCAAGCAGCGGGATTTCACGCAGACCATCGCGAGCAGCGCGGATGCGCTCCTGACGATCATCAATGACATCCTCGATTTCTCGAAGATCGAAGCCGGCATGTTGCTCTTCGAGGAAATCGATTTTCAGCTTGGGGCGGTGGTGGAGGGCTCGGTCGAGCTGCTGGCCGCCCGGGCGGCATCCAAGCACATCGAACTGGCGTCGCTGGTCTATCAGGACGTGCCCACGCGATTGCGCGGCGACCCGGGGCGGTTGCGCCAGGTGCTGACCAATCTCGTGGGCAACGCCGTGAAGTTTACCGAAAAGGGCGAGGTGATCGTCCGTGCCAACTGCCAGGAATCGACCGACACCCAGGTGGTGATCCGCTTTAGCGTGACCGATACGGGCATTGGCATCAGCCCCGAGGGACAGGAGCGGCTTTTCCAGGCGTTTGTGCAGGCCGACGGCTCAACGACGCGCCGCTTTGGCGGGACCGGCCTGGGCCTGGCGATTTGCAAACAACTGGTCAACCGCATGGGCGGAGAAATCGGCGTGACCAGCGAACTCGGAAAGGGCTCGACATTTTGGTTCACGGCGCGCTTTGAGACGCAGGCGAATGGGGGCATGGCGGTGGCGCGTCCGGCCAATTTGCAGAACGTGCGGGTGCTGACGGTCGATGACAACGAGACCAACCGCGCGATCCTGCATCATCTATTCACCAACTGGGGCATGCGCGAACAGCAGGCCGGCAGTGGCGCGGAGGCGCTGTCGATTCTGCACGCGGCGGCGGGCCGCGGGCGGATGTTCGATCTCGCCATCCTCGACATGCAGATGCCGACCATGGACGGTCTGGAACTGGCGCTGGCCATCAAGAAGGATCCGCGGTTTGGCTCGATTCGCATCGTCATGCTGACCTCGGTGGATCGCCAGGAGGACCCGGAAGAGCTGCGCGAAACCGGCGTCGACGCCTATCTCACCAAACCGATCAAGCAGGCCCAGTTGTTCGATTGCCTGAGCCTGGTCATGTCGACCGACGTGGAGACGCGGGAAATCAAATCCGGGCTGATGGCCCTGAGCACACAACCGGCGGCAATCGTCGCCCGGCCAGTGGCCATGCTGCGCATCCTCATCGCGGAGGACAACCCGGTGAACCAAAAGGTGGCCCTGTTCCAGTTGCAAAAGCTCGGTTATGTCGCCGATGTCGTCGAGAATGGCCGCCTCGCTCTGGAGGCGCTGGCGCGTACCAATTACGATATCGTCTTCATGGACTGCCAGATGCCGGAACTCGACGGGTACGAGGCGACGCGCGATCTGCGCGCCAGCGAAGTTGACGACCGGCACACCTGGATCGTCGCCATGACCGCCAACTCCCTGGAAGGCGACCGCGAAAAATGTCTGAACGCGGGCATGGACGACTACGTGAGCAAGCCGGTCAAGCCCGAGCACTTGCAAGCCGCGATTCATCGTTTCCAGGGGCTTCGGGCGGTCGACCAGCAGAACCGGGAGAGCGGATCCGTCGGTGTCATCGATCCGAATATCATCGCGGGCTTCCGTGAGATGGCAGTCGAAGGCGAAGAAAGCATTCTGGGCAAACTCATCGACGTTTTCGTCGAGAACACCCCGCGCGTGATCGAGGAAGCGCGCAAGGCGCTCGCCACGAGGATGAGCCCGCAACTCGAGCGCGCGGCGCATACTCTCAAGGGAAGCTGCAGCAATTTCGGCGCGGAACGGATGCGCGTGGTGTGCGAGCAGTTGGAAGAGGCCGCCCGGCACGGACGGCTCGAAAACGCCGCCGGGTTCATCAATGATATCGAATTCCAATTTCACTTCGTGCGTCTGGCTCTCGAGCACGAAAAACCGGCTTTTGCGGCATGAAAATCCTCATTGCTGAAGACGATCCGGTGTCGGTGAAAATCCTGCAATTCACCCTGCAGCACTATGGCCATGATGTCGTGACCGCGGCCGATGGGTTGGAGGCGTGGGAGGCCTTCGACCGCGAGCCGGTGCGGGTAATTGTCAGCGACTGGATGATGCCGGGTCTGGACGGATTGGAGCTTTGCCAGAAGGTGCGGCAGCGCGCCAAGACGGACTACACGTATTTCATCCTGCTCACCGCGATCAATGCGGGCCGCCAAAACCTGCGCAGGGCGATGGACGCGGGGATCGACGACTTTCTCGCCAAACCGCTCGACCGGGAGGCGATCATGATGCGATTGCGCGTGGCCGAGCGGATTCTCGAGTTCACCACGCAAATTCGCCAGCTCAAGGAGCTGATCCCGATCTGCATGTATTGCAAGCGGGTGCGAGATGACACCGATTACTGGGACCAGGTGGAAACGTACATTCACACCCATACCGGCAGTAATTTCAGCCACGGCATCTGCCCGGAGTGTTTTGAGAAGCAGATGGGGGGATATGGGCGGGCGGGGTTGGATATTACACCGCTTCTCTGAGGAGGAGCTCCGGGTTCCTAGTCCAGGGTAAGAACACGCCGCGCAATCACTAGGGCGTGTCATGCGCTGTAGGATGGGGCAGCCAGTGCGCGGTAGGGACGGCGCGCCACGCCGTCCTCGATAGCGTGGCACTCCCCGAATGCCGGCGGCGCCATTGGAATGACGCGAGAGGACGCCGGCCCATTCGTCCCGCAGTCGCGGGATCAGGGCAGGCTCAGCGGCGTCCCTACCCACGACAAGCGCATGACACGCTCTAGAGTGCTATTGTCCTGGTCCTTCCGGAGGCCGGGTGCTCGAGCAGAGGCGGTTTAGTTTCCCGATGCCAAAATCCAAAGCCACCGCGGCAAATAAGAATTCAAACGGTAGGATGGATGAATAGGAGATACGCCACATTGGATCCGATAGATATGTCCACGCAGAGGGGAGCAGGACGACAATCATGACTGCCGCGAGCAGGATGAATTCCACCTTTCGACAGACCAATGCGATAAGAACGCCGGCAACGGCGAGCCAATATTGAATCGCGATCGCTTCCGTGCGTATGGGGACCGTCATGTAAACACGGTAAATTCCTATCTTCCAGCGCGTCAGGAAATCGTGAAGCGTGTGCGTCGCTGTGTAATCTTTCAATCCGTACGTCGGGTAGGGCAGCCCGGTCGTCCCCTGTTCGAAAGTGTCCACCCAAAGAAAGTTTGTCGGATATCCATCGGCGATGGGGTTGCCAAAGTAATGCCACCGCGGCCACCAATTCGGGGCGGTGAACAGGAGGGCCAGCAAGAAGGCCACGCCGTGCCGAACCAGGACCTCCGCAATCGCGCGCGGAAGCCCGGTGCGGTGTCCCTTGAGGAGGCGCATGAGGTCGAAGACGAACAAAACTCCAAACATCGTGAGAATCACGAAAAGGCCATTGACGCGCGTGAGGTAGGACAATGAAGAGAACAAGGACATGAAACAAAGATCCCTGGCGCGCTGATGCCGTACGTAAGCCACAAAGAAATAGGCCGCGCAGCCGGCCAGCAGGATAAACAGCGGTTCCGTCATCAGCCGTTGCGTGTTAAATTCGAACAGGAAACTGTTGGCCAGGCAGGCCATGCCAAGCAGGGCCGCGACCAGGCGACTTTTAAAAAGCCATAAAGTCGCGAAATACACCATCGCGACAATGAGACATCCAATCACGATATTGACGGCTGCCAACCCGACGACGCTGTCGTGGGAAAAGCGAAGGCCCAGCGCGAGACAGGCGGGAAAAAGTGGCACACGATGGGGCCGCTTTGCGACGAAGGACATCGAAAAGTCTCCGCCAAGAAATCGATGAGCGATGCCCAAATAGGTGTCTGTGTCGCCGTGCAGAAACCAGGCGAGCCGATCCGGCTCACGCAACGTCCGATTCAAGAAATAACCGGTCGCGGCGAACTGCGTTACGAGCAATAGCGCCACCACAAGTCCCGGCCGGAGAAGGAAGGGAAGAGCCGATTTCCATTTGCGAAGCATAAGGTTCAGTTCTAACACCGAGGGCTTCAACTATGAATGATCAACTGGATATCCTCCGGCAGTTCTCGGGCGACTTCCTCGATCACGCTCCCCTTGAGCAAGCGGACCAGCGAGAGGCGGTGCGATGCGCCGAGCATGAGGAAGTCCACCCCCAGGGTCGCGGCGAGGTCGAGAATGGTCGCGGCGGGATGGGTGCTCACGGCGTAAACCGGCAGAACGTCAACGCCTACCTCCTGCCCGAGTTTGGCCACCAGTGACATGATGGCCCCGGCCTGGGGATCATCCTGCCAGCGCGCCCGGCCACGGTGGGGCTCCGAAGAGGGCAAGAGGACGGCGAGTTCCTTCACATAGAGAACGCAGAGCGTGGCCTTGCGCAGGTGGGCTTCATCGAGCGCAAAGCGGAGCACGGGGGTGACGCCGCGCGCCGCCACCATGATGCGCTGGCCTTCCGCCAGTCGCGGGCGCAGTTTTTCGATCGCCTCGGGCGAAACAATTTCCGCCAGTTCCTTCGTCACCGTCACGGTCGAAAGACCGGCGCGCTTTTGCGCGTAGGCGCGCAAGGCCAGTCCCAGGACCAGCACGCAGATGACAAAGAAAAGCGCATCGCCCTTGGTTTTCGCGAGGGTCACCTCGACCGCGAAAAGGACCACGAAGGTCGTGGCGAAGAGGGCCCGGTCACCCCACCCAAAGCCGTGGGTTTTGTTAAAGGTGCAGGAGCCCAGGTTCACCGTAATGGCGCCCACCACACCGATGGCGTAAAGGCCGGCGAGGCTGTTGAAATCCGTGGCCAAAGCCAGCACGATGACCGGCAGCCCAACTGACAGGTAGAGCGGGATGAGCGGAACGCCGTGATTATTCAGGCGCGTAAACTGGCGGGGCATTTCGCCGTCACGTGCCATCATATAGAGCAGGCCGATCATGGCCACGATGGCGGTGTTCGCCGCACTGAGCAGAAGAAGGCAAAAGACGATGCCCACGATCCAACCGAAGAGTTGCCCGCACCATGGGGCCACCGCCGCTGTGGCGAACTGCTCGCCGATGTAGCGCAGCATGTCTTCACTGCGCTGGTCCATCGCCGCGACGAGGTCCTGGTGGCTGGTGATGTGGAGGTTCCCGGCGATGACGTGCGGCAGCGAAAGCATCGCCCAGCCCAGGAGCACCGTGCCGAGAACCACCTCGACGGCCACGGGAAAGATCGCTTTCGCTGACTCGCGGCCGACTTTCGGGTGCTCCGGTGTCGAACCGGGATCGAGCTTCATGACCCCGGTGAGATTCGCGATCGCCTCCACTCCGCTGAGGGCAAGGATGGTGTTCACGAATTGCACCCAGACGTGGCCGACACTCTCGTGCGGCGCCTCGAGGTGCGCGAGAGTCAGGTGGGGAATGCTGAGCAAAACCAGGGCGACCACCACGATCACGGTCGGCACCGAGAGAGCCACGGCAAAGGTGCCGCTATGCTTCGGTCCAAAGGAGTTGATCCAGCCCATGAACAGAAGCACCACGATGGTGGTGATGACGATGTGGTCCTTGACGAACTTGATCCAGGCGATGCCCTGTGTGCCCGCCGTCACGTAGCTGAGCCCCGACCAACCGCTCAGCGCGGCGGTCACGGTCAGGTCCGCAACGAGCAACAGCGCGCCGATGACCGCGAGCAGTCGTCCCTGTTCCCGAGCCGCCGAGTAGACACCGCCGCCGTCCGGGAAATGACGGCAGATCACGGCGTAGTTGATCCCGACGAGCCCGGTCAGGACGCACACGGCGATGATGATGGGGAAAGAGGAGAACCCGGCGAAGGTAAACGCCAGGCCGATGACGTAGGCCTTGCTCGTGCCCCAGTCGCCGTAAAGCAAGGCCGCCGCACGCTTCCAATCTACATTGCGGGGGCGATTCGTGTCGGTGGCGATCACTGGGGCGTTTCCGGGAATGGTCCGCGTTTATTGGTGGTGCGCGACCGGAGAGGTCAATCGCCTTCCCTCACCGTCTTACGAATAAACCAGCAGTGGAATCTCTTCCGGTAACAGTTGTGAAACCTGCCGGATGAGGTTGCCGCGCAAGACGCTGATCAAGCCGGAGCGTTTCACGCCACCGAGGATCACCCGCGAGGCGCCAACCGTGGCGGCAATATCGACGATCGTGTCGGCCGGCGAATCGCTGACCGCATAGCAGGGCAGCACCGTATGGCCATCGGCGAGTTCACTCGCCTCGGTGAAGATTTGCAACGCCTCGGGATCCTCCTGCCATTTGCGTTTGCGATCCTGCCCGGCCAGGACGGGCTGCTCGCGGACGAAGAGCAGATAGAGCGGCCGATTGGTCTCGCGCGCTTCCTCGATGGCGAATTTCATGGTCCGCCCGATGCCGCGAATCGCGCAGAGCAGAGGGGCGCCGGTGGCGCTGTTAAAATCATGCTGGAATTTTGGAATGGGTGGTGGCGCGGTGGCCTTGGCGGCCGCCGCCGCGGCGCTTTCCTTGCGTTGGAGATGCTCGGAAGCCAGGCCCCGCAGGATGAGACCAATGAGCAGGACGCTTCCGGCGAAATATCGGGCGCTCGGTTTGTCCCAGAAGAGGGAGACCTCGATGGCCGCCATGATCAGGAAGGTGCAGAACATCAAGCCACGTTCCCACGGAACGAGGTCGAGCTTTGAATCGGTCGAACTGGCGCCAAGGTTCGTGGCAATCGCCCCGACGACGCCGACCGCGTAGAGATCGGCGAGACCGCCCATGTCGCTGACCGCGACGACCAGGGTCGCAGGAATGACGGTAGCGACGATCAAGCCCGCATTGGGAACACCGTAATTGTTGAGTTGACTGAAGAAGCCCGGCAATTCCTTGTCGCGCGCCATGAGGAAGGAAATGGCGATGAGGTCGACAATCGCGGTGTTGACGGCCGAAAGGAGCAGGACGCCGAAGACGATGCTGACAATGACGCCCGCGATCGCGCCCGCGGCGCCGCCCCAGGATCCGCTGACAAAGATTTGCGCCATGTAGTTGAGCATGTAATCGCGGACGCCTTGGGCCCCCGGCGCGTTCACGTCGGGGGTGCTGGCGGGGTTGTTGGCGTCGGGAACGATCGTCAGACCCTGGAGCGCGTGCATCCCGAAGCCGAGCACGGCGGTAAAAACGCACACCTCGATCATGACGACGATGATGGCCTTGGTGGAGGTCTTGGAGACACAGGGCTTGTTTGGGTCGCATCCCGGGTCGAGTGGCATCACCCCCGTCGCATTGGCGATGGCTTCAACGCCCGAAAGCGCCAGAACGATGCCGACGAAGGCCTTCCAGTTCGTTCCAAATCCACCCTGGAGATGCTTCATATTGTGGACCGCATCGCCGACGTGCGGCAGACAGAAGCATCCGAGCAAAACCACGACGATCGCCGTGGGCACAGAGACCAAAAAAGCGAGCCCGCCGGTGTGTTTCGGCCCGAGATAATTCAGGACGCCAATAACGACAATTGCGGCTGCGGCGAACCCTGCCAGATGTGCGCCAAACCAATCCGCCAGATGGCCCGGGGGAATCACGCGCTGGAGATATTGAAACGCCGAGAAGGCGCTGAGCGCCGCCGTGACGATGTAGTCGGCAATGAGCAGAAACGCGCCGACGATGGAAATGATCTCCGAGCGATGGCGCACGCTGGCGTAGACGCCGCCGCCGTCCGGGTAGTGCCGGCAGATCGACATGTAGTTGACGCCCACGAGCGCAGTCAACGTGCACATGGCCGCGATCAGCCAGAAGGAGCTGTAGCCCGCGACGGCGAAGGCCAGGCCGACAACGTAAGCTTTGCTCGTTCCCCAGTCACCATAGAGGATGGCCGCCGCGCTCTTCCAGTCGACGTTACGCGGCCGTTTCGTGTCACTTGCGATCATTAATTTGTTGCTGTCGCCAGGCTGCGGAACATGGCGGTCGATTTCCCTGTCGAGTGCAGCGTGCGCGGCCCCTTTTTGGAGCGTTGCAATCCCTGCCTTGGTGCTGGCTGCCGAGGTTAGCTGTCGGGCTGGAATCACCAAGTGTTCCCGGCGCCGCAGCGCCGTTTGCCCCATGCCCTTGCGGGCGGATGGTTTCCCCGGTGGCCCGCCTGGCGGGCCATTTAGCGAAATAAAGAACAGTGCCCTTTTTGTCGTGGAGGCAAGGACAAGTCAATGCGGGAAGCGCTGAAGATTTAGCCCCCGTCTGAGAGACTGTGAAATAAGTAGGGAAGGCCCTTTCCTACTTATTTCACAGTCTCTTGGGATTTAGCTCTTCGCTCCGAGCCGGAAGCGCCGCCAGCATTCGAGGAAGCCGGTGGCAAAGTCCTGGGGCCGGGCAGCGGTCCAGCGGTCGATTTGCGCGAGGGTGAAGAAGCCGCCGCCGTCGAGTTCGGCTGGGTGGAGATGGAAGGGGCCTTCGTGGTGGGCGCGGTAGAGGCGGACGTGCTCCCAACCGGTGGCCTGGCTGGGCGGAAGGCCAGCGATTTCCTCGACCGTCGCGCTGACGCCGAGCTCTTCCTCGATCTCGCGCGGGGCGGTTTCGGCGTAGGTCTGGCCGGCGTTGACGTGGCCGGCGGCACTCGAATCCCAGCGCAGGGGATGAGTATCCTTCCAACGGGAGCGCCGTTGGAGGAAAAGGTCACCACGGGAGTTAAAAACGAAAATGTGGACGGCGCGATGGAGGAGATTCTGGCGGTGCACTTCATGGCGCGAGAGCTGGCTGAGGACGCGGTCCTCGGCGTCGACGACGTCAAAGATTTCACCGTGCACGTCCTGGGCGGACGTAGCGGATTGACTAATGGCCCGGGCTTGCCACGGCGTCGCCCTGGCGAGCCGGGCCGGACTGGCGGAGGATGACGAATGGTGAAGGACGCGCAAATCCCCCGGGCCGGCGAAATTGGTCAGGGCGATCCATTGTTCGAGCGAGAGTTCCTCGGCGCGCGTGGTCTCCTCGACGCCCAGGTGGGCGCAGAGGGCCGGCCAGTCGAGGTGCTGATCGGCGAGGTTTTTGCGGAGCTGCTTCCGGCGTTGGGCGAAGCCTTGCTTGACGAGGCGGGTGAAACGTTCGCCGTCACAGTGCGGCATCCCGCCCGCCGGGCGCGGCGTCAGCAGCACCACCGCCGAATCGACTTTTGGCGCGGGCATAAAGACGCGCGCCGCGAGGGTGCGCAGATATTGCACGCGCCAGCGCCGGCCCACGAGTAAAGTCAGCGCGCCGTACTCCTTCGTCCAGGGTTCGGCGGAGAGTCGTTCGGCGAGTTCTCTTTGGAGGGTGAAAATGAGCGTGCTGACCGGGCTCGGTTCGCTGGTGAAGCCGAAAAGGATCTGGCTGGAGATGTAGTAGGGGAGATTGCCGAGCACTTTTACGGGGCCGCGCGCGAAAAGCTCGCGCACGTCGAATTCCCCGGCGTCGCCATGCACGACTTCCAGCGCCGGATAGCGCTCCCGCAGAAACCCGGCGAGCCGCCCATCTTTCTCGATGACGAGGCCATGCGGTGAGCGGGCGAGCGCAAATTCCGTAAGCGCGCCAAGGCCGGGGCCCAGTTCCACCCACGGCTCATCGGGCTTCAGGTCGAGCTGCGCGACGATCCACTCGGCGAGGTTCTGGTCGTGGAGGAAATTCTGACCGAGACTCCTGGTCGGCTGCATGCCGAGTTCGGTGAGGCTGGCCTGAATAGTCGACAGTTTCACCTCTTGAGCAGCGCCGGGTCCTTTTTGCCGCGGCGGAAGACGCCGCGGGCGTCCTTGAGGGAGAGGCCTTCGATGAAAAACGCCACGGCGGCGTGGCCAATGGAATAAGTGCCCGCGCCGGCGATCGCGCCAGAGATGGCATTGCCCCAGCCCGGGAGCAGCTTGACACTGGCGCGGGCGGTTTCGCGAAGCGCCAGCCCAAGGCCGACGTTGGCTCCGAGGGCCGCGATGAATTCCGCGGCGAGCTTCGCGCTCATTTCCCGCCCGCTGACGTGCATGATGCCGGCGACCATCATTCCCTGGAGTGCGGTCAGGATCGGGAAATCGGCCAGCGGGATGGGCTGCGCGCCCACGGCCGTGCAAATGGCGGTCACGGATTTAATGATGACTTGGGCGATTTGTCTCTGGAGGGCGCGATTGCCGGAAAACCGCGCCATTTCCAGTTGCGCTTCCCCGGGGAGTTCCAGCGCGATCAGTTCCGCGATCCGGTGATCCAAGGCGCCGGGTACGAGGGCGAGAGTGCCAACCATCCGGGCGCTAAGCTCCGGCCGGGTGTGAAGGGCGCCGTGGAGTTTCTGCCGCGCCAGCTCGGGATCATCGCCCGAGGGGAGGAGCAGCCCGAGGACCTTCGGCCCGGCGCCCTCGCGCGCCGCGGCGAGGCTCAGGAGCTGGATCGTATGATCGAGGTCGGCGTTCTGCGCAGCGTCCGTTTCGTCCGTGCCGCGAATGAAGACAAAAAGGTCGGGCGTTTCCGCAGAGAGCGCCTCGCGCAGCCGCGGCAGGGAGGCCGGTCGCCGGGCGTCAAGCAACTCGAGCGTACCCCGTCCGGTGCGACCGATGGACTGCCAACGGCCGTCGCTCAGGTTCTCTTCCCCCGGAAGCAAAACCTCCGCTCCAAAAAGCGCGGCGAGCAGTTCGGCCTTCCCCGCCCCGTTTGGTCCGGTCAGCACGATTCGCGGTGGACGGCGCAAGAGGAAGAGTGTCTTGATCGGCCGGATCTCAGTAAGAATCGGCGCCTGCAAGCCCTTCGGGAGGCGCTGGACGAGCGCTTCGATCTTTTCGAACAGAGTGAGAAACGAGGCGAATTTCATCGATGCGCGTGAGAATGGTCTCCGGGAAGAGGGCAAGATGGCCCGAAGCCTTCCATTCCGCCACTGCCGAGCGCAAAAGTTTTCATGCGCCCGGCACGCGGCTCGATTTCGCGCGACATCGCGAGTGTGGTTTGCTTGGTTCGCAGCCCATGTCTGCCGGAACGCCTGCCATCTCTTCTTCGTCCCTCACCTGGCGCGTGACAGCGCTCTCGGTGCTCGCAATTCTGGCGGCAGCGGCGGTGCTGCTCGTGCCACGGCACGAGCCGTGGTTTGACGAGGTCCAGGCGTGGTTGCTGGCGCGGGATGCTTCACGGTGGGACATCCTCTGGAAATACGCACGCTACGAGGGGTCGCCGTCGCTCTGGCATTTAGTGCTGGCGTGGCCGGCCAGGGCTGGCGCTCCGCCGGTGGCGCTCAATGCCGTGTCCAGCGGGCTGGCCCTTTGCGGCGCGGCCCTCCTGCTTTTCAAGAGTCCCTTTCCGCGCCTGTTGCGCGTGCTCCTGCCGGCGGGCTTTTTCTTTTTCTATCAATACGGCATCGTGGCGCGGAGCTATGCGCTGTTGATTCCACTGCTGTGGCTGGTGGCCGTGCTCTACCCGCAGCGCTTCGCGCGTCCATGGCGGTACGTCATCGCGCTCATGATTTTAAGCCAGGTGAGCCTGCACGGGTCCTGGATCGCCGGGGCGCTGATGGTGATATTCGTGGGCGAAGCCTGGTGGTGCGAGCGCTGGCCGCAGGCCCGGTTGGGAACACTCGTGCTGGCCTTCGCCGCGAATACTGCCTTCATCATCGCGCAGCTTTGGCCGCGGCCGGATCTGTACAGCCCCCCGTGGGTCGCAGACCGCGACCGAATCTGGCAGGTGCTGCGCGACATGTGGCTGGATTCGGTGCTGCCCTGGCCGTGGGCGGCGTTCGTCGTGCTGCTCGTGGCGTGTCTCTTCTTTTACACGCGCGGCGTCCTGCTCTCGTATCTTCTGACGACCGCCGGGTTGCTCGCGCTATTTGCCTTCCGCTTTTTCAGCGTCTGGCACCAGGGAATGCTCTACGCGCTTTTGGTCCTGCACGCGTGGCTGGCGTGGGCGAGTCCGCGCCGCCGTCGCATCGTGACGGCGCCGGACGAATGCTGGCCAGCCCTGGCAACGGGTGTCCTGACGGCGACCGCTGCGGTTCATGTCTGGTGGTCGGTCATGGCAGGATGGAACGATTGGAAATATCCCTATTCCGGCAGCCGCGAGGCGGCGCAGTACCTGCGCGCGCAGGGACTCGATCGGCAGCGGATCCATATCTTCAAATTTTCCACCTGCGCGATCCTCCTCTATCTGGACCGCAATCCCTTTGCGAATGTCGCGCCTTTTATGCCCGGAGCGTTCTGGGTGTGGACGAAGGAGATTTTCGCCGGCCAGACCGCTCCCGCGGTGGTGGAAGGCGACCCGCCGTGGGTTTTAATCGGGGCTCAAATGCTTCCCAAGGACGAACCGAAATCAGCGCCACTATTGCCCGGCTATGCGATCGAGCGCGTCTTCCCCGGCCACATGTTCTGGAAGGACGGTTACTATCAGTCGGATTCGTACTACCTGTATCGCCGCATCGCCCCGCCGGCGGGCGGGTGATGGCCGCCCGAGTGGCTCATTTTCGTAATCCTAATCTTGCTCTTAATCTGAATCGCTCCGCACGGCTGGCAGAAAAAGTAAAAGAACAGGTATCAGAAAAGTTCGTCTTCCGCGCGAACCTCGCCGTGTCCGGGAAAGCGGAATTCACACGCCCAGTTCCTCCACCGCCGCGAGGACCTGGTCGACATGCTCTTCCGGCTTCACCTTGCGGAAGATCGCTTTGATTTTGGCATCGGGTCCGATGATGAAGGTGCTGCGTTCGGTGCCCATGTATTTCCTGCCGTACATGCTCTTCTCGACCCACACGCCGTAGGCTTCGACGATCTTCTTCTCCTCGTCGCTGATCAGCGGGAAGGGGAGGGAATACTTGGTCACGAATTTCGTGTGGCTTTTCGCGGAGTCGATGCTGACGCCGAAGACGACCGCCTTTCCGGCAAAATTCTTCCAGGCGTCGCGCAGGCCGCACGCCTGGCGCGTACAACCGGGCGTATCGTCCTTTGGGTAAAAGTAGAGGACCACGATCTGCCCCTTGAAGTCGCCGAGTCGGACGGTTTCGCCCCACCCGTAGGTGCCGCCGACGGCGGTGGCGTGGAAAGTGGGGGCTTTGTCGCCGGGCTGCAGTTCTTTGCTCATGGTGCGGTGGAGTTTATCGGGAGCGCGCCGTGGTTCCGCAACTATTTGCTCTTCATTTCATAGACGCCGCTCCAGGGCGTCGCGGGCGGCTGCTTTTGCAATTCAACACAGCGCGCGACGAAAGTTTCCGCGACGCTGTCGCCCGGCGCCTCGGCGAGAACTTCGCGCCACGCCTTTTCCGCGCCCGCGAAATCGCCGGCACGATAGCGGCGGACTGCTTCTTCATGGCGCGCGAGCCAGGGCGGCGGGGGTATTTCGGCCGTATCGAGGACGGTGAAAACCTCCACCGGCCGGGTTTTGCCCTTCACCACGATCAGATCCACGGAGCGCAGGATAAAGCTTTCGCGGACCAAGGCGGCGACACTTTCGCCAATACAGAGATCGAGGCCGTATTGTTTCGTCACCCCTTCCAGGCGCGAGGCGAGGTTCACCGCGTCGCCGACGACGGTGAGATCGAATCTCACGAATTTGCCGTCGGCCCCGATGTTGCCAGTGATCGATTCGCCGTGATTGATGCCGATGCCGATCTGCCATTCGAGGATGCCGCGCTGCTTCCAGTTCGAGTTGAGGCTGATCAGTGCTTTCCGCATCTCGAGTGCGGCTCTGACGGCGTTCGTCGCATTGGTCGCCGGGCGCGCATCGACGATGCCTCCCCAGGTCGCCATGACGGCGTCGCCGATAAATTTGTCGAGACTGCCTTGATGAGCGAAGACGAGATCGACCATCTTTCCGAAATACTCATTGAGCTGCGCGACCAGGGTGTGGGGGTCCGCGGTTTCCGTGAGTGTGGTGAAGCCGCGGACATCCGAAAAAAGCACGGTGATCTCCTTCCGGACGCCCCCGAGCACATTGAAGTAGGTCTGCGGGTTGTCGAGCACCTCGTGGGCCACATCGTGGCCGACGTAGCGCTCCAACGCACGCCGCGTACGCTGGCGTTCTACGCGGTCGAGAACCTGCTCCGATGCAGACCAAACGATGCCGCTGGCGAGGAGTGTCAGCAGAGGCCCTCCGAGATTGAGTAATTGGCCTGAATCGTCGGCGATCAAGTGGGCCGACTGGACGAAGGTGCCAGCGGCCAGCACCAGCATGGTGAGACGCAGAATGGGTCTCCGGACGAGCGCTCCGAGCAGCCACGCGACCACTCCGCCCGCCAATATCATCGCCACGTTGGTTGAGGTCGGGCTGTCTCTCAGGAATTCGCCATTGAGCGCTGAATTGATGGCATTGAGGTGGACGTACGCGCCGAAGTTGATCCCGTATGGGGTTTGCATGCGGTCTTGGACAGATTCTCCCGTCGCCCCAATGAGGACGATTTTGTCACGGAACAGCGCCCCTCCGTTGAGTGGCGGCGCCTTCCAGCTCGACTCGATGAAGATTTCATGAAGCGAGCGCGGTTCGAAATCTTCGGCGAACCGCAGCATCAAAGCTTGGTGACCCGGAGGGATGTGATCGGCCAGCCCCGCCTGCTTCAAAGCCGCCGCGGCGAGGGAAAGCAGTTCTTCGTTGGAACTGGCGCTCGGTTTACTGAAGAATTCCTCCATCGTGGTGCGGTAATGGATGCGCCGGAAAACCCCGTCGGCATCCTCGTGAAAATTCACAAAACCAATCCTTGGATCCTGCCGGTTTACAGGGAGGAGGGTCGGCGACGGCAGGACATCCTGGACAAAACCCGAGTAAAGGGATGCACCGACGTCTTCCTGGCTTTTCTGCACAAGATTGCTGCCCACAACCACCACGTGGCGATGTCGATCGAGGGCCAAGTGAAAGGCCTCGTCCCCATCCTTTTCGTTAGGGAACACCATGTCGAAGACGATCACCTTCGCCCCGGCGTCGGCGAGCCGATCGATAATGTGCGCGTAGACCTCACGGTTCCAGGGAAAGCCTTGCTTCATCAATTGCAGCGCCGGCGATTTGGCGATATCATCGGAAAAAACGGTGTCCAACTGGCGCGTCGCTTCATCAAGCGCCAGGAAAACGATGCGTGGATCCCGGGCAGAGCGCCGGGCCTTGCCGTTGGTCATGAGCCAATCCCGTCCGGCCTGCTCCAGGCGGTCGTCTTGGGCATTCCCAAGATAAAGCGCGACCATTGCCGCCGTAAAACCCACGCAGATCATCGTGAGAAGGCGATGATGTGGAGGGAGCCTCAGGGACATGGCGCAGCTTAAATAGCGTGCGCGGGGCGGGGGACAACGCTGGATTTGGCCGCTTCACTTTGTGACTTGACGTCTCCCAGCCCTCAAATGACTCTCTCGCGCCGTGCCCGTCCTCCGTCGTTTATCGTTTATCACGTGGGTTGCTGCCGTCGCGCTGGTCGCGCCGGCGTCCCTCCGTGCGGTCGAACCCCTGGCCTCGGCCACGGTGACTCGCGTGGAAAACAAGGTGAGCTACGGCAAAGTCGTCGGCGAAAAGAGCGAGATGCGCCCGGCGGAGTCCAATGACGTGGTCAAGGCCAGCGATTTCCTCCTTTCCGAGGCGGAATCGCGCGCGGAATTGAAATACGACGATGGCACCATCGTCCGAATCGGCCAGAATACGATTTTTAGCTTCGAGGCGAATACCCGGACGATGAACCTGAAGAAGGGGACCTTCGTTTTCTACATGCCGAAGGGCAAGGGAGGCGGAACGATCAAGACGCCGAGCTTTACGGCGGCGATCACCGGGACGGTCGCGAAAGTGTCCTCCAACATCATCGCGGTCATTGTCGGCGAAATCACGCTGCTGCCGTCGGGACGAAAGGTCACGGAGGGATTCTTTGCGCGCGTCAATCCAGACGGATCGATCACTATTTTACCGTTCGATTTGGCCAAGGAATTTGATGGCAAGCTCATGACCTTCAATGGGATGCTCCCGGGCCTGCCGCCCGTGCCGGGGGCGGATTTGAGCGCGATCCTCGCGGATTTTCAAAGGCTCGGAATTCAAGGGACGTTTGACCGGGTGAACAACCTGCCTTCTTCGGTGCTTCACTTTTTCGGCACGCAGGGGCCCACCCCGACCCCGCCACCCGAGAACAAGCCTCGTTTTCCGACTCCTTTTGGTCCCGGACCGGTGCACACGCCCACGCCCCCACCAGCGCCGCCCCCGTTCAACGGTTTTTGCTTCGGCTGAGATGTCCAATTTGAACGCCAATTTCGGCCCATTTGGGCGGCCGGTAAATGAGTCCGTCATCGGGCGTGCCGGGGGGCCGGGCGGCACGCATTTGCCCGATCGATGGAAGATGAAAGCGCGACTGATTTCGTCATTGCTTCTCTTGCTGCTGGGCATGTGCGGACCGGCGTTCGCGCAGGACGGCAAGACGGCCACCTTCACGGCCGGATCCATCGCCCAGACTTCGAAGCAGGCCGCGTCGGACATCGAGGATATCGGTGAGATCGACGAACAGGGCGGGAGCACCTCGCTGCGCGAAAAGCTGCGCTTCAGTGTCGATTTCCGCACGGCCTACACGACCAACGCGTTGCTCGACGGGAACAACAACCATAGCGATGCGCTTTTCCTGCCCACCATCGACGCCGGCTTCCACACGGCGCTCGACAAGCATTTCAACTTCGACCTGGATACGAAAGTAGAGTCGGCCATCTATTCGCGGTTCCAGGATCGCGGGTTCTTCGGCTACGATGTGCTCAGCACCCTGGATTACCATATCCAGCCCGGCTTGCCGCGCTTTTACGCCTCGATCGAGAATTATCTCTACGATACTTTTTCCACCGGCCACTTGCAGACCGAGGCGGTGGGCTTCACCGGGGGCACGGACTACGGCATCGCCTTCAATGGCGGCCGTACCTTGGGTTTCGCCGGCTACAGTTTCTCGGATTATCTGGCCGATCCGCAGATCGACACCCGGCTGGTGCACCGGGTCGTGGCCGGCTTTGCGCACCAGATTCGCAGCAATCTCACGGCCCAGCTCTATTACGTGTATCAGTACAGCAACTATACCGAATTCGCCCGGAGCGACTCGAAGAACACCGTCTCGGGTGCGCTCATTTACCAGTTTAACGAGCACTGGTTCGGCAGCCTGACGACCAGCTACATCGACCAGGGTTCGACGCAGCCGCACGCCAGTTACCAGAGCTTCAGCACGGCGCTGGGTCTCTCGCTGCATTTTTAGGCGGTCACCTCCGGCCCCGCTCCTGCCGGCGTACTGTTGGCCGGAGATCGGCGTTCTCCGGCGGTCCTGCCCGAACGAGGGCGCGGTTGCCTTCAGGCTGCGAATTCCGTTTGATTCCCGCGCCCCATGACCACGGCGAACAAAATCACCATCACGCGGATTCTCCTCATCCCGGTTTTTGTGATGATGGCCATCTATTACGGTCGCGGCGTGCAACGTGGGGAACCCGTGGAGTGGCAACGCTGGGCCGCGATCGGAATCTTCGTGCTGGCGGCCGCCAGCGACGGCATCGACGGCTATATTGCGCGCCGCTTCAACCAGCGCAGCCGCCTCGGAGTGGTGCTCGATCCCATTGCGGACAAAGGCCTGCTCCTGACCGGGATTATCACCCTCAGCCTTTCCAATTGGGCCTATGAATTCCCCGCGTGGTTTGCCGTGCTCGTCGTCGCGCGCGATGCGGTCATCGTCATCGGCACCCTCACGCTGCACTTCCTCAACGGGAACGTGCATGTCCGTCCGAGTTGGATGGGCAAGACCGCCACGGCGCTGCAAATGGTGGCTGTCGGCGTCTACATGCTGCAGTACAATCCCTTCCAGAAAAACCTCGTCGTCGGCCGCTGGAATCTGGACGTGGCTTTCCTCGACATCCCCGTGTGGCTGGCCGGCATCTTCACCCTCTTGTCCGGCATGGGCTATATCGCCCAGGGCATCGCCCAGGTGCACCATCACGGCCATCCCGACCCGAAGGATCCGCATGAATTCTAGTTGATAGTTGATGGTTGCTAGTCGATAGCCGCGCCATCAAAACACGGTGCGGAGAGCCCATCGCGAAAACGCCCACCTGTTGCCAACTATCGACCACCAACCATCCACCCGCGCCCGCCGCGTCGCCATCGTGGGCCGGCCCAACGTCGGCAAGTCCGCGTTATTTAACCGCCTCGCCGGGCGGAAGATTTCCATCGTGCACGACATGCCCGGGGTCACGCGGGACCGCATTAGCGCGTTGTGTAAACTGGGTAACGACCCCTTCGAGATCATCGACACGGGCGGCATCGGCGCGAATGTCGATGCGAGCTTCACGGAGCAAGTCCGTGCGGAAGTCGAGATCGCGCTCGCGGCCGCCGATGTGCTCCTCTTTGTCGTCGACGGTCAGGAAGGCCTCACGCCGCTCGACGAGGATCTCGCCCGGTTGATGCGCCGCACCGCCAAGCCGCTGCTCCTCGCCATCAACAAGATCGATGTCGACCAGCACGCCGTTCGCGCGGCGGAGTTTTCCCGCCTCGGCTTCGCCGATTCCCTGGCCGTCAGCGCCGAGCACAACCGCGGCATCCTTCCCCTGGTCGCCTGGCTCGAACGTCTGCTGCCGGCTCCCGATCTCCGATCCCCGATCTCCGATCCCCGGTCCCCGGTCTCCATCGCCATTGTCGGCCGCCCGAACGTCGGCAAGTCCTCCCTGACCAACGCCATTCTCAACGACGACCGGACCCTCGTCTCGCCGATCAGCGGGACCACGCGTGACGCCGTCGACATCCCTTACGAACGCCACGGACAGCACTATGTGCTTATCGACACCGCTGGCATCCGCCCGCGTGGCAAGCGTGACAATTCGGTCGAGATCTTCAGCGTGATGCGCAGCGAAAGCAGCATCCGGCGCGCGCACATCTGCTGCCTGGTGATCGACGCCGTGCAGGGCGTCACCGCGCAGGACAAGAAGATCGCCGGCCTGATCCAGGACGCGCAAAAGCCCTGCGTCATCGCTTTCAATAAATGGGACCTCATCAAGGAGCGCACCGAAGGCAAGGAAGCGCTCAAGGAAGTCCTCGAGGGGATGCGCGAGGAGCTTTTCTTCATTCGTTACGCGCCCAGCATGCTCGTCTCCGCGAAGACCGGGGCGGAGTTGACGCGCCTGTTCAAGACCATCGAGCGGATTCAGATCGAGGCGCAGCAGCGCATCGGCACCGGCGTCCTCAACCGTCTGCTCGGCGAGGCTGTGGCCGGGCATCCTCCCTCCATCCGCTCCGGCAAACGTCTCAAGATCCTTTTTGGCACCCAGCCCGATCGGAATTCGGGCAAGCTCATTCCCATCCCGGAGTTCGTCCTCTTCGTGAACGACTACAAGTTGCTCGACCAAAGCTACCATCGCTATCTTGAGACGCAGATTCGGGAGAAAGTGCCGTATACCGGTCTTCCTATTCTCCTCCATCTGCGGGCGCGCACCCCGCGCGACAAAAGCAACGACACCCGCGGCCAGAAATTTGGCCGCTATCCCGAAAGCGGTGGCCGCCCGCCGAGCGGGCCGCGCAAGCATTCCAATCGCCAAGCCGACAAACCCAAGCGCCGGCTTGGCGGATGAGCGGCGGTGGAAGGGCTGAAGGATGGTCCGGGCTCGCCACGGTGTCGCTTTTGGAAGCCAGGTCCGCGACGGCTTCGGCGTGGCAAGCCAGGCCGGACTGGCGATAGAAATTGGAAACTTCGCCATTCCGTGTATATTTTCATGCGGGTAACTCCCCCCAAAGGAGGTGAAAAACTATGTATTACGAACTGATCGTACTTGGTTTGGCATGTTTAGGAGCGCCGATCTGCGCTCGGCTGGCCGGGTTTGAGACGCGGCGCAAGCCGTTTGACTTGGTGGGCGCTGGCGGGATCTTCTTCCTGCTTGGGGCGTCCTTCAGCCTGGCCGGTGGCATGTTTACCGCGCTGGCGGCGGTCGCCAACGGCCTGATGATGCTCTCGTTCATCCTCGGATGGGTGGGGCTCCTGGTCGGGACCTTCTGGATCACCGCCGAGGTGTTCCGTGAGGCCGATCACGGCATGCTCCACAAGATGTAGACGAGACTGGCCGAGGTAATCGCGCGGGGTCACGGTTCGCCCCGCGCTGGAGCGTTAGCAGGCCAACAACGCGCAAGCCCTGCGACCGTGCGGTGTGGCGTCCGAGGCGCTCGTCAATCAGGACGAGATCGGCGCGAAGCTCGAGCGCGAGAGCCAAAGCTTCGGTTTCGCCGGGGTCGAGCCGGGCGGCGGATATGGCTTCGGGAATTAATGCGGGTGCCCGAATTTCAAGCCAGCCGGGCAGCACGGGATGAGCAAGGAGCAGTTCTTTCTGCACTGCCGGTGGAATTAACACGCGGGAGAAGAGCAAACGGAGGAGATCGACCCGATCGATTTGTATCAGCGCCGTAACAGGCGACGTATCGCTAACGACTAGCAAACGTCAGGACGGTGGGAGTTCACGTACGGTCGCCAGATCGTCTTCGAAATCCGCGCGGTCATAGCGCAGGGGGATTCGCCGCCGGCCCAATTCGTGCAAAAATTCCGTCTGATTGAGTCCAGCTGCTTCCGCCGCCTGCCCGAGGGTGGCTTCCTCGCCGGTATAGAGGCCGATGGCGAGGTGCAGTGCCGCTCGCTTCGCGGTTAGCCGTTCCTCAATTGGGGCTGGTAGCGTGATGTGCATTTCCAGCGAACCCTACAGGAGCCGCGGGACCGGTGCAATGCCGGTTTCCCGTGAACCAACCGCTGGCGACGGCAATGGCAAAAATTTCCGCAACTTTGTCTTGCAAAGTATCGCTTTGTGCCGCAAAGTGCATTCATGCCGACCAGCTCCGAAGCCGAGGAAAACCTGCGCGTCATCCGTTCGCTCATGGAAAAAGCGACGATCTATCGGGCGGTCTCGGCCCCGACCGCGCTGGCCGCCGGAATCGCGGCGCTGCTCGTGGCCGCACCGCCGATCCGCGCGATTTTTGACCATTGGGGAGTTGATAGCTCGTTCCATCTTCGCTGGCTCGCGGCGCTTCTCCTGACGCTGTTGGTCAATGCCGGTTTGATTCTCCGGGAAGCACGCCGCCGGGGCGACCCGTTGATTTCACCCGGCATGCGCGCGGCCTTTCGTGCTCTCCTTCCTCCATTTGTCTGCGGAGGGATTTTCTTCTCGGTATTCGCGGCGGACAAAGCGCCTGGCTATCTGGCCATGTTTTATGGGCTCGGCCTTTTGGCCACCGGCCATTTCGCACCCGGTTCCATCGTCTGGCTCGGATGGAGTTTTCTGCTCGCGGGGTTGGTGGTCTTTCTGGTCGACCTCAGCGGCCAACTGGCCCCGGTCGCCACGCCGGATCTGGCGATGATTTCAACGTTTGGCGGATTCCACTTCGTGTACGCCACCTGCACCTGGCCGCGCAAGGCGTCAGCCACCACCAACAGCGGACCATCGTGAGCCGATGTTCGATTTCGATAAACTCGACAAGATCATCCATGAAAAGGGCCGCCTCGGAATTATGACGCTCCTCGCCACCCGACCGAGCTGGTCGTTTCAGGATTTGAAAGCGGAGCTGGAAATGAGCGACGGCAATCTCGTCACGCACCTGCGGACCCTGCACGACAACGGCTATGTGGCCGTGACCAAGGAAATGCGCGATCGCCCACAGACCAGCTATGCGCTGACCGTGAAGGGCCGCAAATCGTTCCAGGAGTACCTGACGATCCTCGAGCAGATCGTCAAAGCGGGCCGGGCGTAAAAAATTTTGGCTGAAAGCTTTGCCATACAAAGTGAACAACGAATCCTTATGAAAATCCAACTCGCAGAACACTTCGGCATCTGTTTCGGCGTGCGCGACGCCATTGCCCAGGCCGAGCAACTCGCCAGCGCAGGACCGCTGACCATCCTTGGGGAGCTCGTCCACAATCCGGTCGTTCGGGAGCGCCTGGCACAGCTTGGCGCTCACGAAGGCGCGCTCGACCGGTTCGAGTCCGTGCACACGCCGCAGGTGATGATCACCGCCCACGGCGCATCGGACACGAGCCGGGAGGAATGGCGTCGCGCCGGCTTCGGTGTGGCCGATGGCACCTGCCCGCTCGTCCGCCACGCGCATGATCAATTGCGCCTGCTCGTGTCCCTGGGTTATTTTCCGGTGGTCATCGGCCGGGCCGGGCACGTCGAAGTGGAAGGTTTAATCGGCGATTTCGCGAACGCGTGCGTCGTGGAAAGAGCGGAAGACCTCGCGGGCCTGCCCGTGCAGCCCCGCTACGGCGTCGTTTCCCAAACGACCCAGCCACTGGACAAAGTGCGAGCGCTGGTCGAGGCGCTCCGCCTGGCCCGCCCGGAGAGTGAGGTGCGCTTTCTCGACACGGTGTGCCAGCCGACGAAGAACCGCCAGAACGCCCTGCGCAAGCTCATCGCCGGGTGCGACACGCTGGTCGTCGTCGGTGGGCGCAACAGCAATAACACCCTCCAGCTCGTGGCCGCGGCGACGGTCGCCGGGCGAACGGTCTTCCACGTCGAACGCGCGGAGGAACTGGAACCCGAGTGGTTTCGCGATGCGGAAACCGTCGGCCTGACCGCGGGCACGAGCACGCTCAAGGAGACCGTCGCGGCCGTCCAAGTCCGGCTGGAGGAAATCGCCGCTGCTTCCCAGGGATTCGCGACGCCATCGCGTGACTGAGTCGCGTTCCATCATCCACTTCACCACCAACCATCCCGTCTGCTCATCGATGAACTACCAACACTGGATCCAACACTTTCAGACCAATCGGCTCGACCGTCCGGAACCCGACTGGGCGGCGCCATTCGCGATGCCGGAGAGCCGGCGTCGACTCCTGGCCCGGTCCATCTCGGAATATCAGCTCGGCGATGGCGGTGGGGAATGCCGGCTGGTGGCTCAAGACGCGGAGGATTTTCGCGCTTCTGCGCAAGACGTGCGTGCGGCGGTCGATCTCTGGTTTGCCGAAGAGCATGAGCACTCGCGCCTGCTGGCCTGCGCGGTGCGGCGCATCCGCGGCGAATTTGTCACCAGCACCTTTGGTTTTGAGCTCTTCTACGCGATCCGCCGGCGGTTGGGCGTGCAGTTTGAAATGCTCGTCCTGCTCGTGGTCGAGATTGTCAGCACGGGTTATTACCGCGTGCTCCGCCGCCACGTGGACGACCAGCCCCTCGCGGACATGTGCCGGCTGATTCTGCGCGATGAAGCGCGGCACATCGATTTTCATCGCGACCGTCTGGCCGCCCGCTATCCCGCTGGTATCGGCGCACTTTGGAAATGGCGGTTTCGACTGCTCGGGGAAGCGTGCGCCTGGTTTGTTTGGATCGGCCACGGGCGCTGCCTTCGATCTCTCGGCGGCACGAGAGCGGAGTTATTCGGGCACGTCCGTACTGGCGTCGCCAATTTCCTTGGCGAATCGGCGCAGGGTTGCGCCCCGGCAGGCGGGTCGTCGCCCGTCGCCCAGGGCGAGGATTTTATCTCCTCGCGGGCTGTGCCCTGATGGTCCCGGGCCCTGCTTTCACAAACCTCCACCGTCCGCGCCCACCTATTATCCAAAACCTCAAACCTAAATCCGCCACCACCCACTCTCATGAATTCGATCTCCTGGCTGCATTACTACCAACAGAATTGTTTGCACCGACCTGAACCCGATTGGGATCGCCCATTGCCAGCCGCGCCGGCGGGGTACCGCGAACTGGCCAGGTCACTCTCCCATTTTCAGCTCGGCGAAAGCGGCGAGGGGACCTATCTGCTGCGGGAAGCGGAACGGGCTCATCCCGATGATCCGGCTTATCGGGAAGCGCTCTCGCTCTTCATCCGGGAGGAAAAGGAGCACGCCCGATTGCTGCAAAAGCTCGTTGAACGCTACCAAGGGCGATTGGTGAAGAAGCACTGGACTCATTCGCTCTTCCGTCTCGTCCGCCGGGCCTTCGGAATTCGCTTCGAAATCCAGGTGCTCGTGATCGCGGAATTGATCGGAACGGCCTATTACCGATTGGTGGCCGAACGGCTGCCGGACGAGGTGGTGCGTCAAGTGTGTGAATTGGTGCTGCGCGATGAAGCGCAACATCTCGGCTTTCACGTGGATCGCCTGTCCATGGACCAAAAAGCCTGGCTTCCGGTCGAGCAGGCGCTCTGGCAGGGGCAATTCCAGATCCTTTTCCTCGGCGCGCTTCAGGTGGCGTGGATCGACCACGGAGCTGCCCTTCGGACGCTGGGCATCACCTACGCGGAATTTCAGCGGGAAGCGCGTTGCGAGTGCATTCGATTTCTCGCCAGCTTGACGCCGGGTTTATCCCGCGAAGAAACCGCAGTACGTGTCGCCTGATCGCGACAGGATCAGAGCACGCGGTCGCTCTTGCGCCAGTTCAGCCGGTCCAGGTCGGGTTCCGGCTTGACCTCGTCGGGCCAGGTGAAGTGACACGCTTCGCAGTAGTATTCGCGGGAAATCACGCCGGCGGCCGCGGCCACCGCCGGGAGGGCGCCCATGAGAGTTTTGCGGGAGAATTGCGGAAACTCGATCTTGGAGGAGCCGCATTCCGGGCATTTGATGGCTCGCTCCAGCATGGGCTCGGAACCCTGCCACTCGTCGAGCAGCGTGTTGGCCCGCTTTTCTTCCGTGGTGTGCACGCGCACGCGCATGTGCGCCCGTGGGTTCAGGTTCCAAAGCTTCCACCTTTGTTCGTGGGATTCGTCATAAACTTCCGCGGAGAGGCCCGCTTCGCGCAAACGCGCGGCCACGTGGTCGGCAGGTTCCCGTTCGTTAAAAGTGGCAACGGTGATGAGCTGTTCCATAAAGTATTCGATGGGGATTCGGTTTTACTCGCCCTTACGTCCGTAAGGAAAGTGGACACCCGTTTGCGCGCCATCGCAAGCGAATCCCGATCTTTAGACGCCCGCTGAGGCGCCGTCTAAGCTTGCGCGGGGGCGGCGGGTTGTGGATTGTGCCCATCCACTCCACCTCAATTTCGCCCCATGAAACCTTCCATCTTCCGCTCCAGCCGCCGTTCCTTCCTCAAGGGTCTCACCGCGACGACCGCCGGCGGCATTATCCTGCCCAATATTCTCCTTCGCGCCGACGATACGCCGGCGAGCCGCAAGCTCGCGGTCGCGGCCATCGGCTGCGGCGGCAAGGGCGCCTCGGACCTGGAAGGCTCTTCCAAGGGCAATGAGGTCGTGGCGCTGTGCGATGTCGATGAAAAGACCCTCGCGAAAGCGGCGGAAAAATATCCGAACGCGAAACTGTTCCGCGACTTCCGCAAGATGCTCGACGAGGTCAAGGAGATCGAGGCGGTGACCGTGTCGACGCCGGACCACGCGCACTACCCCGCCGCCATGCATGCCATCGCCCTGGGCAAGCACGTCTGCGTGCAAAAGCCGCTGGTCAATACGCTGTGGGAGGCGCGCGAATTGCACAAGGCGGCGAAGTGGAAGGGTGTGATCACGCAAATGGGCAACCAAGGCCATACCTATGACGACAATCGCGTGGTCAAGGAATGGGTCGCCGCCGGCGTCATCGGCAAGGTGAAGGAGGTCCATGTGTGGACAAACCGCCCGATCTGGCCGCAGGGCAAAGATGTTTCGTTCAAGCCCGGCGATATCCCGGCAAATCTCGACTGGGAACTCTGGTGCGCGGCAACCCCGAATCACGTGTATTCTCCGGATATTCATCCCTTCAAGTGGCGTGGTTTTATCGAGTTCGGCGCGGGCGCTTTTGGCGACATGGGCTGCCATCTCATCGACGCGGCGTCGTGGGCGCTCGATCTCGGTGTGCCGCGCTACGTGACGGCAACCCAGGTCGACGAGATCACCGACATTTCGTGGCCGAAGGGCGCGATTGTGAAAATGGAATTCCCCGACGTGAAGGGGCACGGGGACATCTCGCTGACGTGGTACGAGGGCAAGAAGCCGGATGGCACCCCCTATTTGCCGGAATTCCCGTCCAGCGTCGACCTTGCGGAGGCGTTTGAGGACAAGGATGAAAAGAAGACCGGCAAACCGACTCCCGGCGGCTGGTTCATCGTCAGCACCGATGGCGTGATCTTTAACAAGAACGACCAGGCGAAGAATCCGCAGATCTGGCCGAAGACCCGTCGCGAAGAAGTGCTCGCCAACCCCATTCCCAAGACGCTCGAGCGCAGCCCGAAAGCGGGCAATCCGCAGGAGGAATGGACGCTGGCGATCAAGAACGGGCAGCCGTTCCCATTTATGTCGCAGTTCGACTACTCGGTCCCACTCACGGAGTTGACCCTGGTGGGCGGTCTCGCGATGCACTACGCCGGACAGCGGCTCGAATGGGATCAGCAGAGCCTGGAAGTGGTCGGGATGCCCGAGGCGGCGAAATTCATCAAGCGGGCCGAGTATCGCAAGGGTTGGGAGTACTCCAGCGACAAGGTCTGATCACGGCGCGCCCGCGCCGCTCTTAATCTTACTCCTGGTCTTTTTCAGATTCTTTCTCCCCCGCCCCCGAGGCGCGGGGGAAATAGAAAAAGAGCAGGAAAAGAATCCCACGCCGCCGGTTAAGCACGGCCTCAAACCGCCGCGTGGGCCTGCAAATCCTCGAGGGCCACATATTCGAGCGCGGAGATGTGCGTGGCGACGAGGACTACTTGCGGCGCGCACCCGGCCTCAAATGCCTCCACCCAGCGCGCGACGCACAGGCACCATCGATCGCCCGGCTCCAAGCCCGGAAATCCGTATTCAGGGACGGGCGTGGAAAGGTCATTCCCCGCGGCCCGCGAAAAACGCAGGAACTCCGCGGTCATCACCGTGCAAACCGTGTGCAAACCGCGGTCGCCGGGTCCCGTGTGGCAGCAGCCGTCGCGGTAGAAGCCGGTAGGCGGATCGAAGCTGCATGGCTGGAGCGGCTCGCCGAGGACGTTGGAAGCTTTGGACATGAGAGGATTATGGGAGGATACGACAATGGCACAATGGAACAATGGGGGACAATGAATGACGAATGACGAATGACGAATGACGAATGACGAATGACGAATGACGAACGACGAACGACGAACGACGAACGACGAATGACGAATGACGAATGACGATGGGACCATGAGACGATCAGACCAAGTGGTGCGGCGAACTCATTGTCTGATTGTGCGTTTGTCTGGTTCTCTCCCGCCCCATCCTCCTATCGTCCCGGCGTCCGATTGTCCCACAGTCCCTCCTTCCCCCGCTGGAGCACTTGGCATTTGGCGCAAGCGGTGCCACATTTCGACCATGAAGCCCCTCCAGATCATTGCCTGTTTGCTCTCGCTCTCGTTGGTTTCCTGGCTGCACGCCGCACCGCCCATCAATACGTTCAACCTTCCCACGGCGTCGCCGTCTCCGACTCCGCCTCCTCCCGAGTTGGCGGAATACATTGCCCAGGGTAAGGCGGCCTATGTGCGCGGCGATATCGAGGGAGCCAAGGCGGCGTTTCAGATGGCCTATCAGATCGATTCCCGGAACCAGGTGGCCATCGGTTACCTCAGGCGCATCAAAATGGATCAGCAAACCAAGCCCAAGAGCGAGCCGATCGAGAAGCAGCTCGCTACGGTCATCATTCCGCAGATCCAATTTCACGACGCGACGCTGGGCTCGGCGCTTGAGTACCTGAAAAATGCGGTGAAACGGGAGACGAATGGCCGGCAGGCGGTGAATTTCGTCGTTCAACTTCCGGTGGAACAAATGAACACAAAAACGGTGACGCTGAACCTCACCAACGTGCCCTTCACCGAGGCCCTGCGCTATCTCGGCACGGTCGCCAGCTTGAATTTCCAGTTCGACAAGTACGCCATCCTCGTCAAGCCGACCGCCGAATTCACCCCGGCGCCGGCGCCGGTGCCGGCGGCGACGACCGCGACACCGGCCATTCCCGGTCAATAGAGCACCCTGGTGAGGTAAAGACCTTCCGCCGGCGCGGCGAAGCTGGTTTTGCGCGAGCCTTTGCCCGCGAGCAATTCGCGGATGAAAGCCAGTTCCGCGCGCCCTTGCGCGCAGCGGATGAGAGTGCCGGTGACCAGGCGGACCATCTTGTAGAGAAATCCGTCGCCCTCGAAGCGCAGGGTCAGCAGGTCGCCGCGGCGCACGAGGGCGATGCGGTGAAGCGTGCGCACGGTATCCTCCGCCGCGTAACCGGGGGCGCGATTGGCGGCGAAGCCGGCGAAATCGTGCCTGCCCTCGAGCATCGGAATGCCGGCGCGCAGGACGTCGAGATCGAGCGCGGTGGGCATGTGCCACACACGGCCAATCTCCAGTGGATGAAGGCAGGCGGCATTCCAGATGCGATAGAGGTAAATCTTGCCGCGGGCATCGAATCGCGCGTGGAAATCCGGCGCGGCGCGGGTGACGCGGAGCACGCGAATTTCCGGCAGCAGGAAATTATTGAGCGCTCCCGGCCACGCCGCGACCTCGAGGCGGGACGCCGGCACGTCGGCGTGCGCCACCTGCGCCAGTGCGTGGACCCCGGCGTCGGTGCGCCCGCTGCCCTGCACGCTCACCTTTTCGCCGATGGTATGGGCAAAGGCCGCCTCGAGATGATCCTGGACCGCGTCTTTGGTCGCCTGGCTCTGCCACCCGCGAAACGGCCGGCCATCGTAGGCGATGACAAGGCGCAGGCGGAGGGTATCGCTCATGGACCCAGCATGGCTTGGGAATCGAGCCAGCCTTGCAGGATTAGTTGCGCGGCGACTTGATCGATGACTTTGCGGCTGTTCTTGACGTTCCGGCCGGCCTCGTGCAGCGAACGTTGGGCGGCGACGGAAGTGAGGCGCTCATCCCAGAGCTTGACTTCGCAGGCGCAGGCGGCGCGCAGCTTTTCCGCAAAGGCGCGCACCTTTTCCGCGGCCGGACCGTAGGTCCCATCCATGTTGCGCGGCAGGCCGAGGATGATGATGCCAATTTCATCCCGCCTGGCAATGGCCGCGATGTGAGCCACCGGGTCGGCGATCTCCTTGATGTGGATCGTCTCCAGCGGGTGCGCGAGCATCCCCAGTTCATCCGAGACGGCCAGGCCGATGCGCGCCTCGCCGTGATCAATGCCCAAGGCGCGTTTCATTGTAATTCCGGTGGCACCAGCGCCACGAGTTGTTTGATCTTCTCCGCTTCGTGCCGGTTGCAGACCAGGATGGCATCGGCGGTCTGCACCACGATGAGGTCGCTCACGCCGAGGAGCGCGACGGTGCGCGCCTGGCTGGTGAAGACGATATTGTTGGCGGCCTCCAGGGTGTGCACGTTGCAGTTCCGGTGGTTGCCCGCCTCGTCGCCGGCGAGGTACTTGGCCACCGCCGCCCAGCCGCCGATATCATCCCAATCGAAGGCGGCCTCGACCACGAGAACCCGCGCGGCCTTTTCCATGATCGCATAATCGATCGAGATTTTCGGGAGCGTTGGAAAAACGTCGCGAAGCAAGGCCGGAAAATCATGGCCCGCGTGGAGGCGGGCGATGAATTCCCCGAGGGCCGTGGCGTGCCGGTTGAATGCGCCGACGATCGAATGAACGGTCCAGATGAACATGCCCGCGTTCCAGCGAAAGTGGCCTTGGGCGAGGAAGACTTCCGCCAACTCGGCATCGGGCTTTTCGCGAAAACGAACGACTTCGAAAACGGGCGGGTCCGACGGTCCGTTGGCCAGGGCGAGCGGCTGGCCCTGCTCGATGTAGCCGAAACCCGGGCAGGGCCAGGTGGGCTTGATGCCGATGGTGACCAGTTCGCCGGTTTCCTCGGCAGCGGCAGCCGCCACCCGCAGGGTGCGCTGGAAGCCGGCGGTGTCATTGATGAGATGGTCGGCGGGCAGGACGACCATGGTGGCGTTCGGGGAGCGTCCGGCGATCCAGCCGGCGCCGAGCGCAATGGCGGCGGCGGTGTCCCGCTTGGCGGGCTCCGCGACGATGTTCTCCGGCGGCAGCGCCGGGCAAAGCGCACGCACGCTGCCTTCCTGGTCGGCATTGGTCAGGATGAGGATTTGCGCGGGTGGGACGAGCCCGTCGAGCCGGCGCAGGGTGGCCTCCAGGAGGGATTCCTTGGAAAAGAGCGAAAGCAATTGCTTGGGCTTGGACTTTCGGCTGAGGGGCCAGAAGCGTTCGCCACTGCCGCCGGCGAGGATGAGCACATAAAGAGGTTGGGCCATGATTCGTTTTCAGGTTTTCTTTTGGCACGCCGGCTGCATATTGCGAGCATCATGTCGAAGTCATCCGGTGCAATGCAAACGAGTCTATTGGCCATCACCCAAACGGCGGTGGGGTGCGGGATCGGATTGCTCATCGCCGGCAAGCTCGGCCGGCCGGCGCAAAAAACGACCGCCACGACCATGATCTCGATCGGCGCCCTGCTGGCCCTCCCGGTGGTGGTGATCGCGGTCATTCGGGCGGTAAACCGTCCGGAATCCGCGCGCGGCATGCGCCGCCGGCTTGACTCCATTCGCCGGGATTCCGGTTTCCCGGACGAAGCGGAGATTCTCTGAGTTTTCGATTGCCGATCGCGGGCTGGCGTCATGGCGTCGCGGGTGTTTCGCGGGCCCGGCTCTCGATTGCCGATGACGCGCCGCCGCCCATCGAGAATGGCAATCGAGAATCGAAAATCCGTTCACGCTCCGATCCGCACGCTCATCCCCATGGATTGGAAAATCTCGTCGCGGGTGCGCAGGTAGCCGGGAGAGTCGAGGTCACGCGGGCGCGGGAGATCGACGCTGACGACTTTCTGGATGGTGGCCGGCCGCTGGCTCATGATGATGACCCGATCGGCGAGTTGCACGGCCTCCTCGATGTCGTGCGTGACAAAAAGAATCGTTTTCTTTTCCGCCTGCCAGATGCGGACGAGATCGGCGCGCATTTTCAAGCGAGTGATGAAGTCGAGCGCGCCAAATGGTTCATCCATGTAGATGATGTCGGGGTTCGCGGCCAGGGCCCGCGCGATTTCCACCCGCTGCCGCATGCCACCGGAAAGTTCCCGCGGATACGCATTCTCAAATCCAGTGAGCCCGACCATCTCGGTGTAATGGGTGACCGTTTTGTCCCGTTCGGCGGCCGGCCGGGCGAGCAGACCAAAGCCAATGTTTTCCCGCACGTTGAGCCAGGGAAAAACTCCGTTTTCCTGAAAGACAAAAATACGACGGGGGTCGGGGCCGTGAACGAGCTGTCCTTCGACCAGCGCCTCACCGCGCGTCGGGGTGAGAAAGCCGCCGACGATATTGAGGAGGGTCGATTTACCGCAGCCACTGGGTCCGACGATGCACACGAATTCCCCCGGCGCCACTTCCAGGTTGATGCGTTCGAGGACATGAATCTTTTGCGCCGCGTCCTTCCCGGGAAAGCTCATCCAAAGATCCCGCACGGAAACCGCAGGTTGGCCGGTCAAAGCGTTCCGACCCATCCCATCGGATGTTGGGTGTTTCCTAATCACTGGTTCGCATACCCCCACCGCACCTCATCAAACGTCTCCAATCGTCGCACGAGCAGATCGAGAAGCAGCCCAATGAGCCCGATCATCACCATGCCAGCGACGACGAGATCGTAGCGCTTGCCGGCATTCCGCGCATCGATGATGAGGTAACCGAGGCCGGAATTGACGGCGATCATTTCCGCGGCGACGACGACCAGCCAGGCCACGCCGAGCGCAATCCGGATTCCCGTGATAATTTGCGGCAGGCAGGCCGGAAAAATGACGCGCCGGAAGAGCTGGACGCGCGAGAGACCGAAGTTTTGCGCCGCGCGCAAATAGACCGGCTGCATGTTTTGCACGGCGGCGGTGGCGGAGACGGTGATGGGGAAAACGCTGGCCAGGAAGATGAGAAAAATGGGCGCCAGATCGGTGATCCCGAACCAAAGGATGGCCACGGGGATCCAGGCAATCGGCGAAATCGGGCGAAAGATCTGGATCATCGGGTTGAAGGCCTGGTAGGCGCGGCCAAACCAGCCGAGGAACAGGCCGAAGGGAACGCCGACCACGACGGCCAGCCCGAAGCCCCAGGTGACGCGAAACAGGGAAGCCACGATGTATCTGGCCAGCAGGCCTTTTTGCATCAGTTCGCGAATGCCCCGTGCCACATCGAGCGGACGGGGAAAAACTTCGCTGGCCGAAATGCGGACCGCGGTGTCCCAGGCGAAAAGGAAGAGCGCGACGACCGCCAGCGGGAGAGCGATCTTCAGCCAGGAATGCGGGTCGCGCCGTTTCGTGGGCGGGGCCGCCGGATCATCCTGCCCGGTGGGCGGCTTCGATGGTTCAGCGAGGGTGGTGCTCATGGCTTCGGACCTTCAAAATTCCACGCCTCGGCGTGCTCCGTTGCCACGTCGGCAAAGGAGGGATCGACGTAGTCCTCAAAATGCGCCGTGCCTTGGAGGATGCCCGATTCCTTGCCGAGCTGTTCGATCTCCTCGAAGTCCGGTTTCAGAGGGGTCAGGCGGGTGTACTTCACCCGATCCGGCGGTTTGCTGAGGACGAAGCTCAGGAGCCGGGGATCTTGCATATAATAGTTCTTTGAGACGAACTGCGCCGCGCTCATCCGGTGCTCCATGCTGTTGTCCAGCCATTTGCCACTTTTGGCGATGCCATCGACCAGCGCTTGCACATCCGACCGGCGTGTCTGGATCACGTCGTCGCGCACGGCGAGCACGCAGGAGATGAAATTCGGCCACACGTCCTTCGTCAGCCACAGGACGCGGCCATAGCCATCCAACTCTGTTTGTCCCATAAAGGGTTCGCCGGAACAAATGGCGTCGACGGACTTCGAGTAGAGCGCCGCGGGCATGTCCGGCGGGGGCATTTCCAGGAGTTCGATTTCATCGATCGTCATGTGCGCCTGCTTTAAGGCGCGAAAGAAGAGCAGGCGCTGGTTGGAATAGCGATTGGGGATGGCCACGCGCTTCCCGCGCAGGTCTTCCATGCGGAAGATCTGCGAATCCTTGTGGACCATCACGGCGGAGCCGTCCCGGTGGCCGAGGTAGACGATCTTGATGCGCACGCCCTGCTCGCGCAAGGCGATGGCCATGGGGGCCAGGATGAACGTGGCCGGGGTGTGGCCCGCCAGGTACGATTCCTTCAACTCCGGCCAGCTATTGAAGCGCACCGGTTGAAACGTGCTCTGCCCCGTCACCTGCTGATTGATAAAGTCGGTGACCGGGCAGGTGAGATGACACGTGACCGGGAGGAAACCGATCTTGAATTTCTCCGTGCTCACCGTGTCCTTTTGACGACGGAACGAGCGGAGCAATTCCTCCATGCCGCGCATCGATTCCGGATTCATGCGCGCATGCAGCGCCGTGATGACGATCAGCCATCCGGAAAAACACAGCAGCAGGGTATTGCGGAGCGACATGGAAACCAGTGGCGGCGAGCAGCGATTGATACCCGACAAGCGGTCGGGCGAGGAAATACCGCTTCGCTATAACGGTTATGCTGGTGGATTATAAATAGCCATGATCTTATCAGAAATGCCCCTTCCTGACCGCCTTCACCGATGGACCTGAGACACCTCCGCTATTTTCAGGCCGTGGCCGAGGAATTGAGCTATTCGCGCGCGGCGGAGCGTTTGCGGATCGCCCAGCCGGCGCTGAGCCGGGCGGTCCAGGAGATCGAGGCTGAACTCGGCGGTCCGGTCCTCGATCGCAATCGCCGCCGGGTCAACCTCACGCCCGCCGGGTTGGTTCTCCTGCGGGAGACGGCCATTCTTTTTGAGCGTTGGGAAGAGGCCATGCGGCGGGTGCACCGCACCGCGGCCGGTGAGGAAGGGGAGCTGCGGTTGGGATACATCGGCCCGCCCACGCAGCCGTTCCTGGGGCGCCTGCTGGCGGAATACCGCCAGCTTTACCCGCGTGTGGCTGTGCACCTCGAGGAGCGCACGCCCGAGCGCGTCTGGGAGATGCTCGCCAAGGGGCGTCTCTCCGCCGCCTTTACCCGGCCCGTCTCCGCGCCGCCCGCCTCCGGATTATGCACGCTGCTCCTGCGCCAGGAACGATTTGGCGCCGCGGTTCGGCCCGGGCACCCGTTGGCGTCACGCCGGAGCATCCCTTGGAAATTGCTGGCGCGTGAACCGCTGGTCGTGCTGGCGCGGCGCGAGGGCGTGGGGTCGCACGACGGTATCCTCGCGGCCTGCCGGGCCGCCGGTTTTGCCCCGCGCCTCGCCTATACCCCGAGCCTCATTGGCACGGTGCTTAGCTATGTCGAAGCTGGTGCAGGGGTCGGCATTGTTCCCGAGTCCGTCGCCGCTTCCGCCGTCCCACTGCACTTTGTCCTGTTGCGACCGACCGTCACCATCCCCCTCGTGCTCGTCTGGCAGGAGAACGAAGACACGCCCGCCGTTCAACGCTTCCGCGAACTGCTCATCGAGTGGCAGAAGGCGGGACGGTTGTGGAAAGGGTAGCGGCGTCGCCGAACATCCAACATCCAATGGGTTCCCGTCCGCTTCGAAGCCCATTGGATGTTGGGTGTTGGATGTTGCGGCGAAGCCGCCCCATGCCTTTTGCGCCTTCTCGCGGCCTCCGGCTCTTCTGCGGCAATGGATTTTCCCATTTGCCCCCTTCGCCCGCCATCGCTAGACCTCCCCGCGCATGTTGCATCAATTCCTTCACACATGGCTCGGCTGGGTCGAGAACTGGGGCTACCTGGGCGTCATCATTTTGATGGCGATGGAAAGCTCGATTGTTCCGGTGCCCAGCGAAGTCGTCATCCCTCCCGCCGCCATCCTCGCGGCGTCGACTGGCAAAATGTCGCTGGTGGGTGTCATCATTGCCGGCACCTTCGGTTCGTGGCTGGGCTCGGCAATTACCTATTGGGTCTCGCTGCTGGTGGGCCGTCCCGTGGTGGAAAAATGGGGCAGGTACTTCTTTATTCCTCCCGACAAACTTGCCCGGGCCGAGCGTTTCATGCACCGGTATGAATCCGGCGGCATCTTCTTTGCGCGGCTGCTTCCGGTCCTGCGTCATCTCATCTCGATCCCGGCGGGCATTATTCGGATGAACTTTGGAAAATTCAGCATCCTGACCATCGTTGGGGCCGCGCTGTGGTGCACGGTACTTTCCTGGCTCGGCGGACGCGTCGGCGCAAAACTGACCCTCGACGTGCACGACCCAATGTATCCAGAAGCGCTCGTTGCCGCGGTGAAGCACGAATCGCACATCATCATCGCGATCGTCCTCCTGGTTTGTATTCTTTATTTCGTCGGAATGAAGCTCTCCGCACACAGGGAAGTGCCGGGGCCGGTGGAGAATGACGAATGACCCCGCAGTCGCGGGATCGAATGCCGAAGGAAAACGACGCGATCCAAAACACTTTCCCTCCCCTGCGGACGTGAGCCATTCATGTGACCATATGCTGAATTCTTCCTTTTTCGGGAAGATTTCCGCGCATGGGGGTTCGCGCTCGTTGCGGAGGTCACTGGACCTGCCCGCAATCCCGCGACTGCGGGACGTAGCGATGTGGGCGGGTGTTGGGTGTTGGAAACGCCCGTCCGGCCCGGACTTGGGTGTTGGGTGTTGCGGCGAAGCCGCCTCATGATTGCTCCTTCGTCATTCCCCATGCTCACGCTCGGCCACTCTCCCGATCCTGACGATGCGTTCATGTTCTTCGCCCTGGCCGAGGGGAAGATCGACACGCACGGCTGGCAGTTTGAGCACATCCTCCAGGATATCCAGACGCTCAACGAGCGCGCCACGCGCGGCGAACTGCACATCTCCGCCATTTCCATCCACGCCTACGCTTACGTGCTCGACAAATATGCGTTGCTGCCCTGCGGCGCGAGCATGGGCGACGGCTACGGTCCGATCCTCGTGGCGCGCCATCGCGAGGGCTTGAGCGGCAACCCGCGCCTCGGTGAAGTCCGCGACTGGCTGCGGACCAAGCGCATCGCCATTCCCGGCACGATGACCAGCGCCTATCTTGCCCTGCGCCTGGCCATGCGCGATGAAAACCATCCGTCCGGCGACTGCGAGACCGTCGTCGTGCCCTTCGACGAGATTTTCGACGCGGTGAAGAGTGGCCGCGCCGACGTCGGCCTCATCATCCACGAGGGCCAGCTCACCTACGCGCACGAAAACCTGGAACTCATCCTCGACCTTGGCGTGTGGTGGAAGATCAAGACCGGCCTGCCGCTGCCGCTCGGCGGCAACGTCATCCGCAAGGACCTCGCGCCCGCGGACCGCACCGCGATCAACGCCGTCCTGCGCGAAAGCATCCGCTACGGACTCGAGCATCGCGCCGCCGGGGTCGCTCACGCCATGCCGCTGGCCCGCGGTCTCGACACTCAGCTCGCCGACCGTTTCATCGGCATGTACGTGAACGACTACACGCTCGACTACGGCGACACCGGTCGCAAGGCCATCCGTGAATTCCTCGGAATGGGGCATGCCGCCGGCCTCATCCCGGCGCCGGTGGAGCTGGAATTTGTCGAGTAGCGTCAAGTCCTCCGCTCCAACGCGCGCGACCGAAGGCCGTGTGAAAAGGGGAGCGCGGGCATCCTGCCCGTGCTCGGCGGCATCCTGCCGCCGAGTCCCCCCGCAACCTCGCTCAGAAGCTGGGGGCGTCTAAAGGCTTCGGAGCGCGAGTGCCCGGCGGAAGCTGTGCTTCGTGGCGAGGGGTGGGTTTGAGGAGGCCTCAAAGTCCTGGCACCGACGAGAAGGGTCACAGCATGTCCGTGGACTCGGACGCGATAGGCACGAAGAAGCCTTTCTCGGGATGGGCGAGCAACCAGTCCACCACCCCTTCATTCGGTCGCGGCTGGCGGCGCACCTGCCGGTACTCGCCCCGGTTAACGCGCTCGATTGCAAATTTCTGCCCCACCTTAATGCTATCCCTTCGCCGGATTTCGGCGGGGAGAACGACTTGCCCTTCGGCGGGAACTGTAGTCCTCGTAAGAGGATTACCACGAAAATTGGAATTCGTAATCGTCCGCACCGCTCGGTGCATCGGTGATGGTGACGACTGCGGGAGCCGACGGGATATGTTCCTGCTTCACCTTGCTGCGCCCAGCGAATTGTTTCACGGTAACGTGGCCCGATCCGATCGGTCCGACGGGCACGGTGAATTTGGTAAATTGCTCTGTCTTGTCGCCACTCCATGTCGGGGACCAGGCGACACCATTGATGAATATCTCAGTGGGATTTTGCGCGGACATGTGTTCGATCCAGAGCTTTCCATCCTGGTAGAGGACGCGGTCCGCGCCATCCACGCGCATCTGGACGATCACCGAGCGGAGGGCACCCGGGCGAGAGGCATTGGATGCATTGCCAAGGCCCGAAGCGGCGATTTTAACAGCGGTGAGGGCGCCCGAGAGCTTCATCTCCACGGTCTGGCCAGGGAGCAATTGCGGCATCGTCGCTTTCACCCCATTTACGGTGATGTCGGTCGTATCTACCACGCGACAAAGCTTCAAGGCGCCATTCTGCTCGACCGTCAGCAACTTCGACTGCGGGTCGACGGCAACGATCCGATCATCTGCCATACAGGCAACGCAAAGAAACCACATGACGATGAGGGAAACCGAGCGCTGCGTGTTCATAGAACGGTATCGAGGTTAAGGGCCGGTGATGCGAACTGGAAGCCTAACTTTGTGCTTCGCGGCGAGGGGCAGGGACGGATTGAGGACGCAGCGAGGCCGACCCTTTACCGCGAAGCAGAGCTTCTCCCAAACACGTGCGTTCCCAAGGCCTCACCTTGGGAACGAGAGGCGTATGCAGATCGCCGGCCGCGAAAATCCTACCACGCGGCCGCTTCACTCGGCACCCGCGGTTCGCTCGCCGCGGTGAAGGTCCCGTCGGACCACGCGACGCCGTTACTGGAGCCGATTCCATTTGCAGGGTTGAGGTGATGGCCGAGTTTGGTGAGGCTCTCACGCACGGCATCCGAAGCCCGGTTTTCAAGGCGTAGTTCGTCCGGCTGCCATTGATGGTGGAATCGCGGTTGCGCCAACGCGGCGTCGAGTGACAGACCGAGGTCCAGAACGCCGACGAGATTGAGAACGGTCTGGCTGATGATCGTGGGACCGCCCGCGGCGCCGATGGCCAGAATCGGATGTCCGTCGCGCAGGACGATGGTGGGCGACATGCTGGAAAGCGGACGCTTGCCGGGTCCGATGGCGTTGGCTTCCGCGCCGACCAGGCGGAAAGCGTTGGGCACGCCCGGTTGCGCGGAAAAGTCGTCCATCTGGTCATTCAGAAAGATGCCCGTGCCGGGGACGATGACCTTCGAGCCGAAGCTGGTATTGATCGTTTGGGTACACGCCACCCAGTTGCCCTCGGCGTCGGCGACGGAGAAGTGGGTGGTGTGTTTTTTGTCGAACACGTCGGTGGCGGCGTTGGGCGGGTCGCCGTGCGCGGGAACGGCGATCGTGGCATCGAGCTTGATCCGTGCGGCGAGGCTCTGGGCATAGTCCTTGCGGAGCAGGCCGCGCGGAACGGATACGAAATCGGGATCGCCCAGCCAGTAGGCGCGGTCGGCGAAGGCGAGTTTCATGGCTTCGGCGATGACGTGGATGCGCGTGGGTTCATCGAGCTTCGCGAGGTCGAATGTCTCGAGCATGTTGAGGATTTCGATCACGTGCACGCCGCCGGAACTGGGCGGCGGAAAGCTCACGATCTCCGCGCCGCGATAGGTGCCGCGCACGGGTTCCCGCAACGCGATGTGGTAATTGGCGAAATCCTCCGCGGTGATGAGTCCGCCGTTCGCTTTCATCCACGCGGCGACCTTGGCCGCGAAGGCGCCGCGGTAAAACCAATCCGGCCCCTGTTCGGCGAGAGCGCGAAGGCTGGCGGCGAGGTCGGGCTCGCGCAAGGTCTCGCCCTCGGCGAGCGGAGTGCCGTCGTCATGAAAGAGGAGCGCTTTCGGAGCATCAAAGGTCCGTAGATCGTCGGCGGTCGACTTGATCTTCCCGGCATAAACGCGGTCGATGGGAAAACCTTCCTCCGCCAGTTTCGCCGCCGGGAGGAGAAGATCGGCCAATTTCCTGCGCCCAAAATGTTCCACGGCGTAGGCATAAGCGGCGACTGAGCCGGGAATCCCGCTGGCGAGCGGTCCGGTCTGGCTCAGGTCGGTGTTGGCCTGACCGTTGCGCAGAAACATATCGCGCGTAGCGGCGGCGGGCGCCATTTCCCGGCCGTCGATGGCCACGACTTCACCGTTGGCGCGGCGAATGAGCAGAAAGCAACCGCCGCCGAGGCCGGAATTGTGGCTGTCGACGACGCCGAGCGTGACCCCCACGGCCACGGCCGCATCGATGGCATTGCCGCCGTTTTTCAAGACTTCGAGCCCGGCCTGCGTGGCGCGCGGATTGACCGAGGCGACCGCGCCGTGCGTGCCGTGCGCGACCGTATCCGCGAAGGCCGGGCCGGTCATCAGGACGAATGCCAGGGCCAGCCCCGCGCCGTGACGAAGCATGCTCATCGTTTTGCGGCTATGACTTCGATCCTCCGATTCACGAATGCCTCACGGCTTGGCCTTCTCCGGCGCCGGCGGCGGCGGTCCCCCGGACGTCATCTTCTGCTTCGCGTTCTCGATCTTTTCCGCGATTTTCTTGTTCTCTTCGAGGGCGATGGATTTTTGCCAGTAGTTCAGCGCCTCGGCCATTTTGCCCAGCTTGGCGTAGGTGTCGCCGATGTGTTCGAGCACGGTGGCATCCTCCTTTTTCGTCTCGCGCAGGATGCTCTCCCGGGCGCGCAACAACTCCGTGAGCGCGCGTTCGGGGTCGCCCTTTTTGTAATAGAACCAGCCAAGGCTGTCGATGTACTCGCCCTTCTCGGGTTCGAGCGTGACGGCCTTCTTGATCAGCTCGCCCGCTTCGTCGAGGTGTTCGCCACGGTCGACCCACATGTAGCCGAGATAATTGCACGCATCCGCGGAATCGGGTTTCATTTCCAGACTCTGCTTGATGAGTTCCGCGGCTTTGTCGTAAAGGCCGGCCTGTTCGGCCGCCTCGCCATAAATGAGGTAAAATTCCGCGGTCAGCGTTTCCTCGCGTCCGACTTCCGCCTCGGCCTGGGCGTCCGCGAAGGCGGCCATTGCCTCGGGATGACGCTTGGCCATGCTCAGGGCCACGCCCAATTGAAACGTGATCTCCGGGTCATCGGTAAACTTTTTTCGGGCCGCCTGCATGATCTCGACCGCGCGGTCGTAGCGCTTCGCCTGGAGCAAAAGTCGGGCGACCCGCAGGTGGCTGCGCGACTGGCTGGCGTCGAGCAAGAGGCTGTGCTCGTAATTCTCGAGGGCTTTATCGAGATTGTCTTTTTGCTCGTAGAGTTCGCCGAGCAACTCGTAGGTTTCAAACCGAAGGTTGTTGTTCTTGACGATGTCTTCGAGGTATCGGATCGCATCGTCCCGCTGGCCGCTGACCAGATAACAACGCGCGAGCTTGTCGCGGACATTGTCGAGCGGTGGGTCATTGGGGCCCGGCGGCAGCATCAGGACGTCGAGGTAAAAGGGGATGGCATCCTTGACCTGCTTGGAGAGCACGAAGTAGTCGCCCACTTTCGTCAGGACGCCCGGGTCGTCTTTCCCGAGTGCGGCCGCCTTGTGGTAGATGGCATCCATTTTCTGCAACTGCGCGGGATCGCAGGAGCCATCTTCCTTCAGGTAGAGGCGCGCGCTCAGTTCGCCGAGTTGCGTCCAGTACCTGGCGTCGCCGTGCTCTGATTTTGCGGCGCGGTCGAGCAATTGCTCGGCCTTCTTGGTTTGCCCCATGGCCACGTCGACCTCGTAAACCGCCAAGTAGGCGGCAAAATTATCCGGCGCGAGGGCGAGTGCTTGTTCGGCGTACTTGAGCCCAACTTCCGGCTTCTTCAGGTCCTTGGTGTAGATTTGCGAGAGATAAATATAGGGCACGGCCTCCTTGGGCGCGGCCTTGATCGTGTCCTTGAGGATCTGGATCCCGCCGGAGGGGTCATCCCGGCGGGCGAGTTCGTAGGCGAGTTTTACGGCCAACTCTGCGTAAGTCGGGTCGAGTTCGAGGGTCTTGCGGTAGGCCTCGATCATTTTTTCCTGCTCGGCGTTGTCCTCGGCGACAAGGCCCTCCGAGAATGCGGCCAGGGCGTCGGCCTTCCGCTCGTCGTCCTTGCTCAGGAGGAGATCGGGTGGCACCGGTCGCGGTGGCGACGGGAAGGCATCCGCGAAGTCCGACGCACGCCGCGGCGCGGGCGCGGGTGTGGCCGGGACGGAAGTTTTTGCGCCCTTTTTTCGCGACGTTCCCGGCTTGTCGGGTGGGTCAGCGAGCAGCGGGAAAGCAAATAAAAGGGCCAGACTGGCGGAGAAGAACGTCCGAGATCCCTGGAGTGACCATCTGGATCGGAGCGGTATCATGCCGCGCAATTTAGCGGCTAGCTCTTGTAGCGCAAACGCTTCTTATGGCGGTTTTCCTTCATCCGCTTTTTGCGTTTATGCTTTGCGATTTTGGCTTTCCGCCGCTTTTTAAGTGAACCCATGTAATGTTGATTTCGTTGAGGGGTGGCGAGAAAATCATGCTTCCTTCAGTAGCGCAACCGCTTTTTTGCCCCTTTTGGGGAAAGTTGCTGGTTGAGATTCGAGACTTGGCGAGAAGTCCGCGGTGCCGCGGCGACAATTGATCACCGGTGTTGGTGATCCGGCACCAGTGAGCGAGCGGAAGTTTTTCGGCGAAAATGTGGATTGCGGCTTGGCCCCCGCACTGGAAAACGCGGCTATCAACCAGCCACCAGCAGCCCGCAACGATCCACTCTCAATAAACGACCTTGTTCAGCGGGTATTCGATGATGCCTTCGGCGCCGAGGGCTTTGAGCTGCGGGATGATTTCGCGAACGATGCTTTCGTCGATGATCGTCTCCACCGCCACCCAGTCGGGAGTGGCGAGGTGTGCGATCGTCGGGTTCCGCAGGGCCGGCAGCGCCTTGAGCAGGTCGGGCAGCCGCGCTTCGAGCAAGTTCATCTTCAGACCCACCTTGTCGCGGGCGGCGTAGGCTCCCTGCAGGAGAAGCACCAGGCGGTCGATTTTCGCCTTCTTCCAGGGATCGGCCATCGCTTCGTGGTTGGCAATGAACTGCGGCCACGACTCCATAATGGTCTCAAGGATGCGCAGCTTGTTCGCCCGCAGCGACGACCCGGTCTCGGTGACGTCCACGATGGCGTCCACCAGATCCGGCACTTTCACCTCGGTCGCACCCCAGGAAAACTCCACGTCCGCGGTGACGCCGTGACCGGCGAGAAAACGCCGGGTCAGATCCACCGCTTCCGTGGCGATGACCTTGCCCTGCAAATCCCGGATCGATTGGATTGGTGAATCTTCCGGCACGGCGACGACCCAGCGCGTCGGTTTGTTGCTCACCTTGGAGAAGGTCATCTCGGCGAGCACGGCGACGTCGGAGCCGTTGTTCGCGATCCAGTCCTTGCCGGTGAGGCCGCAATCGAGAAAGCCGTGCTCGACATAACGCGAGATCTCCTGCGCGCGCAGGAGGCGGACGACGATCTCCGGATCGTCCACGCTGGGTTTGTACGAGCGGTCCGCGCCGGAAATATTGAATCCGGCCTTGGCAAAGAGGGCAAACGTCGGCTCCTGGAGGGAGCCCGAGGGCAGCCCGATTCGGAGAGTATTGGCGGCGGTCGTCATGACGAAAAGGGCGGGCAAAGTAGGCTCGACGCGGGTCAGGGGCGAGGAAAAACTGAAGAATGACGATCCGAAAACTT
>Ga0302326_10001035_pt1 | contig 72914 bp, 62 predicted proteins | sample Palsa_T0_3_FD_202264 | JGI IMG/M metagenome (GOLD analysis project Ga0302326, IMG submission 202264) | Peat permafrost microbial communities from Stordalen Mire near Abisko, Sweden - Palsa_T0_3 | ecosystem: Environmental > Terrestrial > Soil > Palsa > Peat permafrost | place: Sweden: Abisko... | reverse complement strand
TCCCCCGCGCACCCGTCAGAGCCCGCGTACCCTTGCTGCCTTCCGGCCCTGGGGGGGTTGGCAGGATGCACGCCGCGCGGGGGACCTCGGGACAGTCTAGCCATGCCTCGGACCACCCTCGCCCGTCCGCGCCAATCTGCCTGCCTACGCTGCCCAGACCTGCGCGAGGATGCCCGCCGGGCCGGTAAGCTTGCCCGCGGAGGATTCGCCTAGTGGCCTATGGCGCACGCTTGGAAAGCGTGTTGGGGGCAACCCCTCAAGGGTTCGAATCCCTTATCCTCCGCCACCCCAGACCAGGCAAGACGCCGCAAGTGTCCAGGTACAAGGCGTACCGGACCAACTCCGGTGGTCTCAGTTCTGGCCTCAGTCGGCAAAAGCCTTGGCGAGGCACCGCGGACTTATGTGTGCCGTGCTGCGATGCCGGATCAGGGCCTTGGTCTCCGCTCGGGGTGCGGCGAGCTGAGGGCGACGTAGGGCTTCTGCCGCGATTCAGAGCACTAGCCCACATCGTTGAGGAACTCCGATTGCATCGCGCTCGTCAGCAGCCAGTTGTACTTGTCGAAGTAGAAGATGGCGCTGGCGCCGCTTGAGCGGGCGCTATTTACGAGGTCATCGATCTGCGGCACGGCGTTCGAATCAGTGTCGTTAACCCCCGTCTCTGCGAGCACCCACGGCTTACTGCCACAGGTCGACTCGAGGGACGAGACACTGGGCGCTATGGTGGTCGACCACGTGCTCGTGCTGGACGAAAGATACCCGTCGATGCCGCACATTCCGACATTGCTAGCGCCGGGCCAGTACGAACTCAGCGGGTGGTACGCGGTGGTATTGATGTTAGGCGCCCACACCCAGGTCACATTCGGCGCATTGATGATTGACGTCACGTGATCCCAGGCAGCGATCCACTGCGCCGCAGTGTAGGACTGGTAGCCCCAGGGGTACCAGTTACCGTTCATCTCATGGGCGAACGTCATCCGGACCGGGTGCCCCCAGGACTCCACCGCCGAGTTGAACGCGCTGAGCGACGAGTCGTAAACGCCGTTGGCGATGTCGACTAGCGAGTACCCGCCGCCTCCGGTGGCGGTGCAGGGGCTGGTGCACGGCTGGAGCTCGAGGAACGGCTCGATGGACGGATTGCTGTTATACGCCGCGTTCGCGCTCGCGACATCGAAGGACTCAGTGCCTGACGATGACCACGCGTAGTACTCGATGCCATAGTTGGGCACTGAACTTCCGAGCGAATACTGCAGGTTGTTGCTCGCCTGATAGAGACCCCACGGTAGTAACGAGCCAGTGGCTGCCGCCCCCGACGCCGAGGTAGCTGCTTCTGCAGCTGGCAGGGCGAGCCCTAGCAGTGCTATCACCCCGGCCGCGAGGGTAAGGATGCGGAGTCGGAGCTTTAGACATCCCATTCCTAAATCCTTTCAATCTGGAGAGGCGACCCACTTCAGGAGCTTTGCAACCGAAATGATTTAACACAACGAAATGATTTAACAAGTGCCCACATCGTAGATGAGAGTGGCATTAGTACGTGGTCCGACACCGCACCGCCGACACTAAGATGCCCATCTTGGCCTTAATTTCCTGAATCACCTGATATCTCCTTTTAGCAGGAAATGCTGGCCGTTGCAAGTGTCGCGGGCCGATACCGCGAGGTTGTCATCCAGCAAAAGACGGCGGCTTGCCGAGCCGTTAGTGTTTGGCCCGGCGCGCGGGAGACGGTCCCGGTCCCAGGTTCCGTTTCGTTTACCCCCTGGATCGGCGCTTGAGCGCTGCCGTGCCGGGGCGAGAGCGCTCGGCCGCCGTTCACGCCGGCTACCAGGCCTGGTTGAGGAGTTCGTCGATCCCGTCTACCGTCAGGGGCCGCGGGTTCGGGTAGGGCCGGGCGACGACGCGCTCGGCGACGGCATGCAGCCCGTCCCGGGGAACTCCCAGCGCGCTGAGCGTGGTGGGCCCGTTGTGGCTGCGTGCGAGCCGGGAGACGACGGCCACCGGGTCGGTGCCGGTGATCCGCGCGAGCCGGGCCGCTGCCTCCGGTGCAGCGGGGAGGTTGAAGGCCAGCACGTGGGCCAGGAGCATCGCGTGAAGTTCGGCGTGCGGCAGGCCGAACGTCCCCCCGAGAGCGTGCGCCAGCTGGTGGTGCAGCCCCATCTGGGTCTGGGCCAGGCATAGGCCGGCGAGCCAGGCGGCCGACTGCAGCCGCTCGCGGCCGGAGACGCCGGACGGGTTCGCGAGCACCTCGGGGAGCGAGCTGAGGATCCCCTGAATTGACTCGGTCGCGAGCCCGTCGGTGACGGCGGTGGCGTCCTGGGCCCAGAGCGCCTCGACTCCGTGCGCCAGGGCGTTCAGGGAACTCGTCAGCGTGAGACCGACGGGCATCTTCACCGTCAGTTCGGCGTCATACACCACCGTTCCGGGAGCGATCGCCGGGTCGCGGCGTGTCGTCTTCACGCCCTCCTCGGTCTCGCCCAGCACGGGGGTCACCTCGGATCCGGCGTACGTCGTAGGGACGGCGATCTGTGCTATTCCGGTCCGCGCCGCCACCGCCTTCGCCAGGCCGATCGCGGAGCCGCCGCCGATGGCCACAACGCTGTCGGCACCGGTCTGCTCGACCACCCCCATGACCTCGGCGGTCACCTCCACCGGGGTGTGCACCACCGGCCGGTCGAAGCACGCGGCCAGGCGAGAGCCAAAGGCCTCGGTGAGCTCGCCCGCAGCCGCCTTGGCGGATCCCGTCGACACGAGCAGCACCTGCCGCGCACCGAGCCGCTCTATCTCACCCGGGATCTCGCGGCGGGCGCCGCGGCCGACGAGTACCCGGCAAGGGAGCGTCTCATGCACGGTCACGTGACCGCTGGTGCTCTCTGGCATGGTGGTGTCCGTGTCTCCGGCGGCTCAGGGGCAGGTATGCGGGCGTGCAGCGGGCTGACCGGCACCATTGGGAGCATACTGACGACCCGCTTGAGCTGCTGGACCGCTTCGCACACATCGCACCTGCCGGCCCGCCACGAACCCGACGGTACCTCGGCACCGTGCGCGGAGCGCCGTGGGCCATAGTGGCCTTATGGCAGAGGAGCTGATCTCCGGCCGGGTCAGGGTACGGCGCGGCGCCGAACTGGGCCGCTACGACCGGGTGACCGTGGAGGCCGCGCTCGACCGGGGGCTGATGGCCCACGTCGCGTTCGTCGACGACGGTGTGCCGTACTGCATCCCGATGCTGTACGCCCGGGTCGGCGACGAGATCTACATCCACGGGTCGACCGGGAGCCGGGCGGTGCGCACCCTGGCCCGCGGCGGGCCCGCCTGCCTGACCGTCACCCGGCTGGACGGGCTCGTGCTGGCCCGCTCCGTCTTCGAGCACACGGCCAACTACGAATCAGTCGTCGTGCTCGGCGCCTTCCGCGTGGTGGAGGGGGCTGGCGAGCGACTTGCCACGTTCGAGGCCTTTACCGAGAAGCTGCTGCCGCGGCGCTGGAGCGAGGCCCGCGCACCCAGCCGGAAAGAGCTCAGCGCAACGGTCATCCTGGCCATGCCGCTCCAGGAGGCATCGGTCAAGGCGCGCGCCGGAGGGCCCGATGACGATGATTCGGCCGACGCGGAGCTGGACATCTGGGCCGGGGTCGTCCCGATTACGGCCTCGTTCGGCCGCCCCGAGGCGTCGCCGGGGCTCCGTCCCGGTATCACGCTGCCCGCCAGCGTCCTGAGCCTCGCCGGTAACGACGTCCCGGACAGGCCGGACAGCAGGCCGTAAGCATGCCCAGCACTGAGGATGCCGAGCAGGCGTTCCTGGGCGATGGCGAGATGGCCCGCCGGATGCGCGCGCACGACTGGGCCGACACGCCGCTCGGCGAGCCGTCACAGTGGCCGTCCAGCTTGCAGACCGCCTGCCGGATCTGCCTTACGTCGAGCTTCCCGATGGTCGTCTGGTGGGGAGAAGACCTCTTCTTCCTCTACAACGACGCCTACCGGCCGTTCCTCGGCACCAAGCATCCCGCGCTGGCCAAGGCAGGCAGCGAGGTGTGGACAGAGATCTGGGGCACCATCGGGCCGATGCTGACCTCCGTGCTGCGCAGCGGCCAGCCGACCTGGTCCAAGGATGAGCTGCTGCTGATGAACCGGCACGGCTACTGGGAGGAAACCTACTGGACCTGGTCCTTCAGCCCGCTGCACGACGACGCAGGAGCCGTGCGCGGGGTCTTCACCGTCGCGACCGACGCCACGCAGCGGGTGATCGGGGAGCGGCGGATGGCCCTGCTGACCACCCTGAGCGCGCTGGCGAGCGGCGTACACAGCGTCCCGGAGGCGTGCGAACGGGTAACCCGGGCGCTCGGCCGGGCCGGGAAGGACGTCCCGTTTGCGGCCGTCTACCTGCGGAGCCACGACGTCGACGGCCCAGTCCTGGCCTGCCTCAGCCCGCCAGGTGCGGAGCCCGCACTCCAGCCGGGCGGACCAGGCGCGTGGCCGGTAACGGAGGTCCTGCGCAGCGGCCAGGCGATCAGGGTCGGCGACGTCGCGAACCGGTACGCGCCGCTCCCCTCCGGCGGCTGGCCGTCTTCCCCCGCCGAGGCCATGGTGCTGCCACTGGCCGGGGAGGGCGACGGTCAGGCCGCGGGCGTGATCGTCCTGGCGGCCAGCGCCACCCGGGCACTGGACGATTCTTACCAGTCCTTCCTCCAGTTGGTGGCGCATCACACCGCGCTGGTGATCAATTCAGCCAGCGCCTATCAGGCCCGGCGACGTAAAGCCGACGAACTCGCCGAGATCGACCGGGCCAAGACAGCGTTCTTCGCGAACGTCAGTCACGAGTTCCGGACCCCGCTGGCGCTGATCATGGGACCCCTGGCGGAGCTGCGGGCGCGGCTGGCCGGCCGGGACGAGAACGTACGGCAGGACCTGGAGGTCATCCACCGCAACGGGCTGCGGCTCGGGAAGCTGGTCAATGCGCTGCTGGACGTCTCCCGCATCGAGGCCGGGCGGACGCGGGCCCAGTTCGAGCCGGTGGACCTCGCCGCGGTGACCACGGACCTGGCCAGCCTGTTCCGGCCGGCCGTCGAGAAGGCCGGCCTCCGGTTCGAAGTGGACTGCCCGCCGCTGCCTGAGCCGGTTTACGTGGACCGGGGCATGTGGGAGGAGATCGTCCTCAACCTGCTGGGCAACGCGCTGAAGTTCACCTTCGAAGGCAGCATCAGCGTCTCGCTCCGCCACCAGGACACCCACGCGGTCCTGCGGGTCGCCGACACTGGCATCGGTGTACCTGCGGCGGAGCTGTCCCGGGTATTCGAGCGCTTCCACCGTGTGCCTGACGCCCGGTCCCGGTCCAGCGCGGGCAGCGGCATCGGCCTGGCCCTGGTCCGCGAGATGACCGCCCTGCACCGGGGAACGATCACCGCGGACAGCACCGAGGGAACCGGCACCCGCCTCACGATCCGCCTGCCGCTCGGCCAGGACCATCTCCCGCGTAGTGACCAGCCAGCCGCTCCGGAGCACGGCCCGGCGGATCCGCAGGCCGCCCCGGCCGACTCCGGGAGACTCCTTCCCGGCCGCCGGGCGGCCGTGCGCGGCACCGCCGCGCGGGTGCTGCTGGTGGATGAGAACCCGGATATGCGGTCGTACCTGCAACGGCTGCTGGCCCCGGACTACGAGGTCACGGCGCTCGCCGAAAGCCGGTCGGCGCTCGACTCCGCCCGGGGCAGGCCGCCGGATCTTGTCATCAGCAACGTGATGATGCCGGGCCTGGACGGCCTGGATCTGGTGGCCGCGCTGCGCGCCGATCCGGCCACCGCGGAGGTGCCGGTCCTGCTGCTGCCAGCCCGGGCCGGGCCGGAGTCCGCCGCCCTGGACGGCCCGGCTGACGGCGCCGGCGACTACCTGGCCAAGCCGTTTTCCGCCGCCGAGCTACGGGCCCGCGTCCGGGAGCATGTGCGGCTCGCAGACATGCGCCGTCATCATGCCCGGTGGCGGGCAGCAGTGATCGACTCCCTGCAGGAGGCCTTCTTCGTCGCGGACGGCGCCGGCGTGATCGTTCAGATCAATCCGGCGTTCACGAGCGTGCTCGGCTTCGGCCCGGAAGGGCTGCCTTATGCCCCGCCGTATCCCTGGCGGCCCCGGGCGGGCTTCCGGCCGGAGTTGCAGCGCCAGGCCACCGAGGCCTTCGCCCACCTGCTCAACGAAGGCGGCAGTATCACGGCGCCGGCCCGGCACCGGGACGGGCGCCCGCTCTGGGTGGAGGCCAGCCTCACCAGCGTCCCGGACCCGGACGCGGGATGGGAGATGGTCGCCGGCACGTTGCGCGATGTCACGGACGCGCACTACGCCAGGCAGCGCGAATCGGCGCTCGCCGCCATGGGCCTTTTCCTGTCCGAGGCGGGAAGCCTGCCCGAGGCCGTCCGCAGAACAGTAGAGGAGCTGCACGAACTGTGGCGGGCCCGCCGCGTGCTCGCCGTCACGTTCAGCGAACGCGGCGCGCCGCAATTGGCTGCGGCCACCGGCCCTGCCACCCGGTGGGAAGATCTGCCCGGCGAAGTGCGGCAGAAGATCACCGGCCTCGCCGGGCAGCCGCTGCTGCGGCCGGCCGACGGCGGGACCGGCGCGATCGGCATCACGATGGAGCACCCGCTGGGCCGGCTCGTGCTGTGGATCGAGCCCGATCCCGAGCGGCTGTTCACCCAGCAGGACCGGGCGCTGCTGGCCATGCTGGGCGGATACCTGGTCCAGGCGCTGCATCGCGCCGATCAGATAGATCAGCAGCGTGAGACGGCGATCGCCCTGCAGCGGGCCATCCTCGGGCCGGCGCAGCTCCCGGCCGACTTCGCCGCCCGCTACGAGCCGGCGACCCAGCCGCTCGAAGTCGGCGGGGACTGGTACGACGTCATCAGGCTCCCGGCCGGCCGGATCGGGATCGTCGTCGGTGACTGCGTCGGGCACGACCTGGGTGCGGCCACCATCATGGGACAGCTGCGCAGCGCCTGTCGGGCCCTTCTCCTGCAGAACGCGAGCCCGGCCGAGGCGCTAGCGGGTTTGGACCAGTTTGCCGCGCGCATCCCCGGCGCCATGTGCAGTACAGCGTTCTGTGTCATCCTCGACCCCGCGACAGGCCGGTTTACCTACAGCAGTGCCGGCCATCCGCCGGGCATTCTCGCTCATCCGGATGGCCGGGCCGAGCTGCTGGAAGAGGGCCGTTCACTATCCCTGGCCATCGAGCCGGGCAGGCGCCGGTCCGACGCGGAAGGATGGCTCCGGGCCGGGGCCGTCCTGCTGCTCTATACCGATGGGCTGGTCGAGCGGCGCCGTCGCCCGCTGACGGCCGGCATCGCGGCAGTGGCCGCTGCACTGCGGGACGGCCACGGCCTGCCGGTGCAGGATCTCGCTTCGCAGGTGATGGCCGCCCTGGCCCCGTCCGGCGGCTATGAAGACGACGTGGCCCTTGTGCTGTACCGCCATCCCGCCACGGACGTACCGCGGCCGGGCGCCGCCGTCAGGTGAGGTCCCGCCGACCCGGGATCCGCGCAGCAATCAGCGACAGGGCCGCCGCAGCGACGACGATCAGCGGGGCCGCGGCGAGGAACGGCAGCTGGCCGCTCCTGGGTACGCACGGCCGGGTACAGGTGCGCGTGGTGTGGTGAGGGGCCGTGGGGTGGCTTCGGGGAAACGCTGCTGCCCAAAATTGGTTACATCCTGCGATCAGGCGGTTACTAAGTGCATGATGGGGGGATTCCATCGGAGGGCGGACAGCGATGACCGGGCACGATAACACCTCCGGATCCTTGCGGGCTCTGGCCGTGCACCTGCACCGGCTCGGCTTGCGCGCCCGCCTGGGATCCGGTCCATGTCCCGCACTTGAGGTGAGTAACCCGCTGTCTGCTGCGGTCTCAGCAGCGGTCGGTGTCGCGGGCGGGTCCTTTGTCGCCTTTGACGGCATGGTGCTGGCCCCGGCGGGTGAGCCGCGTGCGGCGGCGTCCCGGCTGGGGTACCTGCTGGGGCTCATCCGCACCTGAGGATCCGGCCGCCTGCTCAGTCGGCTCACTTGCCGGGCCGGATGGATCCGGTGGTGGCGGACGGGCTCAGCGGCGCGGGGCTGACGGGCCGAGATTTGGCCTTGGCCTTGGCGCGCTGGCTCGCGGCGAGCGCCTCGTCCGCGAGCTGGGCCTGGTGAGTGAGCTGAGGGGTCATCCAGCTGAACATCGGCCGCAGCGCGCCCCGCCACGCGGTCGCGTTGTGCGTGGCGTTCGGGACCAGCACCAGCGGGACATTGGCCTGGTACAGCTGCAGTTGCTGGCGGAAGCTCGCCGCGGCCCGGACGTCCAGCGCATCGTCGGCCCCGGCGGCCAGGAAGAACTGCGGGATCAGCGTGCCTGGGGGAAGCTGGGTGATGTAGACGTCCGGGCTGTTCTTCTTCAGCAGTTCCGGGTGGCCGGGGAACGGCGGCTTGTAGACGGCGGGCGCGCCGCGCTGGTTCCCGATCGGGACCAGGTTGTCCGTCGGCGCGAAATACCCGCTTATGACGCCCGCGTACCCGAATCGCGACGGGTACTGCAGGGAGAGGTTGGCCGCGCAGAAGCCGCCCTCGGACAGGCCACCGATCCCCCACGCCTTGCCGGGGGGCTGGACGCGGTAGTTGGCCGCCACGAAATTCGGGACGTCGATCGCTACGTAGGTCGCATCCGGCACTCCCCCGATGGCGTTCAGGCACTGAAGGGAGTACTTCTCGCCGCCGTCGGTGTCGGGCATCACCAGCACCGCCGGGTCGGCCTGGTGCTGGGCGATCATGTCGTCCAGCGTGGGGAGGATATTGAGCGGGTCGACCCACTGCTCGGGATTGCCGGGCGAGCCGTGCAGCATCTCGATGACCGGGAACCGGTACGAGGCGTACTTGGCCAGGAAATACTGCGGCGGCAGGTAGATATAGACGGTCCGGGAGATATGGCTCAGCCGGCCCTTCACCGTCTGCTCGAAAAGGTATCCGGTCTGGGTCGCCTCGGCGCGGGCCTGCGGCGAAAGCCCGAGCTTGCTGACTCCCTGCTTGCCGGTGAGATGCGGCACCTGCGGAACCGACGCCACGCCCTGGTTGGTGAAGTCCGCAACGATAGAGCCCCACGTTTGGTAATAGTTGTAATAGCGGTTGACCGCGGCTACACCGAACAGCATGGCCGGGATAAACGCCAGGCATGCGGCCAGCACCCGGAACACTGCGTGCTTCGCGATGACGAGCCACGTCAATAGGACCGCAAAGACCACCATCAAAATCAGGAAAAATACGGTGCCCTGCGGCGCCACCATTCGGATCACCTCGCAGGATTAAGCTACGTGTTCCCGCACCGCGGCGAAGCGAAGGCCTCCGCCCGGGCTCATGGTCAGGACACCGCGTCCGTGTAGCCGTGCTGGCGGTGGAGGTGGGATTTGAACCCACGGAGGGGTTGCCCCCTCACACGCTTTCGAGGCGTGCGCCCTCGGCCACTAGGCGACTCCACCGCCGGCGAGCTTACCATCCTGGCCTGCCTGCCTGCGCTGCGCGAAGAACCCGCGGAGCAGGGCGGCGCATTCGCGGGCGAGTACGCCGCGGATCACCTCTGGGCGGTGCGCCAGGCGGCGGTCCCGTACGACATCCCACAGCGAGCCCACCGCGCCCGCCTTCGGATCGTCAGCCCCGTAGACCAGCCGGTCCAGACGAGAGAGCGTGACCGCTCCCGCACACATGGGGCACGGTTCCAGCGTCACCACCAGCGTGCAGCCGTCGAGCCGCCACTGACCCATGATCCGGGCCGCTTCGCGAATGGCCAGTATCTCGGCGTGCGCGGTGGGGTCGCGGTCAGCCTCACGGCGGTTGCGGGCCCGGGCCAGCACCCCACCGCCGCTGTCCAGGATCACCGCCCCGACCGGTACGTCGGCCCGGTCCGGGCCGGCCCGGGAGTCTCCGCAGGCTCCGGAGTCTCCGGCGGCCGCGCCAGCCGCCTCAGCCAGCGCCAGCCTCATCGCGGGCACGAACTGGGCCTCGTAGCCGGTGATCATCGTGCCGGGTCAGGGCCCGAGAGCGACTTCGAGCGCGCGTTCCATCGCCTCACGGAACTTAAGGCGCCCGGCGATACTGGCCACCGCCTCGTCGGGGAACAGGTCGAGGTCACCGGCGATAGCGCACAGCTCCCACTCCTCCAGTCCCAGGTCAGCGAAGATGGACAGGTCACCGGCGGGCAGTACCTGGTCCAGATCGTCATCCTCCGGCACGGGGATGTCCAGGAACGTGAGCACCTGCGAGGCCAGGGGCCAGTCCGCGGCCGCCGTAACGTCGGACAGAAAGATGGAAACCTCCCCGCCCATCACCCGGACCGCGATGAAAAAGTCGTCGCCCACCCCGACGAAGCCGAGTGTGCCCGCTACGCTCGGCTGCTGTCGCAGCGCGTGAATGAGGCCGCTGAGATCGGCCGCCAGCACTTCGGGAAGGACCTCGGCTTCCCACCGGTCATCTTCCCGGTAAGCGATGACAGCGAAATCAGTGGCGCTCACGTCTGTCATCGTCATTCCGTAAACATCCTGTGCACGGGGGGAATGCTGCCAGATGGCGGAGCCTGGGGCGGCCAAACCGGCGATTCAGCATAAGGGCAGCTTCCAGCGGCGGCCACACCGCGCGCAAGCCGGGCGGCGGCGGCGGCCCCGTACCGGGCGCGGGGCGCCGGCCGGCCACATCCCGGTCACCCTGCGCCACGCCGGCGGGGTGCGATATCCGGCCGAACCGGCCGGACTCTGGCAAAATGAAGGCTTCCGCATTGGTAAGGGGACCCGCCCTGCCGCAGGTGCCCGGGTTACGGTAGAGTTACTATCCGTAATCATAGCTAGGCTTCGCGCCACGGTTAAGCTATGGTAGCGGTAAAAGTGAACTGGGCGCGGGTCCAGGGAGGCATCGTGAAGCTGAAGACGATCCTAGGTTGGCTGACCGTCGCCTTCCTTCTGTTTTTTGTGATCAAGAATCCGACCGGCGCTGCGCATATCGTTAACGACATCGGCAATTTCCTCACTGCCGCAGCGCATGGATTGGCCGACTTCTTCACCTCGCTGTGAGCCGTTCTCCAGCTGGGTCTCAGGAGGCGTTATGAGGCTCGTGCCGGGGACCGACACCGTTCCGAACGCCGTCAATAAATACCTTTTGCCGCATGAGCATCAGGTAATTACGGTTCGCAAGCACCCGGCTGTGCTGCTCAGGCCCATAAGCATTACTCTGCTCGGGCTGGTAATCGCCGCATTGATCAGCACGACGGTGGCGCGGCACAACGCCGATGTCGTCGGTTTCGTGTGGATCGTGTGGGCGGTTCTGCTGGCCTGGCTGGCCTACAAGGTCTGGGAGTGGTCGCAGGACTACTTCATCGTCACCTCCCGGCGGATGCTGCTCGCCACCGGGGTCGTCACCCGCAAGGTGGCCATGATGCCGCTCGTGAAGGTCACGGACATGAGCTTCCAGCGTTCCTCGCTCGGCCGGCTGCTCGGGTACGGTGAGTTCATCCTGGAGTCGGCCGGGCAGGAACAGGCGCTGCGGAGGGTTGACCACCTTCCGTATCCTGAGCAGCTGTACCTCGAGGTGTGCGGGCTGATCTTTCCAGGCAGAAAAGACGACGGCGAAGATTGATCGCCGGTTGGCGTTACGGTGTGCCTTCCCCGGGATTCATGCGGCCGGATGACCTTCCTGATACTTCCGGCCGCAAGAGTCCGCACCAACTGAGTTACAGAGAGCGCTCAAATAGTCCCCAGCACGAGGCCGGCCCCACCGCCACGCCCAGCGGCAGCAGGGCCGCGGCGAGTGCGGGCACGGGCGCCACCACGCTCATCGGGGCCGTTGCGAAGCCCATGTAAAACAGGAGCAGGCCGATCGCCCCGGCGGCAAGGGCGTGCTCGTCGCCCTGGAGCAAGGCCGCTCGAGCCCCAACCTGGCCACGCTGGCCAGGATCGGCGATGCCTTCGGCGTGCCCGTCACGCGCCTGGTGGACATGAGCGGCGAGCCGTCGGTCCAGATTTCCGGTCCGGGCGGCCGGGTGCTGTGGCACGGGCCCTCCGGCGGCACCGGGACCATCCTGGGCGCGACGGGATCCGCCGTGGGCGGTGGAACTGTGACGGTGGACGCTGATGCCGGGGGAGACATTCGGCGGCGATGCGCATGCCCCGGCGACCCGGGAGATGGTCTGGGTCGAGAACGGCGCGCTCACACGTGTCGGTCGCGGGCGAGCGGCACGAGCTCGCCTCCGGTCAGTGTGCCCGGTTCCCGGCCGGGCGCCCGCACCGCTACGCCAACGAGGGCCCGGACCCGGTCCAGCTGACCATGGTCGTCGTCGTCCCGCCCACCGAGGCTTAACCTCTGAGCAGCCAGTCGCGGGCGGCCACCGCCGACCCACGCGCGCCGGCCATATCGAGCTGGGGCACCAGCGCGAACCTGGCCACCCGGGCCTGCTCGGACCGCAGCGTCGAGTGCTCGCGCACCCGGCCCAGGAACCAGTCCCGGAAGTGCGGAGCCGCCTCCACCACCCCCCCGCCCACGAAGTAGGTGCCCGGATCGGTGAAGTTCGCCGCGATGGTGAACAGCCGGCCGAGCGCCATCGCCTGCTGTTCGAAGATCTTCAGGGCGAGCTCGTCCGCGTCCTCCCCGTAGCGCCGGACCAGCTTCGCCGCTTTGCTGGGCGGCACCTCACGGCCCAGCTCGTGTCCCTCATAGCGGCTCAGCCAGTAGGGCAGCAGGTTCTTCGCGATGCCGGTGAGTGAGGCGACGCTCTCCACATCACCGGCCTGGCCGCAGTTGCAGTCGGGTATCGGCTGCCCATCCTCCAGCAGCCCCTCCATCGGGATGGGCACGTGGCCCAGCTCGCCGGCCATGCCGGCCGCGCCGCTGATGACCCGCCCGGCTTCCACGACTCCGCCGCCCAGACCGGTCCCAACGATGGCCGAGACCGAGCTGTGCCGATCGGAATCGGCGCCGTACTGCGTGTGGTGGGCGTACAGGGCGGCCGCGTTTCCGTCGTTGTGGTAGATGACCGGCAGCCGCAGGCGCTCTTCCAGCGCTCCCCGGATGTCGAAGCCCCACCACTGCGGATCCGCGAAGTTGGTCGCGCCGCGGGAGGACAGGACGCCGGTGGCGCTGGCCGGCCCCGGCGTGTCCAGGCCTACCGCGCGCACCGCTGACCGGGGCAGGCCGACCAGGCCCAGTACGTGGTCGACCGAATCGACCAGAGCCTGCACGGCTTTGTCCGGCCCCTCCCGCACATAACTCGGGATCTCGGCCATCCGGTCGATGAGAAAGTGGCCTCCGGAGTCCAGGACGGTGCCATTGTTGGCCGTGCCGCCGTTGTCCACACCGACGACGACCCATCCGTCCGGACCCGGCATTTCGATCCTCCTCACTACGGTATTTGCGTATTGTAGAGGGGTAATCGGCCCGGCAGCCCGGATGACGGTGGGCACGTTCAGCGAGCGGGCCGCCACCGCCCTCGCCGGTCTGGCGAGCGAGCTGACCCCCGTCCAGCAGGTGCCCGCGTCACCGCCCGCTGGCTGAGACCGGCGCGTACCGCTTCAGTTCGGCCCGGGCCAGCGAGTTCTTGTGCACCTCGTCCGGCCCGTCCGCGAACCGCAGCGTCCGGATGCCGCTGAACTGAGCGGCGAGCGGGAAATCCTGCGACAGGCCGCCGGCGCCATGCACCTGGATCGCCTTGTCCAGTATCCACTCGACCGCCTCCGGCGTCGCGATCTTGATGGCCTGGATTTCGCTGTGCGCGCCCTTGTTTCCGACGGTGTCCATAAGCCACGCGGTTTTCAGCACCAGCAGCCGGAGCTGCTCGATCCGGACCCGCGCCTCGGCGATCCACCCCCGGATGACCCCCTGCTCCGCGAGCGGCTTGCCGAAGGCGGTCCGCTCCAGCGCCCGCCGGCACATGAGCTCGACCGCCTGCTCGGCGACACCGATCGAGCGCATGCAGTGGTGGATTCGGCCGGGACCGAGCCGGGCCTGGGCGATGGCGAAGCCGTCGCCTTCCGCGCCGATCAGGTTGGCGGCGGGGACCCGGACGTCGGTGAACTCCAGCTCCGCGTGGCCGCCATGCTCGCGGTCGTCGTAGCCGAAGACCTGCAGCCCGCGCTTGACCGTCAGCCCCGGTGTTTCACGGGGAACCAGGATCATGGATTGCTGGCGGTGACGCTGCTCGCCCAGGTCGGTCTTGCCCATGACGATAAAGATCTTGGCGTCCGGGTTCATGGCCCCGGTGATCCACCACTTCCGGCCGTTGATCACGTAGCTGTCGCCGTCACGCTCGATCCGGGTGGCGATGTTCGTGGCGTCCGAGGACGCGACGTCCGGTTCGGTCATCGCGAAGGCGGAGCGGATTTCGCCGTCCAGCAGCGGCTGGAGCCAGGTTTTACGCTGCTCTTCCGAACCGAACATGGCCAGCACTTCCATGTTCCCGGTGTCCGGCGCGGAACAGTTCAGCGCGGCCGGGGCCAGGCTCAGGCTCCGCCCGGTGATCTCCGCCAGCGGCGCGTACTGCAGGTTGGTGAGCCCGGCACCGTGTTCGCCCGGCAGAAACAGGTTCCACAAGCCACCCGCCCGCGCCTCGGCCTTCAGCTCGGCGAGGATGGGAACCCGGGTCCAGGCCCAGCGATCAGCGAGGGACGCCAGCTGCTCGGCGAAGACGGGCTCGGCCGGGTAGATCTTTTCATCCATGAAGGCGAGCAGGTTGTCCCGCATTTTCTCGGTGACTGCGTCAAAGCGGAAGTCCATCACGAGTTCTCCTTCATAATGGCGAGCCCGGCCTGGATGAGGGGCTCGGAGGCGGCACCGATGTCGCCGAATCCTTCGCCGAGTGTCTGGCCGTGCGTGTAGCGGTAATAGATTCCTTCGCAGATCACAGCGATCTTGAAGTACCCCAGCCCCAGGTGGAAGCCAAGATCGGAAAGATCCCGGCCACTGCGCTCCGCGTAAACGGCGGCAATGGTGTCCGCATCCGGAAATCCCGGCGCCACCGCCGCGTCGGCGACGGCGTAACCGGTCTCGAGCCGGGCCAGCGCCTGGTAGGCGAGCAGCAGCGCGATATCGGCGAGCGGGTCGCCCAGCGTCGCCATCTCCCAGTCCAGCACGGCCAGAACGCGGTCGTCCTCGCCGACCAGCAGGTTATCCAGCCGGTAGTCCCCGTGCACGATCGCGACGTCGGATTCGGCGGGGATCCGGGCCTCGAGCGCCGCGTAAAGGTCCTCGGCGCCGGGCAGGTCCCGGCTCCGGGAGGAGTCCAGCTGCTTCTTCCAGCGGCGTACCTGACGGGCCAGGAAACCCTGCGGCCGCCCGAAGTCGGCCAGCCCGACTGCATCGGGGTCGACGGCGTGCAAATCGGCCAGGGTGCCGATCATCCGCATGGCGATGGCCCGGGTCCGTTCGGCGCCGATCGTCTCCAACTGGGCGGCGGACCGGTAGGCCGTGCCGGCCACCTTTTCCATGACGTAGAAGGGGGCCCCGATCACGCCGGTGTCCTCGCACAGCAGGAACGTCCGCGGCACCGGGACGCTCGTGCCGGCCAGCGCGCTGATCACCCGGTACTCACGGGCCATGTCGTGCGCGGTGGCGAGCACGTGGCCGAGCGGGGGGCGGCGAACTACCCAGCGGTCCCGGCCGTCGGTCACCTCGTAGGTGATGTTCGACTTGCCGCCGGCCAGCACGCTGGCCCGAAGCGGGCCGCTGGTGATGCCCGGGTAGGCGGCCGTGAAGTAGGACCCGAAAGCCTCCAGGTCCAGACCGGGCAGGTCCCGGCCGGCCTCGCTTGCGCCTGGCCGGACCGGGTCGGCCGGGCCACCGGGCGGCCCGGTTCCGGTTTCAGTCATCTCAGTCACCGCTCTCGTCCCGCCTCAGGGCAGGAAGGTCACCCGGCCAATGGTTTGGCCGGCGGCTAGCCGCTCCAGCCCGGCCACGACGTCCGCCAGCCCCAGGCGCTCGCTTACCAGGGGCTTGATGGCACCGTCAGCGGCCAGCTTGAGGAGCTGTTCATGACAGTCCCGGAGCGCTTTGGGCTCGTTGCGGCCGTACAGGCCCCAGTGCAGCCCCACGATGGAGTAGTTCTTGACCAGCGCGTGGTTGAGCGCCGGAGCGGGCACCCGGCCGCTGGCGAATCCGATCACCAGGATGCGGCCTTCGAACGCGACGCACTTGACGGAGCGGTCGTAAGCATCGCCGCCGACCGGATCGTAGATGACGTCGGCACCACGGCCGCCGGTCACCTCCTTCACCACCGTAACGAAGTCCTGTGTGCGCCGGTCGATGACCACGTCGGCGCCGAGAGCGCGGGCGGCTTCAGCCTTCTGCTCGCCGCCTACGACGCCGATGACCGTGGCCCCGGCCGCCTTACCGAGCTGCACCGCGGCGCTGCCGACGCCGCCGGCGGCGGCGTGCACCAGCAGCGTCTCGCCCGGGGCCAGGTGAGCCCGGCGGTGCAGCCCGAACCAGCCGGTCTGATAGCTGATGTAGAAGGCGGCCGCCTCGGCGTCGTCCAGGCTCTCCGGAGCCGAGGCCACCCCAGCGGCGTCCATCAGGGCCACCTCGGCGAACGACCCGTTCGGCATGGCCGCGACGCCAACCACGCGCTCACCGCCGCGCAGACCAGTGACGCCGGAGCCCAGAGCGACGACCTCACCGCACAGTTCTACGCCGGGGGTGAACGGCAGCGGCGGCTTTACCTGATAGGTGCCCTGGCACATGAGGACGTCGGGGAAGTTCGCCGGGGCGGCGAGAACGCGCACGAGGATCTGCCCGGCGCCCGGCTCCGGGTCCGGTACATCCGTCAGCGTCATCGCGTCCCGCAGGGCGCCGAACTGCTGAACCTGCCATGCCCTCACCAGATGCCTCCGCTCCTAGCTCTCATCGATGCGCTGCTGCAACCGGTTCATGCCACGCAGCCATTTGTCCGTGTCCTCGGCCCGCAGCGCGTAGTAGCCGGCCACCTCCGGATGCGGCAGGATCAGGAACCTGCCGTCCGCCATGCCCTCCCACACGGCGTCGGCCACGGCTTCGGGCTCGATCGCCCCCTGCTTCAGCACCACATCCCCGGCTCGGCCTGATCCAGCCAGCATGCTGGTGCGCACACCCTGGGGGCATACGCAGTGCACCCGGAGGCCGCGGTGGCCGTAGGTCACGGCGAGCCATTCGGCGTAACCGACGGCCGCGTGCTTGGTCACCGAATATGGTGCCGTGCCCAGCATGGTGAGCAGTCCCGCGGCCGACGCGGTGATGACCATGCGGCCGTCCTGCCGGTCCAGCCAGCCGGGCAGCAGCTCGCGTGCGGCCCGGACGTGCGCCATTACGTTGACTTCCCAGGAGCGCTGCCAGCTCTCGTCCGTGCCGGCGGCGGCCGTACCAGCGGCGATACCCGCGTTTGAGCAGTAGACGTCGATCTCGCCCAGGTACTCGCGGGCCGCGGCGACCAGGGCCAGAACGCCCCCTTCGGTCGATACGTCGGCTGGCACGGCAGAGCCGCCGATCTCGTCCGCGACGGCCGTCGCCGCAGCGGCATCAAGGTCGTTGACGACCACACGCGCCCCGCCCGCCGCCAGGCGGCGCGCGAGTGCGCGCCCGATTCCGTTGCCGCCACCGGTGACGACGGCTCCCGACCCGCTCAGGTTCATGACGGCTCCGTCGCGGAGTGTCCCGGCTCGATCCCGAGAGTCTGCAGGTACAGGCGCACCAGCTGACCCATGATCCGCGTCCGGTCCGCTGGGCTGGCGGCGATCAGCGGTGCGAACTGGATCGCCATCCCGGATGCCGCCGTGGCCACCAGGTCGGGCGGCGCCAACGGGTGCGCGACGCCGTCCCGCACCAGCTGGTGGACGAACCGCGTCATCCTCTTCAGCAGCCGTTCCCGGATGCCCTGCCACAGCGCGCGGACCTGCTCGTCGGTCAGGGCCTGGTGCTCGAGCACGGTGATGAAGGCCAGATTGGCCGCGTATACGGTCACGAAGCCGGTCACCGAAGCGACCGCCACCGCCACCGCATCGTGCTGATCGGCCCCGTACGCCTCCTGCGCCTCCAGGAAGGCGTCCCGCAGGTGCTCAGTCAGCACATGGAAGACCTCATCTTTGGACGCGAAGTAGACATAAAACGTCGCCCGCGACACGTCCGCCCGCTCGGTAATGTCCGCGACGGTGGTGCGCGCGTAGCCGAGCTGGGAGAAGGTCACCCTCGCGGCGGCGATCAGCGCGGCCCGGGTCTGGCTTTCAAGCCGGTCCCGGCCGGTCCGCACCGACCACAGCGTCGTGGGCATGGGAGCCATTCTCCCAGCATTGACACGGACGTCAATGGCGGCCCGGCGCGTCCGGCGCGCCGGGCTCGGCGCTCGGTGCCACCGGCACCGCTGAAACGGTCGGCACCAACGAGCCTATGGTGCAGCCGAGAGAATCCTGGTGTCAGTTGCAGCGCAGACGAGCCGTCCCCTTCGATGTGCCCACCCTCACCAGGCCAGCGTGTGGCGGCTAGCCCGGTACCGGGCATTCGGCCGATTGGCCGCTAAAAGAGCGGATCGTAAGCAAATGGTCATATCGGTTGATGTATTCAATCGTGTGTGTTTTGCTAGGCCCAAAATAGCTGCAAGGCCTCTTTGCGGCGGTGGGGGTAGTAAGTATGCGCAAAGACGACCGTGGCCTGACGCCGCAGGGCAGCACGCTCGTGGACGACGTGGTGGATGACACCGCGGCCATGAGCTCCGCGAGCCCTTCGTCCGGGGAGCCAGGGCCGTCAGCGGGCGATATAACGGCGCCCCCCGCCTCCCAGCCGGATTGCCCCGCGGCCACCGAGTCTGCCCCTGGTACGCCTGCCGCGCCTGGCCAGGCCGCGAGGGGTGATGCGCCGGCGCCCCCTGGGCAAGCCGGGCCAGAGGGCGTCAACGCGGCCCGGCCGGCAGACGGGAAGCCGGCAGACGAACCGGCTTCCGGGGATGCGGACGCTGGGGCATCCGTGGGCTTCGGGCCCGCCGGCAGGGCAGCCCGCATTGCCACCGATACGCGCGAGCCGTCTTGGGGCAAAGTACTGGCCACCACGATCACCCTCTGGGGCAGCCGCCGACTGCGCCGCATCGGTATGGGCCGCCGGACGTCCGGTCCTTCCTACGGTGAGCCGGCGGCGGGCTCCCGGGGGCTCAGCACGCGCCGGTGGCGGGTGGTGGCGCTGGTCCTGGCCGCCGCTGTGCTGGCGCTGGTCGGACTTCAGGTTTCCGGTGCGCTGACCAACGGAGGGAGCTCAGCACGTCCGGCGGCACAGGCGAGCGGCGGCGGCACGTCGTCGTTGTCCGCGGCGGCGGCAGCCCGCGATCAGGCGGCCGCCTGGGTCGCCCAGCAGGTGAGCAGCGCCGACATCGTCGCTTGTGATCCGGCGGTCTGCTCGGAGCTGCAGGCGCTCGGCCTCCCGGCCGGGCGGTTGCTGCCGCTGCAGCCGGGAGCGAGCCCCTTTGGGGCGGACGTGATCGTGGCCTCTCCCTCGGTGCGCAGCGAATTCGGCAGCCAGCTCACCGAGGAATACGCGCCCACGCTGATGGCGAGCTTCGGCTCGGGAGCGGCCCGCGTCGACGTCCGGGCGATCGCCAGCCTGGGCGGCGCCGCCTACCGGGCGGCCGAGCCGGCCGACCTGGCCGCACGCAAAGCGGCGGGCGCGCAGCTCCTGCACAATCCGCGCTTCCACGCCACCGCCCAGGCGGCCAGCCAGATGACCGCGGGCCAGGTCGATTCCCGCCTCCTGGTCACCCTGGCCTCGCTGGTGTCCCAGCGCAGCGTCAGTGTGGCGTCGTTCGGCGGCACCGGCCCTGGGGCACCGGTCTTGTACCGGCAGGTCACCCTCGGCAGTTCCGGCGGCGAGGTCGCTGACCTGACCGCCGATCTTGACCAGGTACGGACGCAACGTGATCCGTACCTGCCCGCAAGTGCGACCATCGTCCACCTTGGGGCCCAGGCTCAGCTGCGTATCGAGTTCGGCGCACCGAGTCTGCCGGGACTGCTGTCCGGCGGAAACTCTTTATAACCCACAGCGCGTCGCGGTGAACGAGTTCACCGTGACGGGCGTCACTCCTCTGGGCGGGCATTTCAGTAAATGAGAGGTGAGTACCAGTGAGACCGTTTTGCCGAGTTTTCAGACTGGCTGCCGCGTTGACACTGGTCGGGGGATCGCTCGCGCTGTTCGCCGCCCTGGCCCCGGCCGCCTCAGCAGCCACGAGCGCGCCTGCCACGACGCAGGTGGGATGGGTGCGGTGTGCGCACCTTTCACCGAACACGCCCGCCGTGGACGTGTATATGTACCCGTTCGGCAACGACAGCAGCCCCATTGTGCTCAGGCATGTCTCCTACGGCAACGTCTCGGACTACATGGCTGTCGCGGCGGGTCAGTATACGGTCGCGATGCGCGCGGCTGGCGCGCCTGCCTCGACCGCCCCCGTACTGTCCACGAGTTTCTGGGTGAGCCCGGGCAAGTCTTACACCGTGGCGGGCGTCGGGCCGGCTTCCGGGCTCAAGCTTCAGGTTCTCAATGATGACCTTTCCGCTCCGGCGGGCAAGACGCTGGTCCGGGTGATCCAGGCGTCACTCAAGGAGCACCAGGTCACGGTCAGCTATGGGTCGGACGTGCTGGCCAGCAAGCTGCCCTTCGGATCGTCCACGGCGTACACCGCGCTGGCGCCGGGCACGGGGACGGTCAAACTGGCGGCCGCCTCGGGCAGCACCGCCCTGCCGGTCACCCTCGCGGCGGATACGGTCCATACGATCGTGGTCCTGGACGGAGCCAACGGCCTCAAGGTTGACGCTCTGACCGACGCCGCGGGCAGCAAGGTGATGCCGGCCGGAGCCGCCGCCACTGGCTTCGGCGGGATGGCGGCCCCGGTGGGCGGCACCGACCCCGCACCGTGGCTGCTGATGATAGTGGGCGGCGCACTGCTCGCGCTGGCGGGCTTCGCCGGCCAGCGCCGGTCCCGGAAGGTACACGTCGGAGCTCATCGGTGAGGAAGCCGCAGATGCGGCTACTTTCCACTGCGGCGCTCGCGGCCGGATTGCTGGCCGCGGGCGCCGGGGTGGTCGGGCTGACCTACTCCTCCGGCCACCCCCGGACACTGGCCCTGCACGTGGTGGGGAAGCCATCGTCCGTGCCAGCACCGAAGCCGTCGTTCGCACCGGTACCGAATCAGACGGCCCAGGCGCCCGGCGGCCTGTCCGGAGCCCAGACGCCCGCACGTCCGGTTGAGCTGACGATCCCCGCCATCGGTGTCCGCACGTCGCTGATCAAGCTCGGCCTGCAAGCCAATGGGTCCCTGCAGGTGCCGCCGACAACGGCCGTGGCTGGGTGGTACACCGGGAGCCCGCGGCCAGGCGCCGTCGGATCGTCGGTCATCGCCGGTCATGTCGACTCGTACGCCGGGCCGGGGGTCTTCTACCGGCTGTCGACGCTTAAGCCGGGTGACCGCGTCTACGTCGGCCGGGCCGACGGCACCCTGGCGGTTTTCAGCATCACCAGGGTGCAGACGTTCTCGAAGGAGGCCTTCCCGACCATCCAGGTCTACGGGGCCGATCCAGACCCGGAGCTTCGGCTGATCACCTGCGGCGGGACCTTCGACCCGGACACCGGGCACTACCTCAGCAACGTGATCGCCTACGCGACCCTGGTCGCCAGAACAGGGTCGTGAGTTCCGCGTATGGCCCGGCGAATGGGTTCCGTCCCTTATCTGGGGTAAACGTGTCATGTGTCTAAGGATGAGGACGGGCTGAGTCCGCCCCAGCCGCCGGAACAGCGCCCTCAAAGGCGCGGGCGTACGCGGAGTGGCCAGGGCGAACGGCGCCGCGGGTGGCGTGGCTGGCTGCCGCTGGTGGCCAAGCCGCTCAGCCGGGGCGCCTTCATCTTCATCATTTTGCTGATCATCGAGTACCTGGTCGTACCCGAGCTGACCGGCGCCAGAAAGGATCTCTATCTGCTCGGGCGGGTGAACGTCTACTGGATGGCGGCTGGCGTCATCCTGGAGGCGCTGTCACTATTCTGCTATGGCCTGCTCACCAGGGCCCTGCTCAAGCCGGAGGGCCGGCCGAGCCTGTCTCGGCTGTTCCGGATCGACCTGGCCGCTGCGGCGGTCGCGCACGTTATCCCGGCCGGGACCCTTGGCAGCGCGGGCATCGGGTACCGGCTGTTCACCGCCGAAGGCATCCCCGGCGTCGATGCCGGCGTGATGATGGCAGCCAAGGGCCTGGGGTCCACCCTGGTGCTGAACGTCCTGCTGTGGATATCGCTGGTCATTTCCATCCCGCTGGCCGGATTTCACCCCATCTACGTGACCGTTGCCGTCCTCGGTGCCATCGTGCTGCTCGCCGCGGGACTGCTGGTCCTCGGAGTTACGCGGGGAACCGAGCGCACATCACGCATCCTGGGCGCGCTGGGGCGCCGGATTCCGGGGCTGGGCGACCGGTTGGAGCGCATCATCCGGGACGCGAGCGCGAACCTGACCGCGATCGGCCGGGACCGCCGGGTCATGCTGGAATCACTTACCTGGGCCGCACTGAACTGGCTTCTGGACGCTGCTTCGCTGTGGTGCTTCGTGGCCGCGTTCGGCCGGATCGCCAACCCGGTGGAGTTGTTCGCCGCCTACGGCATCGCCAACGTCGCCGGCGCGCTCCCTGTCACCCCCGCTGGCCTGGGCGTGGTCGACTCGCTTACTCCGCTGCTGCTGGTGAGCTTCGGGGTCACCCGCAACGTGGCCACGCTGGGCGTACTGGGCTGGCGCCTGGTGAACTTCTGGATGCCGATCCCGGCGGGCGCGATCGCCTACGTTTCGCTCAAGGTGCCACGCGGAGCGGGCCTGCGGGCCATGCGGCAGGCGGTGTCGGGCATGATGAGCCACGGCGACGACGCTGACGGCCCCGAGCCAGGTCCCGACGGGACCGGCAGTTCGGCAGACGATAACGTCGCCCGAGTGGACGGCACGGGTATCCGGCCAACCGTCAGGGGCCCAGCGAACGGCAGTGATGCGGCGCCGATTGCCCCGAGCCGGAGTAAAGCGCCGGAAGACGGAAAGAGGAACACAGCCGACGGGCCGGCAAAGGGAGATTCCGTGGTGGGTGACGCATTGTGAGCGCGGACGGGCCTGGGCGCGCTAGCGACACCCGGGTGGCTGACGCGCGGGTCAACGACGCGCCACCCGGCGACACGGAGGCCGCCGCGCAGGATGCCGCGGATCTCGGCAAATCCGCGGCAGGCGCGGCGAACCAGCCGGGCACCACCACCGACGAGGCCGAGAGCCGGGTGCAGGAGGCGGTCGAAGCCGCGAACGAGGTCGCCGAGCGGACCGGCGGCATGGGCGAGCCGGGCCGGGCGATGAACCGGCGCTCGCCGTTCTACATGGGCCTCACGGGCGCGGCGGGCGTCGCGGTGACTTTCGGTCTCGTCGAACTGCTGATCCGGTCCAGGTCGATCCTGATCATCATCGGGCTCGCCCTGTTCATCGCCTGCGGCCTGGATCCCGTCGTAAGCTGGCTGACCCGCCGCGGGTGGCCGCGCTGGGCGGCTGTCGTCATGGTCCTTATTGCCCTGGTCGGGGTGATCGGGATCTTCCTGGCCACCGCCATCCCGCCGCTCACCGCCCAGACCACGGCCCTGGCCAAAGAGGTCCCGACCTACCTGCACCAGCTTCAGGACCACAACTCGGAGCTGGGCAAGCTCAACCAGAAGTACCAGATCCAGAGCAAGCTCACCAGCCTGCTGAGCACCAAGGGCTCCGCGCTGATCGGGGGCGTCCTGGGGGCGGGCGAACTCGTGCTCAGCACGTTCTCCGAGATCCTCGCCGTGCTCGTGCTGACCGTGTACTTTCTGGCCGGGCTGCCGGCGATCAAGCTGTTCGCCTACAAGCTCGTGCCGCACTCCCGCCGCCCGCGCGTCATCCTGATCACCGATCAGATCATCATCAAGGTGGGCGGTTATGTGCTCGGCAACTTCATCACCTCGGTGATCGCCGGGCTCGGCACGTTCATCTGGATGATCGCATTCGGCATTCCGTACCCGGTGCTGCTGGCGCTGCTGGTTGCGATCCTCGATCTCATCCCCGTGATCGGCTCCACCATCGGCGGTGCCGTCGTGACACTGGTTGCCCTGACCGTGTCGCTGCCGGCAGCCATCGCCACGCTGGCCTTCTACATTGCGTACCGGCTGGCCGAGGATTACCTGATCGTGCCCCGCATCATGGGCCGGACGGTCGAGGTGCCCGCTGTCGTCAGCCTGGTGGCGGTGCTGGTCGGCGGCGTGCTGCTGGGCATCGTGGGCGCCCTGGTCGCGATCCCGGTGGCCGCGGCGATCCGGCTGATCCTCAACGAGGTCACGTTTCCGCGGATGGACAAGAGCTAGCGCGGCGCTAGCGGAGCTTGGCTATCACCGGAGCAGGTCGGCCATGTACTGCTCGTGCACGGTCACGTAGCTGAACCCGAACCGGTCCCGCCGCTGCCGAAGCTGGCCGGCGATCTCGCTCTCCGTTCCGATCAGCAGGAACGGCGTCTCCAGGGCCTCGGCGGCGGACAGACTGCGGCCCCGCTCAGCGACCAGCCGCCCGGCGGCCGCCCGCCGGTCCCTGGTCACGACCACGGCCTGAACCAGCACGTTCAGCTCCAGGTCAGCGGCACGGTCACCGGCCTGAGCCCGGACGAACGCGATCCGCTCCGGCTACCTGGGAACAGACGTAATCGAACCTGTGTTCGCATAGCATGAGGTTATGACATTCCGATTGACGCCTGTTCGTACACGTGTTCTAATATCCTGCATGAGGGAGCCAAGTTCCAGGATATCGCGAGGTCAGAGGAGGTGTTCGCGATCAGGTTCGAACCAGCGTACTCCGCCCGGCACGCGTCATCTGGCCCCGGTCTGACCCGATTCGTCGATCCCCGCCGGATATTCCGGCCCTCAGCCACCCGACTCCGCTCCCCCGACGCCGGCCGTACCCGCCAGCTTCCCGGCGCACCGGCTCTCGCACCCCCGAGGCGATTGCTATGAAGACCTTGAAGGACATCGAACGCAGGCTCGCCGAGTCCGTGCTGGCCCGGGACGCGGTGCGGCCCCTATTCGACGAAGCCTCCCGGGGCCCGCTGAGCGATCTGGACCGCCTTCCCGAGCCGGGCCGCACCTCCGGCTTCTACGCGGTGCCCGAGCGCGCCGTCCCGGGCCATTCCCGGGTCGTCGGCGGAAATGCCCGGAGTGCGGGTGATGCCGGCGCGTTCCTGGGCCGGGCTGCCGGTGCGGTGCCACCAGCCGATGAGGACCGCACGTCGGTCCTCATCAACCGCGGCCGGGGCAGCGCCTACCGGCCGGGCTTCTTCCGGCGCCGTAAGGTCATAGCGGCGCTCAGCGCCGCGCTGCTGGCACTGACCGTCGGACTGGTGACCGTGCTGCTCACCGGGGGCGCGTCGTGGCCGGCCAGCGTCCCCACCATGCAGGCCGAGATCACCACCGCCTGCCAGAACCCCGATGTCACGTCCGAGCCGGGCCAGATCAACTTCGCCTGCGCCAAGGGCACGCAGCAGATCCTGTGGGTCTTCGCGCTGCTGGCCAGTTCCGGCAATCCGCAGTTCAGCGACACGAAAAGCGGCCGGATGGGGCTCGAGCCGATCGCCCCGGCCCAGGGCGCAGAGGTCGCCTGGTCGCTGAACCTGCACCACCCCTACAACGCCATGGACCCCATCGACAGCCTGGAGGTCGCAGCCCGGGCCATCAACAACATCATCGGTGGCGCGTCCACCATCGGCGCCAACGGTGATCCGTCCGTCCAGCCAGGCCTGGAGAGCGAACCGGCGAGCTGCATGCGCTACACCGGTTCGGCGGCCGTGACCTCAGAGCCGGGATTCCCCAGCGTGTGCCGCGCCCCGGTGATGACGGCTGCCCAGCAGTCCGCTCTGGTCGCCGACGTGTACCAGAAGTGGGCGGTTGGCGCGACGGCCCAGGACGCCCAGGACGCGGCGATCCTCTTCGAGAACGCGGGAAATCCAGGTAACCCACAGGTGCAGGCCATCCTCAAGAACCTGTCGCAGACCAATCTTTGAGACTGCCGATCTCCTGAGGCTCCGTCCGTGGCCGCCGCTTGGCACGGCTCCGGACGCTCAGCCCGGCCAACTGAATCGTGGAAGAAGGTGACTCTGTGAATTCCCCTCGTAAGCCGTGGTGGCAGCAGGCGACGGCGCTCGTCAGCCTCGGCGCCGGCGGGGCGATTACAGGCTTCGCCTTCGTCCCCGGTACCGCGGATCAGGTCGCCTCGCCGGCTAGCGTCCCCGTCACGCTGACGGCGCTCGACCAGGCGGCCCAGCCGGCGCAGGCGGACGACTCGGCCGTGCGCTCGGCCATCGTCAGCGTCGCCACGTACTACCTGCGGCTGGCCCAGACCAAAACACCGGCCGAGATGGAAGCGCTGATCTGGCAGCAGGACAGCACAGACGGTGTTGATCACGGCGAGTCCTGCGCCGCCTTCGCCAGCATGACCCTCGAGCTAGGGGCCCAGATCGTCGGCCGGCAGAGCTGGCTGACGGGCGGATCAAGCTACCCCTGGCCCCTGCACGACTGGGCCGACGCCCGGGTGGAGTCCAACCCCGGCTCGCCCAGCATCATTTCCGTCCTGCAGGACGCGGAGGCACATCAGCGCTGGCATCCGCTGGGCGACGGCTACCAGCCGCTACCTGGCGACTGGGTCCTGTTTGACGGCCACGTCGAGGTGGTCACGAAGTACTCCGATGGCGTCCTGTCCACCATTGGTGGCGACTCCCTGCCCAATTTCTCCGTCAACGCCCATCAGTACAGCGGCTCACTGGCGGACGACGGAATTACCGGCTTTGTCAGCAACGCCAGCCTTCCGGTTGCCGCGGGTTCAGCCGGGCAGAGCGCGTCAGCCGCGCGGTCCAGCACGCCGGCGGCGGGTACCTCGGGGGCGGGGACGGCGGCCCAGGCCCGGCCCGCTCCGGGTACGGGATCGGGTCAGCGGACGACCGCGCAGGAAGCCGCAGCGCTAGCCGACATCCCCGGCACCACGGCGGCGGCGCCCTCGGCCGGGGGCACGGCTCCGACCGTGAGCGCCACGCTGACCGCCGCCGGCCCGGCGATTCCGGGCCTCCCGGAAACCGCGGCCGGAGGATCCACTGCCGGCCAGGGCGGCCAGCAGCCCGCGGCAGCCTCGGCCGGGGACCGGCCGGCCGCCGGGTCCAGCCGCGGAGCGCCGGCCGTGACGACGGTCGCGGGTGGCAAGCGCGGAGCCGGCCAGCCGCCGACGTCAGTGACGTCGGTGACGTCGGGGCCGGTCATCCCCGGGATGCCCAGCGGTACGGTGGCCGCCAGCTCCGCGAAGCCGGCGTCGTCCCGTTACCAGCGCAGCCAGCCGCCGGCCGCTTCGGCGTCGGTGACCGGCACGGCCGCCCAGCAGGCGTTCGTCAACGAGGTCGCACCGGGCGCGATCGCGGCCCAGCACACCTACGGCGTCCCGGCCGCTGTCACCATCGCTCAGGCCATCGATGAATCGGCCTGGGGTCAGAGCAGCCTGGCCGGCCAGGACAACAACCTGTTCGGCATCAAGGGGACCGGCCCGGCGGGCTCGGTTTCGCTGCCCACGCAGGAGTTCGAGAATGGACAGTGGGTGACCATCACGGCTCAGTTCCGGGTGTACAACAACGTGGCCGAGAGCATCGCCGACCACGCCAACCTCCTCGCTACAAGCGGCTACTACAGCGCGGCGATGGCCAACAGGCAAGCGCCCAACAGCTTCGCCCAGGCCCTCACCGGGGTCTACGCCACCGACCCGAATTACGGCAACACGCTGGTTGGCCTCATGCGCCGCTACAATCTGTACCAATTCGACCCGGACACCCAGTCCGCCACGGCGCAGGCTCGGGCCGCCGCCCACCCGGCCTCCGCATCCGCCGCGCAGGCCACCGCACCGCAGACCGCATCCGGCTCGGCCAGCCAGGCCGAGATCCCCGGACTCGTCCCGGCGTTGCAGCCGGCCCGAGCTGCGGCAACGTCCTCGCCGTCGGCTACGCCGCACAGCACGGTCAAGCCGTCCCCCGCGGCCAGCCGGCAGGTGCTCGCGCCTTCGGCGAAACCCGCGGCGACGACCACACCCCGGTCAGTCCGCACGCCGGCCCCGACTCTGGTGCCGGCTACCCGGACCGTCTCTCCCCAGACGGCGGCCCCTTACGCCCCCACCTCGCAGACCACGCCCCCGCACGCGGCGGCATCCCAGGCCGTCGCGACTCCGCGGCCGACGGTCCCCGCGCAGGGCCCGGCAGGCCGGCCAGCACCCAATCCGCAGGGCACCGCAACCGCTCCCGCGGCGGCCAGCCCGCGCCGGACTGCGCCGACACCCGCGACGGTGGCCGCGCCGACGGGGCAGCCCCGGGCCGCCGCCCCATCCCCCGCGACCGGGTCTGGATCAGCCGCCCGCGACCCATCCGGCAGCCGGGCACCGGCGGCGCCGGCCCGTACCGGTTCGCCGTCGGCTGGCGTGCCCCATCCCTTCGCCACACCACCGGCTGCCTCGTCGGCCCCGTCGGCCACCCCGTCACCGTCCGCCTCACCCGCAGGAAGGGATGAAGCCGAGATCCCCGGCATTCCGGCCGGGCCGTCCAGCGCGGGACCGGCGATAGCTCACACGTCGGCCCGGATGAGCTCGCCGTCCGATACCCGGGTGATCGCCGAACTCGCGGCCGTCGTCCGGCCCGCGCGTGCAGCCGGGACGGCCAGGCCGCCAGCCACCTCGGCGGCCCAGGTTGCGGCCGCACAGCCCCGGGCCGCTGATGCGCCAGCCGTCAAGGCGCCGGTGGGCAGTGCCGTCGCACCGAAGAAGACGCACAAGAAGAAGGCGGCAGCCAAGACGAGGAGGGCGGCGCCGCGCTACCAGCCTCAGATGCCGGCGGCGGTGAAGAGCACCTTCCTGGCCACGGCCCGCAAGCCGCTCGCACGCGCCGAGCTCATCTACCGGGACGTGGCCGGCAACTGCGGGATCTCTTGGAAGCTGCTGGCCGCCTGCGACTGGATGCAGTGCGAGGCCAACCCGCGCTACTCGCCGGTCCAGGGCGAAAAGCTCGGCACCGTCAACCCGGACGGCACCGTGTTCCAGACCAAATCCGAGGCCCTGACGCAGTGCGCGCATGACCTGGTCGCGGTGGCCGACACCGTGTATCACATCGATCTCACCGTGCCGGTGGAGCTGTCCGTCCTGGAGCTGGCCAATGTGTTCGCGGCCTTTCGCTGGGGCGGCCTGCTGAAACTGCACAACACCTCGGCCATGGAATTCCCGTACTCCGTCCAGGGCCTGACCGACCAGCACACGAGCATGCGCTGGCCCAGGATCGCCGAACCGCACGCCCCGGACAAGCCGGGCGCCAAATTCCGCCGCCGATTCGGCGCGGTACCGGTCGTCCTCAGCCTCGACTACCCAGCCACCGTCTAGCCGCCACCACCAAGCGCAGAAACAGGGGAACCCGATGGTCCGTCTGCTCATCCTCCTGCTGGGCTCGCTCGGCTCGCGCAGGCTGGCCGCGGAGCCGGCCTGGGCCGGAGCAGATACCTCCCGCGGCTGGGCCCCGCCGAACCCCGCAGCGGTGCGGGACGGGGGCCCGGCAGCGCCGGCCGAGGTGCCGCCTCAGCCCTGGCCGGGCCCGGTCGCAGGCCAGCCGGGAGGCTGGGCGCCGCTGGGCACGCGGGGCGGCCCGCATCCTCCTTACCGCCGGCGCCGGCGGTGGATTCCGCGGTGGGTCAAGTGGAGCGCCGCCGCGGCGATCCTGGCGCTGATCTTCCGCCGCGCCATCGCCTCGGTGGTGCTGATGGCGCTGTCGGCCTCGCTGCACTTCCTCGGGCTGAACGTGCACCTGCCGCAGGTCCGGCTGGCCTGGCCGTGGCAGACGATCAGCGCCGGTACCAGCTCCAACGCCCAGCTCGGCCCCTGGGTGCTGCAGAAGATCGAGGGCATCTCCAAGCCGGCGCTGGGCACGGAGAACTTCAGCTTCGTCTTCACCCACAAAGTGTCGAAGAACATCGGCCCGTGGCCCTGCTGGTACTCGAGCACCTTCTACGCCGTCGGCCGCGCCTCCGCTACGGTCGATCTCAATCCGGGCCCTTCGTGGTGGACCCAGGCCGCTGGCCACTACCGGCTGCAGGTCCTCGCGGCGCCGGAGCGAGGCCGGCCCGGCCAGGTCGCGATCTCGGTGGTGCTGCCACAACCGCAGCTTCCGCAGAGCGCACACGACGTCAGCATCGACAACACCGCCAGCCGGCCGCTGAGTACCGCGCACAGCTGGACGTACCCCGGCTTCGGCTGCGGGGCGCTGATGCGGCCGCAGTTCGCCCAGTCGGTGCTGTACAGCGAGGCGCAGAGCCTTGCCTTCTACCGGGTCAGTCACGTGTCCACGGTGAGCGGCCCGCTCGTCGGCGCGGCCGAATCGGAAGCGGCGCAGATGATCCGCAACAACTTCATCCAGCCCACCGTCAATGCCTTCGGCTACACGCTGGACCGCTTCACCCTGGGCTGGTCCGCTGCCTCCTGACGCGGCCAGCGCGGCGACCGGCAGAAAAAGGCAGCGGTTCACCCTTCCGACGTGCGCTGGGTGGACCGCTGCTGAGGAGCGGAAGCTCGGGGATTTGAACCCCGGAGGGGCGGTAGACCCCAACCGCATTAGCAGCTTAGGGCGCAGTCGTCCCGCTGGTGCCCCGGTCAGTGTCGGCGCGGCGAGTGGGCGCACGGCAACGGGACGTAGGTCCCCGGCAGATGGGCCGATCCGTTCTGGCCCGGCATGGCCGACCCGTACAACTTGTGCCTACAGGTCTACCAACCCCACCCTATGCGCCGGGGCAAAGAGGGCGAAATGACAGGTGATGGACAGCGGCCTCCAGGTCAAGACGCATCCACGTACCGATAACGGAGGAATTTCCATGACACCGGTCACTTCGGCCGAGCGCATCGCGCACCGGGAGTTTCGTCTCAGCGGGTTCCGCATCCACGCCCAGATCCGCGGGGAGGGCGAACCCCTGCTGATGTACTCCCCCATCTGGTCCCGGGCTGAGGTGTGGGAGCCGCTACTGCCATACCTGACCGGATTCCGCACCATCGCATTCGACCCGCCAGGCATCGGCCGCTCGCCGATGCCCGTCCTGCCGATGAGCATGCAGGCGCTGGCATCTGTTGGCGCCGCCCTGCTCGACGAGCTCGGCATCGAATCCGCCCACGTGCTCGGCGCATCCTTCGGCGGCGCCGTCGCACAGCACATGTCAATCTGCCATCCGGGCCGGGTGCGCCGCCTGGTGCTCGCCTCCACCTCCTTCGGGGCATTCGCCATTCCCGGCCACCCGACGGCGCTCTGGCACATCATCCGTCCCGGAAGTCACCGCGGCCGGATAGAGGAGATCGCGGGTGACACGTTCGGCGGCCGCCTGCGCACCGCGCCAGAACTTGCGCGCGCCATGCCCATCTGCAGCCCGCCGAACATCCCGACGGCGCTGCACAACATGGCGCCGCTCCTTGGCTGGACGAGCCTGCCGTGGCTATGGGCGATCCGCCAGCCCACGCTCATCATCTGCGGCGACGACGACCCGATCGCGCCGCGGATCAATCACCGGATCATGGCGGCGCTCATCCCCCGTGCGCAGCTTCGCACCATCGAGGGCGGCGGTCACCTGATGCTGATGGACAGCCCGGCCCGCGTCGCGCCGATCATCACAAGTTTTCTCCGCGGTGGCCAGCCGGGGGAGACAGACGGCGCTCTGGCCGCGTGATCACCCGCTGGCCAGGCGGCTGCGACCCGAACTGCAACCTTGCTGGCCAGGGGACATTGTGATGCCCTCTCCCCGATGTCCAGGAGAAGGCATGTGAGCTGCGGAGGCTCGGGGATTTGAACCCCGGATGGGCGGTAAACCCAAACCGCATTAGCAGTGCGGCGCCATAGACCGGACTAGGCGAAGCCTCCCACCGTCGGGACGGTGCGTGTGAGCCTACCGCGACCGGTCCTGACGCGGGTAAGCGTATCCGGTGTGGCGGCGTCATCCAAGCTGGATGACTTTGTACTCGCCTTGGGCGTACGCGTCGCGCATGGTGCGCTTGGAGAATTTTCCGACGCTGGTCTTCGGTACCTCGTCGATGTACGCCCAGCGCTCGGGCAGCTGCCAGCGCGGCACGCTGGCCGCCAGGTGGTCGCGCAGGTGCTCCGCGGAGACCTCCGCGCCGTCGCGCACGACGACCGCCGCGAAGGGCCGCTCGCCCCACTTGTCGTCGGGCACGCCGATGACCGCCGCCTCGAGCACGTCCGGATGTGCCATCAGGGCGTTTTCGAGCTCCACCGACGAGATCCACTCGCCGCCGGACTTGATGACGTCCTTACTGCGGTCATTGATCCGGATGAAGCTTTCTTCGTCGATGCTGCCGACGTCCCCGGTGCGCAGCCAGCCGTCGTGGAACTTGGCCGGGTCGTCATCCTTGTAGTAGGACCCGGTCACCCAGGGTCCGCGCACCTCGATCTCGCCGACGGCCTCACCGTCCTGCGGCAGCACCGCGTCACCGTCTCCGGCCAGCCGGGCCTCGATGGTGCAGAAAAGCCGGCCGGCGCTGTCCCGGTACGGCCAGGCTTCGGCCCCGGTAACGCCCGCGGGCGGATTCGCCACGCTGCCCAGCGGTGAGGTTTCCGTCATGCCCCAGGCCTGCACGAGCGTCACCCCGAGGTCGTCGTAGGCCTTCATCAGGGAGTGCGGCACGGCGGAGCCGCCGGCGATGACCAGGCGCAGTGAGGACAGGTCCCCGCCATGGGCGCGGATGTGCTGGAGCACACCCTGCCAGATGGTCGGGACGCCGGCCGCGATCGTCGGGCGCTCGGCCTCGATCAGGTGGACCATGGCGTCCGGATGCATGTGCCGGTCCGGCATGATCGTGGTCGCCCCGCACAGCACCGCGGAAAAGGGGAAACCCCAGGAGTTGACGTGGAACATCGGGACGATGGGCAGCACGCGGTCCCGTTCGGAGAATCCGAACGTGTTCCCCAGGCACGGCCCCATCGCGTGCAGGTAGATGGACCGATGGCTGTAGACCACCCCCTTGGGGTTGCCGGTCGTGCCGCTCGTGTAGCACATCGACGCGGCCGACCGCTCGTCCAGCTCGGGCCACGCGAACGAGTCGGGCTCGGCGGCGAGCAGGTCCTCATAGCCGTGGACCTCAACTCCGGGCGCGGCCAGAGCCGCGGCGTCCGGCGGCAGCGAGCCGGCCGGGGTGCCGGTGATGAGGACGTGCCGGATCGTCTTCGCCTGCGGCAGGACCTCCGCGAAGAGGGGGACCAGTGAGGCATCCACCATCACCACGGTGTCTTCGGCGTGCGTGGCGATGTAGCCGATCTGAGCGGCGCTGAGCCGGATGTTGAGCGTGTGCAGGACCGCCCCCATCGAGGGCACAGCCAGGTAGGCCTCGAGATGCTCGGCGTTGTTCCACATGAACGTGGCGACCCGCTGGTCACCGTCGATACCCAGCCGGCGCAGCGCATTAGCGAGCCGCGCGGCCCGGCGGGCGACCTCCCCGTACGTCTCGCGCCGGACGCCGTCACCGGTATTGGTCAGGACTTCCTTGTCACGGAAGGCCTTGGTCCCGTAGCGCATGATCGACGTGACGGTAAGCGGGACATCCATCATCGTGCTACGCACGGCCACCACCTCGTGGATTCGCGCCGGGCCCGGGGCAGATTCCGCACTCAGGCTTGTTGCGCTGATATTCCCACAGGCAGGGCCGGGTATGCCATGGCGGCCGGTCAGCTACCGGCCGGTCCCACGTGCCCGGGCCGGCAGCCCGCCAGCTCGGCGTCGATCCGAAGCTTCGCCACGGCGCGGGACACGGTGCTCTTGACGGTCCCCCGGCTCACACCCAGGACGTCCGCGATCTCGGGCTCGCTCATGTCCTCGTAGTAGCGGAGGACCACCGCGGCCCGCATCCGCTGCGGCAGCCGGTCCAGGGCCCGGCGCACCGTGTCCTGCAGTTCGCTCGGCGGCAGCTGCTCGACCACCGCCCGGTCCGGGATTTGCCCGGTGGGGAACTCCTCGACCCGCCGCCTGCGCCACCAGGAGATCTGGGTGTTGACCATGGCGCGCTTGACGTATGCGTCGAGCGCGGCCCGGTCGTGGATCCGGTCCCAGGCCAGGTAGGTCTTGGCCAGCGCCGCCTGCAGCAGGTCCTCGGCATCGGCGCGGTTGCCAGTGAGCAGCAGGGCGATCCTCAGGAGCGTGGCGCCGCGAGCCGTCACGTACTCCCGGAAGGCAGCCTCTCCATCCGGATCGAGGTCGGTCCGGTGGCCCGGTTCATTCCGGTCCTGGCCACCACACGGCGGCCCATCGGGGACATCGGTGTCAGGCCGTACCCGCTCACCAGCACGGCCGATCCGGGTCCTCATGGGGGGTACGCTACCCAAAGTAACCGGGCGCGCACCACCACCTGAGAGATGTCTGCGGCAACGCTCGGGTTTACTCCGCTCGACCGACCGTTTCGGACGCGATTTCGAGGCGGGGCAAATGTACCTGTGCGTAGTGATTTCAGAAAGGTTGCCGATCCGCTTGACGTAGGCCACCGATGGTAAGCATCGTCAAGGGACAGGCATGCAATCCCATGGGGGGAAAGTGCGGGGCGTGCACGACCATAGGCCGTCCGTCAATGAGCGCACGGACGCTATTACTACCGCACGCTACGCTCGCCGCCGACTGCTCAAGTCAGCGCTTTTCGGGAGGACCGACGATCGCGAGCCGAGGTCATCAGCGTGTTCACCCGACGCCTTGAACAGCGGAGCAACACACGCAGTCACCGGCATTGTGCTTGATGTTAGCCCACATTTGCTCGTTCTCCAGACCGCGGCCGGGGAAGAGCGGCTGGCGCTGGCGGCATCCACCGCCGCTTGGCGCTGCGGCGTGGTGGCACCGACGGCGCTCAGGCAAGGGGACAGGGCAATTGTGAAGCGCAATTATGCGCGGATCGCGGTGGCTGACCGGATATGGGCGGAAATCGGCCGGGTCACCGGGACGATCGTGGAGCGGGAAGCCGGCACGCTGCTGGTCGACGAGGGAACCGAGAAGGGACGGAAGATCCTCGTCATCCCGCCGCACGCCACCGGGCGCATCCAGGTGCGATTCCCGCGCCTGCAGCCTGGCTACCTGATCGATGTGATCGGGCTCCGGCGCCCGGGATTCGTGGAAGGGCTGATCCCGGCGACGTCTCAGCCGCCTTACCGCGCTGATCAGCCGCCGAGCCCACCGATGGTCAGCGGGCACATCCCGGACTCGATCAGCGGCACGGCGACGTGGCACGAGCCCGGTGAAGAACCGGATGACCTGCTCGGTGTCGCCTACCCGGCGCTGGACCCGGAGACCGGATGCGAAGGCTGCGCCCGGCCTGGCGACTCCGCCCTGAGCCCGGACGGCGACCGCGCGAGCGGTGGCCGCCATGCGCGCGGGCCCGCGGTCGGCCGCGTCACAAGCATCTATGGTGAGGCCCCGTACGTGGCCGCCGCAGCCGACCATCATGCGGCGCGCTGTCCGGGTGACTTCCGCTGCGCGGAGCGATACGCGGTGGACCCGCATCAGGCCGGGCCTGGCTGCGTCCGCCTGCCCTACCTGTCCATGGGCAGCGTGCTGCGGATCCGTAACGACTGTGCCCAGCGCGTGCGGGAGCTGCCGGTGACCGCCTGCGGGGCCGGGGCGCGGCTGTTCTGCGATCGGTGCGTCACCTGTGGCACGTCACCGCGCGGCCGGGTGGCCGACCTGACCATGTCCGCGTTCGTCGATCTCGGTGGCGAGCTTGACCGCGGATGCTTCAACGCGACGATCACGATTGGCGGCTGACGATGCTCAGTGCGATCAGGGAGGTGCAGATTCCGCTCCTGACCGTTATGCTGCTCGGCGGCTGGGGGGCGAAGGCATTCCGCACACTGCGCACCCGGGAGATCAGAGCCGGCCTCGGGCCGACCGTGCTCTTCCCGCTCCGGCTACGCTGCCCCGTCGCGATGGGCATATGCGCGACCGAGCTTGGGCTGGGCATCGCGCTGCTGCTGACCGCCGGCCGGGCGGGCGCTGGCCTGCCGGCGACCCTCGTCCGCGCGGGCACGGCCGTCTTGTTCCTGGTCGCCGTGGGCGCGCTGGTCGAGCTGCGGGAACGGCGCCCCGGTGCGGGCTGCGGATGTTTCGGTGAGCTGAGTGTCACACCCGTGGGCGTACGCACCATCGCTCGGGCCGCCCTGCTCGCCGCGGCGGCCCTGGCGACTATCGGGCAGCCTCCGCTGCGCATGGCGGTGTCCGCATCCGAGGCTGAGCTGTGGATCGGGCTCCTTACCGCCGAGCTCCTGCTCCTCGCGGCACTGTCGCCGGAAATCGGCGAGGCAATGATCCGGCTCGGCTACTCGGAGCCCTGCGAGGTCCGGCTGATCAGCGTGGAGCGGACGCTCGCCGCGCTGGACGGCAGCGCGCAGTGGCGCCGGTACGCGCCGGTGGTCACCTCGGCGGCACCCGTCGACATCTGGCGCGAGGGCTGCTGGCGGTATCTGCTCTATGCGGGCGAGACCGGAAGCCGGAGCGTCGACGTTGTCTTCGCCGTGTACCTGAAGTCACGTCGTCCGCAGATCCGCGCGGCGGTGCTGGATGCCGTTACCGACGAGATCCTGACCGAGTTGCCCGGCCGCTCCCGGGCCGTTCCGGAGCCGCTGGCCGCCCATGGGCTGGCGGCCGAGCCGTCCCAGCTCCGCCGTCAGCCCGAACTGGACGTCACACGCCCGCTGTCCGCGCAGCGGGCCGCGGACGTCCCGCACCCGCTGGACGTGACACGGCACCGCGCCGTCAGCCGGCCGCTCGCCCTCCTGGCCGCTCCGCCGCGCGGCAAGGCGCTGGCCCGGCAGGCCGGGCAGCGTGATTCTGCGCCTTTCTAAGCAAATATTCGGCTAGCGATAGAGAGCCATAGAACGGCCGAGAAGGCCCCGCGGGCCCCATCGCGCCGAATGGCACCCGGCCGCGCCCGCCCGGCCCGCGACGGTGCGTCCAGGTCTGCGCCGCTAAGCCGGCTGAGAGCGCAGGAACTTGCCGAAATGCGGCACGGTAAAGGCGATGAGCCCACGTTCTGAGCTGTAGATCAGGCCCTTCTTGATCAGCCCGTCACGCGCGGGTGACAGGCTGGAGGGCTTACGACTGAGCTCTTCGGCAACCGCCGACGTCGGCACCGGGTCATCCCCGAGGCCGGCCATCGCCCGCATGTATTCGCGTTCGGAAGGGGTAGCCCGCTCGTACCTGCTGCCGAAAAATCCCACCGCGAGCTCGCCTTCGGCCTCGGGCGCCGCGACCCGCACGTCCTTCGCCGTCACCGGGCTGGCTGCCGCGACGTCCCAGGTCACCTTGCCGTAGGCCTGCACGAAGTACGGGTAGCCGTCGGCTGCCTCGTACAGGGCGTCCAGAGCACCCGGATCAAAGGTCACGTCCTCCCGTTGCGCCGGGGCGATCAGCGCCAGGTCGGCCGCGGAGCGCTCCAGCCGGTCGATCCGGACGTAGCGGAACAGCCGTTCGGAATAGCTCTTGCTCGCGGACAGCACGGACGGCAGGTGCGGCAGGCCGGCCCCGACGACGATCAGCGGGCCACCGTTCTGGGACAGCTCATGGCAGGCGGCACACAGGGCGGAGATGTCGGGTGCCGGCACGTCCTGCATTTCGTCGATGAACAGCGCGATCCCCACGCTCAGATCGGCGGCGACCGACGCAGCGTCGCTGAACAGCTCGGTCAGGTCGATCTCCAGATCACCGGAATCGGCGCGGCCGCGCGCGGCCGGCACGTCGATCCCGAGCTGGATGGTCACCGAGCTGCCCTTCGGCGCCTTCGGGTCACGGAGCGCGAACGCCTTGAGCACGGCGAGGAACTGCTCGATCCGGTCGGGGGCGCGATGACGCGGGGCCAGCTCACGCACCGCCATGTGCAGCGCCGCCGCGACCGGTCGGCGGATCGACTGCTCGGGCCGCGCCTCGATTTTCCCGGTGCCCCACAGCCGCTGCATCGCCATCGAGCGGAACGTGTTGAGCAGGACAGTCTTGCCCACGCCGCGCAGGCCGGTCAGCACCATGCTGCGCTCGGGGCGCCCGCGCGCGACGCGTTCCAGCACCACCTCGAACTGGCTGATTTCACGGTCGCGTCCGGCGAGCTCGGGAGGGCGCTGGCCGGCGCCAGGGGCGTAGGGGTTCCTGACCGGGTCCACAGCATGGGACTCTATGCCGTGATCTAGGAAGATCCTTAGATTTCCGTAGACACCCCTACCGGCGTGTCGCGCCCAGGCACCTTCCGGATCCAGCGGAATGAGAAGGCGCCGGCGGCGATCCCGGCCGGGTCAGGACGGCGGCCGATGGCCGCCCTGGTTGAGCCGGGCCAGGAAGGCGTTGTAGGCGGCGAGCTGGTCGTCGTCCTGGTCGATGTCCGGACGGGCTGGCCTCGAGGGCCGGCCGGACGGCCCGGGCTGGGCCGGCGTTCCGGGTGGCGCGGCGCTCGCGGCCGCGGGCGATACGCCCACGCCGGTCAGCTGCTCGAGGTTGGCGCGGCGGGCCGCTTCGAGCCAGCCCCGGCCATCGTTGCGCTGGCCCTGCCGGGTCCAGGCGAGGAACGTGAACATGATCAGCACGAACATGATCGCGGAGCCGCCGACCCACATCACCGCGCCACCGATGTGCACATCGTCGACGGGGCTCGGCCCCCAGGTGCGGCCCCGCATACCGGAGGTCACCGGGAACGGGTCGCTGGAGTAGGAGCCCAGCGCCACCCCGGTGAACGCGTCCACTGGCATGGCGATGAACAGGAAGATCAGCCGGACCGGGTAGGAGAGCCGCCAGCGGATCGGCTCGCTGCCGACCAGCGGCAGCAGGTACAGGTAGCCGACGACGATGAAGAGCGCGAGCTCCGCGTCGTGCACCGCTGCGTTCGTCAGCACCAGGCCCATGAAGCTGGTCAGGTGCGTACCCACGATCGTCGCCGCGTACGCCGCGATACCGAACGGCGGCCAGGTGAGCGCCGCCACGACCCGGGATCGCAGCACCCTTTTCGCCCACGTATGCAGCGGATTCCGGCTCGCGTGCAGCAACAGGGTCATCGGGCGGCCCGCGATCAGCAGCGCGGGTGCGACCATGATCAGCAGCAGGTGCTGGATCATGTGGTCCCAGAACAGCACGTCATCGTAGCTGCCCACGCCACTCTCGGTGGCCAGCACAATGACCAGTAGCCCGCCGAGGAATATCCCGGTGCGCCAGCGCGGCCACGGCCGGGCCGGGTGACGGCGCGCCACCCGGAGCGTGCCCCAAAGGTAGAGGGCCGCGGCCGCCACGACGATGCCCGTGACGACCGGTGCCCACTGCCAGCGGCCGAGTGCCTCCGACAAGCCAAACGGCGGGAGCGTCTCGCTTCCCATAGGGCGAGACTACCTGTGCGGCGGCGGCTGCCCATGCCGGGCACCGCCTGACTGTTACTTGGCCGCCGTGAAGGAGGCGGTGGCCAGCACGGTGCCGTTCGGGGAGGTCAGCCGGGCCCCCGTCACGCTACCGGGGTCGACCGGATCTGGGCTGCCCCACGACCCGTACCCGCTGTCCAGCCGGAATGATCCGATGGTGATGATCCGGCCGCCGGTGGCTTCGAGCTGGCAGAGGACCGTCCCGGAACTCATGCTCGCGTCCGTATCCACCGCCATGTACAGCCAGCGCGGGTTGCCGTCGTAGAGGAAGATCTTGCCGGCCATCTGGTGGCTCGCCGTGAGCAGGGCCGCGGATCGCAACGGGGCCTGAGCGGTGCTACTGCCTCTCGTGGCTGGTGCCGACGTGACGCCGCGCAGTCCCCATCCCCCGAGCCCGCACGCCACCGCGGCCAGCAGGACCGCGGCGGTGGCCAGCATCCGGCGGGACCGCTTCGGCCGCTGGGGCGCAAGCCCGAGCTGGCCCATCACCCGGGTCTCGAATCCCGCCGGCGGTTCCTGGCCGGGCAGCAGGCCCAGCATTTCCTCGCCGGTGAGCGACAGCTGACGGACGTGCTCGCGGCACGCGTCGCACTGATCGAGATGCTCGATCGCGTGCGCCCGCTCGCGCCCGGTGAGCACGCCGAGAGCCAGCTCCGCGGCGATGTCGCCGAACTCTTCGCAGGTCATTTCGTGTCGCTCAGTCATCGCCTACATCCTCCCGGAGGTAAGCCGAGCGCAGCTTCTCCATGCCGTCCCTGATGCGAGTCTTCGCCGTACCCAAAGGGATCCCCTCCGCCTCGGCGATCTGCCGCGCGGTCATGCCGTAAATCCCGGCCATCGCCACGGCGCGTCCCTGGCCCGCGGGAAGGGCCGCGAGAGCCCGGCGCACTCCGGCCGCGTTGTCATGCGCTACCGCGAACCGCTCCGGGGTATCCGTCATCGCAGTCAGCAGGCCCGGAAGATCCTGCGGGTCAACCGGAGCGGACGTACGCGCCCGGACGACGTCTACCGCCAGGTTATGGGCGATGGTCGTCAGCCAGGCCCGGACAGATCCGCGCCGCGAGTCATAGACTTGCGCGTGCCGCCAGGCCCGCTCGAAGGTCTGCTGCGCGATGTCCTCGGCCGTGGCCGGGTCGCCGATAACCGTCAGCGCGACGCCAAACACGACGCGCTGGAAGCGGCGGACGAACGCGAGCGAAAGATCGGCGTCACCCGTGCCGAAACCGGCGAGGAGCGTCTCGTCCGGGAGCCGGTCCGCTGGGATCCCCATCCTCTGCACACTGTCCCATACGGGCCCGCGGCTTCGATGGATTGCCGTTCTGCCCTTCAATTTTCTCCCATTCCCCGGCATATCGTCAGTCCGCCGGCGGCCAGACGGGCCCGCTCCGCCCTCCGGGCCGCAGCCATGGCCGGCCGCCCGCGAGCAGCGCGGCCGCCGCCACCAGCAGAACCACACCGGCGACCTCTTCAGCCAAGGACATTCCCGCGTAGGGCGCGGCCAGGCTGTCGCGGAAGCCGAACAGTCCTACGTAGACGCTGAGCAGCAGGCCGCTCGCGGTAGCGGCCAGCAGAGCCGCCCCGGCCACCATGAGCCACAGCCGGCGGAAGCCGGCCAGGGCCACGGCGAGCAGGGCGCCGGCAACTCCCTGGACAAGGAAGAGCGGGCCGATTACCGCAATCCCCTGGTAACCGCCGTCGGCCCAGAGCCGTAGGTGGATGATCCCGGAGCCCAGCGCCAGGAGTGCCCCGGCCCAGGTCAGCACGTTCACCGTCCAGCGGAGCGCGGCCGGTCTGAGCTGGGCCGGCCTGCAGTTGAGCGCCCGGGCCAGCTCACGCGCGAAGCGGCCGGCAAATACGCGGGCGGATACGGGAACGGCCGGCTGAGACATCCGGGCTGGCCTGGTGCGGGTCATGGCCGGGCCTTCTCTCATCTGCGTCTCCTGGCTGGGTATCCGCGGCAGCTCAGTAGCCGCCGCTGCCGGAGGAGGATGGCGAGCTGGCCGGCTGCGAATGCCCGGTCACCGCGTCGCCGGACGCGTTCAGGACGTACCAGGTCCCGCCGAAGCTGGTCAGTCCCTGGCCATGGGCCACGCTCGGGCCGGAGTCCCCGACATAGGTGTAGACCGGCCAGCCGTTGTAGGTGACCTCGAGGTTGCCGCTGGCGTCCTTGACCGAGCCGAGCAGCGAGGGCTCCACGCCGCTGCCGGCCTTGGCCGCCGTCGTGCCCTTGGGGAGGGTGATCTCGGGCCAGAACTTGGTGCATCCGTTGCTGGCGGTGCAGGAGACTTTGCCGCCCTTCTCCGAGGTGAGCAGGTAGAGGGTCTGTCCCTGCCCATTCACCAGGACCGTGCCGACACCGGGAACGCTCCTGGCGCTCAGGGTCACGGTGGACGTGGCTGCGGCACCGGCCGATCCGGTGCTCGCCGCGGCCGGGCTCGATCCCGAGCCCGCGGCCGTGGTCGCGGATGCCCCGCAGGCGGCCACGGTGATGACCACGCCGAGGAGCAGGCTGCCGCCCACCAGCCGGTGGGCTGATGAGCGGAGATGAGGTCGGACGGTAATGCGCACGGGAAACACTCCTTCTGAGAGAGCTCAGAACGTTGGGCTGTTTTCCCTTAACTACGGCGACCAGGACAAATGGGATTGCGGATCGGGGGCGGCCGGGGCCCAGGCGCCGCCAGGTGCCCCCGTGGCCGCTGGTACTTTTTGCTATTCACGCACCGGCGATTACTCTCCGGTGATAGCCCCATTTCAGCTGCTTCGGGCAAAATGAGGGCGATGAAATGCGAGATTACGCAGGTCAACGGGGACGGAACGATCCGCCGTGCGGTGCTGGACACCACCGGCCGCCAGGACGCTGCGCGCTGGGAGCGCCTCGCCGAACAGGCCAGGCTGGATCTGCCGCCGCCGTACCGGCCGCATCCCGGCGAACCGGTCTACGAGATCGCGGCCGACGAACGCGTCGCCCAGGTCGCCGAGGGGGATCTCGTCGGCCCGCTCCGCGAACTGGTCCGCGCTGTCTTCACCGACGGCTGGCAAATTAGCTGATCACACCCGCGTTGACTGACCCCCTGAGCCTGCCCGACGATCTCGCATCAAGGCCCCAGCGGATATCTCCCGGCTCCGGGGCGGCGCCGCCTACGCCGCGAGCAAGCACGCGCTGGTGGCCATGGCCGAAGCCCCGGCGCTCGTTCAACAGCCGCCGGGCGGCCCGGGCACCCCTGGCCCGATGGCGGGCTGATCGACGAACCCCGCCACCGGGTCGCGCACAACCGCGCCGAAGTGGACCACGTACCAGTCGCCCCGCCACGAGATCAGCGACGCGATGCCGAACGAGCGCAGCTGGCCGTGCTGGCGGTAGACCACGCGGGCGCCGGGGACGTGCCAGTAACCGATGGAGTTGGCGCAGACTCCGGGGCTGATCCAGGTGGCGTAGCCCGTGGGCACCACCACTTGGACCAGGTGCGCGCCGCCCAGGCCGTCATCGCCGAGCAGGCTGTGCGCGACCGCCACGTCCAGGACGAAGTCCGCCCAGAGCCGGCCGTGCCAGTCTCCGGCCGGGTCATAGATGGCCTTCAACTGCTGGTAGGCGGCGAGCGGGAAGAAGGCGGGCAGCGCGTCGGCCGGCCGGCCGGTGGTCACGGCCAGCCATAGATCGGCCATCGCGTCGTGGAACGCGGCGGATGACGTGCTGGGCTGGGCAGTGGTCTGCGGAAGCCGCCCCGCGCCCGGCGCGACCGTGAGCACCCCGGGCGAGGCCACCGGGATGGGCGGGACCGGAGGCCGGGCCCAGGCGCGTGCGTCGGGTTCGGGCGTACCGGTGACCGAGGAGTGTGGCGTCGCCGCCGCCCCGCTGGCCGCAGCCCTCGCCGTCGCGCCGGCCTCCCGGGCCGGCGCACCGCACCCAGCGGTCAGCACGGCTCCAGCCATCGCGACCGCGATCCAACCCGAAGCCGATCTGGGCGGCGTCTTCCTCATAGGCCGCCCCGATCGGCTGCACAAAGCGGAGGGCGTGGGATTCGAACCCACGATGAGTGTCACCACCCATAGCGGTTTTCAAGACCGCCGCCATCGGCCACTAGGCGAGCCCTCCTTGCCGCGGTAACGCCTGGATCAGGACTGTCGTGCTGCCAGCTGATCCGTAACTGGTCCGCGGCTCGATACTAGGTCCGCGTGAGCGGCCCAGTGTCGGCTCCCAGCCTCTCATATGCCGTCACGTCCAGCACCGCGCGATCCGTTCGTTGGCGGCCGGTCCTGGTCCTCGATACAGTTCGCGTTCCGCTCACCAGCATGCCACGCTGTGCCCGAAGCGCCGACTACCTCCTGCGTTCAGCGTGGGCGAGGCGTAGGCATGACGCCGGTCACGCAGGGTCGTCGGGTGAGCGGGTGAGCGGGTGAGCGGGTGAGCGGGTGAGCGGGTGAGCGGGTGAGCGGGTGAGCGGGTGAGAAGCCTAGGCCAGAGTGAGTGCCAGGTCACGCGCCGTCCGGCACACTCTCGCGCCGTCTTGTGCAACGAGGCGGCCCGGCCGCCCCGGAAAGCGGAGCCGTCTGCCCGCTAGCTGTATGCCTCATCGGGGGGTCAGCGGCGAGGCATACGGCGTTCCAAGGAAGCCAGTGAAACTATGGTGGCTGTGACAATCATCGCTCCTGGGGAGCCCCGACTTGCCTCGGCTAACGCGATAAGCCGGGCGGCCAGCTTTCCCCGGCTGCGCTACATGGGCTCCAAATACCGCCTCGTCCCGCACCTGGCCGGAGTCTTCGCCGAGGTGGGCGGCGCAACCGCCCTCGATGCGTTCTCTGGCAGCGGGGTCGTGTCCTACCTGCTGAAGACGCTGGGCTGCCAGGTCACCGCCAACGACTTCCTGAACTTTCCCGCGGTCATCGCCCGCGCCGCCGTAGCCAATCAGGGCGAGACCCTGACTGGCGAGGACATTGCAGCGATCTGCGGTCCGGCTGCCGATGACCGTGATTTCATCCAGCGCACGTTCGACGGCCTGTTCTTCACCGGCGAGGATCGGCAGTTCCTCGACTCTGCGTGGTCCCACATCGCGAAGATGACCGGCACGAAGCAGGCGCTGGCCATCTCGGCGCTCGTCCTGTCGGCGGCGCGCAAGCAGCCCCGCGGGGTCTTCACCGTCACCGGCCTTCGCTACGACGATGGGCGCCGTGATCTGCGGCTGCCGCTGCGGGAGCACTTCCGGGAGCGGACCGCCGAGTACAACCGCGTGGTCTTCGACAGCGGGCAGCCGTGCACCGCCATCACTGGCGACGTCTTCGACCTTGGCACCCAGCCCTTCGACCTGGTCTACCTCGACCCGCCGTACGCCCCGCCCCGGGACGACAACTGCTACATCAAGCGCTACCACTTCCTGGAGGGGCTGAGCACCTACTGGCGCGGCCAGCAGATCATGCAGAACACCCGGATCAAGAAGCTCCCCAAGCGGTATACGCCTTTCTCGTATAAGCACAGCATCACCGATGCGCTGCGCCGGACCATCAAGCAGTTCCAGGACTCCGTCATCGTGCTGTCCTACTCCTCCAACGCCGTCCCAGATGCGGCCACCATTGAGGCCCTGCTGCGTGAGGTCAAGGACGACGTGCAGGTCCGCCCGATCGACCACACTTATTCATTCGGGACGCATGCAGCGGCGCAGCGGCGCGCCGTGACGGAGTACCTGTTCATCGGGCGGTGACTGGGATGCCGGAGATCCCCGGTTTCCGGATCAGGGATGCGCCGCGGCGGACCTCTGCAGCGTGCGGCGGGGCCACGCGAAGCCGTCGCCGACCGTGGCCGCCAGCCTCAGGTACGCTTCGGTCGTCGCCGGGCTGAGCTGCTCCAGCTCCACCTCCGCCCCCTCCTCCAGGTGGGCGTCGTAGGGTATCCGGACGACCGCGCGGCACCGGCCGGCGAAGTGCTGCTCCAGCCGGTCCAGGTCCACGGTGCTCTTGCTGCGCGGGCGGACGGTGGAGAGCACGACCACGGCGTTGCGCACCAGGTCGCCGTAGCCGTGCGCCTCGAGCCAGTCCAGCGTCGCGCTGGCGGACCGGGCCCCATCCACGGACGGGGAGCTGACCAGCACGATCTGATCGGCGAGGGTGAGCACGCCGGTCATCGCTGAATGCAGCAGCCCGGTCCCGCAGTCCGTGATGCAGATCGAGTAGTAGTGCTCCAGGACCCGGGCGATGTCGCAGTAGTCGGCCTCGCTGAACGCCACGGACACGCCGGGATCCCGGTCCGAGGCCAGCACCTCCAGCCTGCTGGAGGCCTGCGAGGTGAAGGCCCGCACGTCCGCGTAACGGTGTATCTGCTGCCGTTCGTTCAGCAGGTCCCGGACGGTGGCCGACGTCTCCAGCCGCACCTTGTCCGAAAGCGTGCCCCGGTCGGGGTTCGCGTCTACCGCGATGACCCGGTCCCCGCGCAGGGTGCCGAGCGTGGCTCCCAGCCCGACGGTCGTCGTGGTCTTGCCGACGCCGCCCTTGAGGCTCATGACCGCCACTCGGTGGTGGCCGCCGGCGACCGGCGTACGGGCGCGCCAGATGAGCTCCCGGCGGCGCTGCGAGCTGGCCGACTCACCGACCCGGACCAGTCCGCCGGTGGCCCGGAACACGGTCCGCCGCCAGCCGGAACCCGGCGCGGGGCGCCTGCCCTGCAGCAGGGCCTCTGCCGTCAGGCTGTCCGCTGTCTCCCCTTCCTGCAAAGCGTCGGCGTCCGCCCCGGGCGGCGGGTACTCCTCCTCATCCGGGCCGGGCCTCAGCGGGGTGCCCGGCCTCAGGCCGGATACCACGCCGCGCTGGCCGACCGCCGGGTGCGGGCGCCCGCCCTGGGCCGGGCCGCCGTAACCGGGACCCGGCCGGACCGGCCCGGTCTGGCCCGGGCCGGGCCGGGCCGGTCCGGCTGGCGCAGCGCCGGAGGGTCCGGGATCCTGTCCCGGCGCCGTACGGGGAACCGGCATTCCGGGCGGCTGGGATGGACGGCCGCGGGGCGGGATGTCCGCCGTTTCCGGTCCGCGCAGCCCGGTGAAGCGCTGGCCGTTCTCCGTGGCCACGCCCTGCTGTCCGGTCGTGCGTTCGGGCCCCCGGTAGCCGCCGTCCGGCCGTCCCCGTTCCGGGGCGGGCGGGGCGAGTTCCTCATCGCGAGCGGCGTCGTCGTGGTGGTGGACTGGCTGCTCGCGCGGCTCATCATGGTAGCCCTGCCCGGGGACGCCCAGGTCGGGTAGTGGCTCTACCGGGGGCGGCGGAGGGGCGAAACCGTAGGCCTGCGGGGAGGGCAGCCCGTAGTCGATGACCGGATTCCCGGCCGCCTCGTCCTCCGGGCCGTCCGGCCGGTAGGCGGGGTACGGCGAAGCCGCGCCGTGGCCTCCCTGCCCGCTCGCGCCGCCCGGGGGCTCTTGGGGCAGTGGCGGGTAGGGCGATACGGGAGGGTAGCCGTGCTCGGCAAAACCGCTGAGTCCCGGCTCGGCGGCATCGTGGCGCTCACCGTTGTCCGCCAGCCGGTAAGGCGGCGGGCCCTGCGGGTGCACCGAGGAGAACGGGTTGGGGCCAGGCGGCAGGTAAGGCTCGAAGTCGTCGTCCTGATGCTCGTCAGAGGGCCCACCCGGTTCCGGCGTGCCCGGCTGGGCCAGGCTGGCGTCGTTGTCGGGCCCAACGGCCGAGAGGTCCGGCCGCTCGGCGTCCGCGCCGGACCTTCCGTTGTCCATGTGCGACGCGGGTGGTCCTGCGGGCATATCGTCACGCGCGTCTTCCGCCGCCTCAGCAGGCTGGTCGCCGTCGTCGGTCGCCACAGGCCGCTCCCCCGTTCCTCATAATGGGAAAATGTCAACCCTGTGCTGGCAGGGTCTGGTTGCTTACAGCGGAAGCCTAGGGCACTCGCGTTCGTTGCCATAGAGCTAGGCGTTCATCACTCGCCGTCGCAACCCATACCGAAAATACACACAGGAGTGATATATGCGCGCAGTGGTCATCACCGAACCGGGTGGGCCTGAGGTGCTGGAGTGGCTGGAGGTACCGGACCCGGAGCCGGGGCCCCGAGATGTCCTCATCGAGGTGGCCGCCGCGGGCCTCAACCGGGCCGACCTGCTGCAGCGCCAGGGGCTGTACCCGCCGCCGCCCGGCGCACCGCCCTATCCGGGGATGGAGTGCTCGGGCCGCATCGCAGCGGTCGGCACGGAGGTGACCGAGTGGAAGCCCGGAGACGAAGTGTGTGCCCTGATGGCCGGGGGCGGCTACGCGGAAATGGTCACGGTCCCCGCCGGGCAGGTGCTGCCCGTCCCGGACGCGCTCGGCGTGGTGGACGCGGCGGGGCTGCCCGAGGCGACCTGCACCGTATATTCGAACGTGTTCCAGGTAGGCGGCCTGGCGCCTGGTGAGACGCTCCTCGTGCACGGCGGCGCGAGCGGGATCGGCACCGTGGCTATCCAGCTGGCCAAGGCGAACGGCGCGCGGGTGATCTGCACGGCCGGGACGGCGGAGAAACTGGCGCGCTGCCGGGCGCTCGGCGCCGACGTCGCCATCTCCTACCGGAACGAGGATTTCGTCGAGGTCGTCAAGGATGTCACCGGGGGAGCCGGGGCGGACGTGATCCTCGACATCATGGGCGCGAGCTACCTGTCCCGCAATCTGTCGGCCCTCGCGACCGGCGGCCGCCTGGTGATCATCGGGCGGCAGGGCGGCAACCGCGCGGAGCTCGACCTCGGCGTCCTGCAGGGCAAGCGGGCCAGCATCCATGCCACCACGCTGCGGTCCCGGCCTGTGGCGGAGAAGGCCGCCATCGTGTCGGCGGTGCGGGAAAATGTCTGGCCGCTGGCTGCCTCGGGCAAGCTGGTTCCCGTGATCGACCAGCTGGTCCCGATGACCAGCGCCGCCGAGGCGCACCGGATCCTCGAGGCCGGCGACCAGACCGGCAAGGTATTGCTGGTGAGATGAAAGGAGAGGGGACCGCGGCCGGAGCATCGGCCCGGTGGCCCGACTCGGCAGATCAGTGCGATACACAAGTCGGCAGATCAGTGCGATACACAAGGAAGATGAGTGACGGGATGAACGCAGACTTCGGAAATCGCCCCAACGTCGTGGTGGTCGGCCCGAACGGCCTGCCCGTCGAGGGCGCCTCGCCGGACGAGGACGCCGAGCAGCCGGGCAGCTCGGAACGGCCGGTAACGGAGATGGTCGAGCAGCCGGCCAAAGTCATGCGGATCGGCAGCATGATCCGCCAGCTGCTGGAAGAGGTCAGGGCGGCGCCGCTGGACGAGAAGAGCCGGGCCCGCCTCCGGGAGATCCACGAAAGCTCGATCAAGGAGCTCGAGGACGGGCTCGCGCCCGAGCTGGTCGAGGAGCTGGACCGGCTGTCCCTGCCGTTCGCCGAGAACGAGCTGCCGAGCGAGGCCGAGCTGCGCGTGGCCCAGGCACAGCTGGTCGGCTGGCTGGAGGGGCTGTTCCACGGCATCCAGACGACCCTGTTCGCCCAGCAGATGGCGGCACGAGCGCAGCTGGAGCAGATGCGGCGGGCGCTGCCGCCTGGCCTTTCCCAGATGCCGCCAGAAGAGATGGGCCGCCCGGGACCGCCTGGCGCCTCCGGCCCTTACCTGTAACTCCGTTAGCCGCCGCAACGGCAGCCGCGACGGCCTGCCGGCCTCAGCGGCCGCCGCGCAGGCGGTCCAGCCACTCGGCTGCGGCGGCGAACTCGGCGTCAGAGGTCCCGCGGGGCATCTGTGTCTGGCCGCCGTCGCAGCGTGGGTAGCTGCCCAGGAACCGGACGTCGGCGCAGAGCCGCCGCAGGCCCATCAGGGCCTCGCCCACCCGCGCGTCCGCGATGTGCCCTTCACAGTCGATGAAGAAGTAGTAGCGCCCCAGCCCGTCGCCGGTCGGCCGCGACTGGATCGTCGTCAGGTTGACCCCTCGCACGACGAACTCGGTGAGGATCTCGGTCAGCGCGCCTGCGTGATCGTTGGCCAGGAACGCCGCCAGGGTAGTGCGATCGGCGCCGGTCGGCTCGGGCAGCCGCGCGGCCCGGGCCGCCACGACGAACCGGGTGACGGCGTTCTTCCGGTCATGGACCTCGTGGGCGAGCACCTCGAGCCCGTAGGTGGCGGCGGCGAAGGCACCCGCCAGCGCCGCGTCGATCTTCCCCTCCGAGGCCTGGCGGGCCGCCTCGGCGTTCGAGGCGGCCGGTACCCACTCCGCGCCGGGGAGGTGGTTGGCCAGCCAGCGGCGGCACTGGGGCTGGGCCTGCGGGTGGCCGCTCACCGTGCGGACGTCCGCCAGCCTGGTCCCCGGGCGGCCCAGCAGCGCGAAGGCGATCGGCAGCTGCAGCTCGGCCTGGATCCGCAGGTCACCGCCCGCGGTCAGGTCGTCGAGGGTCGCGGTGACGACGCCTTCCACCGAGCTCTCGATCGGGACCACGGCGCGGTCCGCGGTACCAGCCCGGACCGCAGCGAGAGCGGCCTGAATGGTCGGGCAGGGCAGCGGCTGGGCGCCGGCGGCGGCGTCCAGCGCGCGGAAGGCCGCTTCGGTGAAGGTGCCTTCCGGCCCCAGGTAGGCGTAACGCTCGGTCATAGTCTCCAGATGCTAGTCCGCCGCCGTCGGGACGCAGCTATGCGCGCCTATTCGGCTGTATAGCATGCCAGCCGATCGGGCGCTATACAGCCCTAGAATTCCCAATCGGCGTGCCGTGCCGCGTCCCGGCAGCCCAGGGCGGAGCCGGTCGCCCCGGTACCGGGACCGACGCGGGCGCTTCCGCGCCAGGCAGGCCCGCGCCCAGCCGGGCCGAACGGACCGCCCGTTCCTCTTCGGGCGACAGTTCCTGCGTACCGGACCCGCTCAGGACGATCTTGGCGTAGGTGCGGGTCTCGGAGCGGCCGTTGATCGAGCTGAGCACCACCCCGTCGCCGGCCGCGTTGAGGAGCGCGACAGAGAACGAGAGCTGACCGGACATCTCGCGCAGTGCGTCGTAGCGTACGACAGCCAGGTCACGCAGGGCCCGCGGGTCCACGGTAGCCCGGGATCCGGCGCTGCCCTGGATCAGCTCGGCGCACTCGGCGACCGCCCGCGCCGCGTACGTGCGCGCACTGACGGCCAGGCAGATGCCGAGGGCCCCGGCGAACAGCCCGAGCACCAGGCATATGTCAGTAATCACGTTCCGTACTATAGCGACTACAGATTGTTTAGGTTCGTACATCAGCCGACGTGCCAGGCGCCCGGTTGCCGGTCTGGACGTTGCCCTGACCTGGCGCGGCCGAGGCGACCCGGGCAGCCTCCACTCCCGTTCCGCTCGCCGTCTCGTCGCGGTCGGCCCCGGTCTTCCGCATCCGCGCGATGATGACGATCAGGACGGCCGCGGCGATCCCGAAAGCGCCTTCGATGATCCGGCTGACCGGGCGGGGCACAGCCGGATCGGACAGCAGCGAGTTACCCCACCAGGGAATGGTGAGCCCGAAGAAGACCGCCGTCGCGGCCGCGGTCAGCGCCCGCCGCGGCTGCCTTCCGTCCCCGGCGATGACGCCGAACGCGATGATCACCAGCAGGAAGTAGTGGATCCACGCGACCGGCGAGATCAGCAGCTCGAGCAGGGCGGTCACGGCGATGCCTGCCATCTCGAAGTGCTCGCGGGACAGCCGCCGGGCCAGCGCGAATCCCGGGATCGCGACCGCCAGCGCGATCAGCACCCACACCACGCCAGGCGCCTGGCCGGGCAGGAAGAACCGGAGCAGCAGCCCCCGCAGCGACTGGTTTTCCGTGCCCGCGTTGTTGCCGAGCCGCCCCGAATCGAAGATTGCGCTTGTCCAGTAGATCACTGAGTCGCGCGGCAGCAGCAGGTACGCCCCGGCGGTCCAGGCCAGCGCGGCCAGCGCGGCGGTACGCGCGGCCCGGCGCCGCCCGCTGACCCACAGGTAGACGATGAACACCCCCGGGACCAGCTTGATGGCGGTGGCCAGCCCAATCAGGGCCCCACGCGGCCAGCGCGGCCGGGCCGCGGCGCAGTCGGCCACTACCATGGCGGCCAGTACCGCGTCGACCTGGCCGAAGCGCATCTCGTCCTGCATCGGGAACAGGTAGGCGCAGACACAGAAGACGGCGGCGAACGCCACCGGCCAGAGGCGCCCGGCCCGGCACAGCAGCGGCCGGAACGCGTAACCGATGATGACCGCGAGCGGTACGTAGACGAACGCGACCCAGACCAGCTGGGCGGCGGGCCAGGACACCAGGGCGAGGGGGACCGCGAAGACCGCGGCGGCCGGCGGATAGGTGAATGGCAGCAGTTGCGGCGGCTGGGTGAGCACGCTGTACAGCGGCTGGCCCTGCAGCACCGCGAGGCCTCCGGTCCGGTAGACGTTCAGGTCGACCAGGCGCTGATCCGGCGGGTTGGTTAGGTACCCGTGGACGATCGGCTCGATGGCGGCCAGCGCCGCGGCCCAGGCCAGCACGCCGAGGAGCACGGCCGCTCCGGGCGGCAGGGTGCCGGCCCGGGCGGCCAGCCGCGCCCACCGCGCCGCCACGCCGTGCCCGCCCGCTCCCGGCGCGCCGGCGCTGGTCATCCGGTCGCTCTTCCGTCCGCGGCGGGCTGCCGCGCCGGGGAGGCGGACGGCCCGGATGCGACCCCGTCCGGACCCACGTCAGGGCCGGAGGACGGTCTCCGGTCACGCCACATGCGCAGGGCCACCCAGACGGTCACGATCGCCAGGATGGCGGGCGTCACCCCGGTTCTGACCACCGACTGGAGCCAGCCCAGCCCGGCCGGTATGACCACGCCGGCCGACCGGGCGGGCAGGTAGCCGAACGACAGCGCCGCGGTCCGGGCCAGCAGCAGCCAGTCCAGGCTGGAGGCCGCGACCAGCGGCAGCAGCGCCCACGCGAACGCGTCGTACCAGGGCAGCACATATGGCCAGGCGAGCAGCCAGGCCAGCGCGAACGCTAGAGCGGCGCGCCCGGCGCGCCCGGCAAGCGCCGGGCCGGCCGAGGCCGGTACGCCGTGGCCACCGCCGGCGGCGGGATTTCCGGGCCGAACGGACTCCGGCGGCGAGCCCGGCCACCAACCGGCGGGCAGGCCGCGGAGCAGGAGCACAGCGAGCACTGCGGCCAGGACGATGGCGGAGATCCGGACCATGTCACCGGCGGCCGCTTCCCCGACGGCCAGGTGCGCCACGGTGCGGATGACGCGCCACGGGGAGCCGATGGAGACCATGCTGCTGGCCCGCACCGTCTGGCGGAAACCGTCCGGGCCGCCGATGGCCAGGGCCGCCCCCGCAACGACGGCGAACCCCGCCACGAGCCCTCCCGCGACGGCTGCCAGCCGCAGCCGCGGGGAGCCAGGCGGCGGCCGGTCCGTCACTGCGGCGGGCCGCCGGAAGGACTGTACGGCCGCCACCGCCAGTCCCGCGCCGACCAGCGCGATGGTCACTTTGATCGCGAACCCGAGCCCGGTCAGAGCGCCCGCGGCGGCAGCGGCCAGCGCCGCGCGCCAGGCCGGGCCGTACGCCGTGCGGCTGAACACCACGACCGCGGCCACACCGAAGAAGACAGCCTGGCTGTCGATGTGCTCCCCGGCCACGAGGACCTGAAGCAGCAACGGGTTGCACGTCCAGAGCACGGCCGCGCGGATCTGGCGGCTGCGGTCACCGCGGGCCAGCCGGTGCAGCAGCAGGCTGGTACCGGCGAACGCGCCCAGGTTGAGCACTGACAAGGCGAAGACGGTGAGCCGGGCGGACGTACCGCCGACGAGGGACGCGAGGGCCTGCCCGCCGGTCGCGACCGTCCCATAGTCCGAGGGTGTCGTGTACCAGTCCTGTACCGCGCGAGCCACGGGATCCCCGAGGCGGGCGAGCACGTCGGGGCCGATGGCGTACGGATTATGCCCGGTCACCAGCATCCGGCCGTAGGCGGCATAGCTGAGCGGGTCTGACGAGCCGACCGGCGGGACCAGCGTGAGCAGGACCGCCGCGACGAGGCCGGCCAGCAGGACAGGCCGGGCGGGGATCACCCACCCGCGCCGCATCGCGCTGATCGTCAGGGCCAGCCCCATGGTGCCGACGGCGAGCGCGCCGCCGGCCAGTGCGATGGCCAGGTACGGGGATAGCTGCGCGTTGACGGCCCACGGCGGCTGACCTGGCCGACCTGGGTAAGGCGGTTCCATGATGGACGTCCCGGCCACGGCGACCACGAACGTCAGCGCGACGCTGATACCGGTGGCCACGAGACCGGCACGCCCGGCACGCCCGGCGTATTCCGGCCGCCGCATCAGGGCCGGCCGCTGGCTCATCGCCGCGTGGCCAGCGCCCTCGCGACGTCGGCCAGCTGCCGGGCCCGGTGAAGCTGCGATCGCAGGTCGGTCCCGGTCGCACGGTGCGCCAGCGGCACCTCGACCTCGGTGATGCGCAGGCCCTTACGCGCGAGGTCGATGGTGAGCGCGGTCTCCACGCCGAATCCGGCGGCCAGCGGGCGGGCCGCCTCGAACGCGGCCCGGGTGAGGCAGCGCTGCCCGTTGAGCGGCTGCGCCGGCGCCCATCCGATGGCCCGGCGGATACCCGCGCCGGACAGGCCTACGACCATTCCGTGGCCACCGAGCTTGACCGTCGAGCTGAAGGCAGCGATCGTCATGTCCGCCTGCCCGGCGATGACCGGCTGGGTCAGCGGGCCAGCGAACGACGCGCTGCTGCCCAGATCGGCGTCCAGGAAAAGCAGGTGCCGTGGGTGGTCCCGGCCGTCGCGCTGATCGAGGAGACGGACCGCCTCGGCGCCGGTCTCCATGGCAGCGGCCTTGCCGCGGGTGCGGCCATGCCGCATGACGGTAGCGCCCGCCAGCTCGGCGGCCCGGGAGGTGCCATCCCGGGAGCCGTCGTCCACCACGAGCACCAGGCTGACATCGAGCAGCCCGGAAGCGGCGGTGACGGTGTCCCGGATCCGTTCGGACTCGTCCTTCGCAGGAATGACGACGGCTACCTCGCCAGCGGGCGGCCCGTCGCCTTTAGGCAGCATGCGCTAGATCCTAGGGCACGCGGTGGCGGCTACTGGCCGGAAGCCGCGACGGAGTCGTCCAGCACGGTGAAGACCGAGTCCAGCCCGGTCACCTGCAGGATCTTGCGGACCGCGGCACGGGGAGCGGCGAGCTCGAGCTGGCCGCCCCGCTCCCGGGCGCGCCGAAGTGCGGAGAGCAGTACGTTCATGCCGGTGGAGTCGCAGAACACCACGCCGGACATGTCCACGATCACGTGCGCGGGCCGGTCATCGGCCAGCACGTCGACGAGCTCACGATGCAGCCGGGGGGCGGTGTAAAGATCAATTTCGCCCGATGCGATCACAACGGTGTGATCACCTTGAGACCGGCTCGAGACATTGAGGTCCACGAGCGAACCTTACCGTCATCCGATCGCCGGGGCCACCAGGTCTGGCTTAGGCGTCGGCCACGGAGCGCTCATGCTGAGGGCCCGGATCCGCCACCGGAACGACTTGTGGCGGGGTCGCCTCCGGCACGTACGCGGCCGGGAGCACGGCCCAGACGGTCGTCTCGCTGTCATCCCGCAGCACACCCCAGCGATCGGACAGGCTCTCCACGATGCCGAGCCCGCGGCCGCCGGGCGCGGCCGCGGGCGCCTTGGTGACCCGGGGCAGCGGGCCCCTGCCCGCGTCGCTGACCGCGACCCGCAGTGCGTCCTCGTTGAGCGTCCAGGTCACCCTGATCCGCGAGCCGGGCAGCGGCGCCGCGTGCCGGATCGCGTTGCTCAGCAGCTCACTGACGACGAGCGCAGCGTCGCAGACCACGGATTCGTAGATGCCCGCCGACACGAGGTCGGCAGCGAGACGGCGTCGCGCGACCGCGACGCTGGACGGCGTATACGGAAGCAGTACGACTGCCGAGGTACTCACCTCCCTGTGACCGTCCTACCCCAGCTATCAAACGAACCCGGTACGAGCGGGGAAATGCCCCGCGGAATAGGACGGGAAACCGTGGCGGTCACATTTTGTAGCCGAAACGAGGGCTGTGCAGCGGGGATTGGCCCACTTATGCAGATAAAGGCCACATACGGTGACGGGTGTTATTCGGACAGAGAGATACGCAACCGAAACGCGCCGGTCCCGGCCACCCCTTAGGCTTGCGCTTATCCCGGGATGCGAAAGCGAGGAATGGCCGTGGCAGAGCCGATGGTGGTCGTCGACGACCTGCACATCGTGTACCGCGTCTACGGGGCGGGCGGGAGCAAGGGCACGGCGGCGACCGCGCTCATGCGGGTGATGCGACGGCAGAACCGCCCTGGGCTCCGCGAGGTACACGCCATTCGCGGCATCTCTTTCGTGGCCAACCGCGGCGACGCCGTAGGGATCATCGGGCGCAACGGCTCGGGCAAGTCCACGCTGCTGCGGGCCATCGCCGGACTGCTGCCCCCCGAGCAGGGGGCCGTCTACACCACGGGCGAGGCGTCGCTGCTCGGGGTCAACGCCGCCCTGCTGGACGACCTCACCGGCGAGCGGAATGTCGTCCTGGGCTGCCTGGCCATGGGCATGAGCCCCCAGGAAGTCAAGAGCCGCTATCAGGACATCGTGGAGTTCTCCGGTGTCGGTGACTTCATCGACCTGCCCATGCGCACGTATTCCAGCGGCATGGGGTCACGGCTCCGGTTCGCGATCGCCTCGGCCAAGAGCCACGACGTCCTGCTTATCGACGAAGCGCTGGCCACGGGCGACGCGCCGTTCCGGGCGAAGAGCCACAAGCGCATCGAGGAACTCCGGCAGGAGGCGGGCACGGTCTTCCTGGTGGCTCACAACCTCGCCGAGGTCGAGGAGACGTGCAACCGGGTCATCTGGCTGGAGCGGGGCGAGATCATAATGGACGGCGACGACGTCCCCGGCATCATCGATGCTTACCTGGAGGCATCCGGCGGAGATCGCCGCACCCGCCAGCCGGTGTAACGCGGAGCCGGGTCCGGCCCCGCCCGCTCGGTAACCCGCCCGCGCGTCCCCGGCGGCCTGGCCAGCGACCGCGTTGCGCAGTACGATCCGCATCACGGTCCCGCCGCCCGCACGTGATGCCGCGTCGACCTGCCCATCCTGCGCCACGGCGAGGCGGCGCACGATATAAAGGCCGATGCCGATGCCGCCGAACCGGCGCCGGTCGCCCGCCTCGCCCTGGTAGAAGCGCTCGAAGATGCGCTCGCGGTCGCCGTCGGCGATCCCGATACCCCGGTCTTCCACCGTCACCTCGATACGCCCGTCCCGGGCGCGCGCCCGCACGGTGACCTGGCCCCCCTCGGGCGAGTACTTGAATGCGTTCTCCAGCAGCTGGCCGACGATGACGTCAGTGGCCATCGTGTCGCCGTAGGCCGGCGGAAGGTCGCCCGGGATGTCAGCGACCAGCGTGTGCTTGTCCGACAGCGGCTGAAACGCGACCGCAGCGGCCCGCAGCAGTGCCCCCAGGTCGAACGGCCCGTTACGGACCGGGAGCTGGTCGGCCCCGGCCCGCGAGCCGAGCAGCAGCTGCTCGACCAGCTGGCCCAGGGAGCCGGCCCGTTCGGCGATTGTCTGCACCGCCGAGCGCCGGTCGTTGTCCGTGAGCTGATCCCAGCGCGCGGCCAGAGTGCTGGCGAAACCCTGGACCACGGTGATCGGAGTGCGCAGCTCGTGGCTGGTGGTGGCGAGGAAAAGGTCTTTGGCCTCTTCCAGCTCTTTGGCGGCGGTCACGTCCCGGAAGTCGATTACCCGCTCGTCGCTGCTGGCCAGCGCGGTGCAGAGGACATCCAGCCAGCGGCCGCCCGGCAGCCGGTGGGTGAGCTTGGCGCCCGGCTCTGGCTGCGGGAACGGCGGCGGCTTGCCCATGGCGTCATCCGCGGCGACACCGGTCAGCTGGTGGGCCGCCGGGTTCCACTGCCGGACCAGGCCGGCCCCGTCCAGTACCGCGATCCCGTCAGCGCTGCCGTCGATGACGGCCCGCTCGTGCGCACGCTGCCGCAGGGCCTCCTCGAAGGCCATCGCGTTGGCCAGCGCGACGCTCGCGTGCCCGGCCAGCAGCTCCAGCAGCTCCAGCTCGACATGACTGAGATTACGCCGGCTGTAGAGGGCGTAGAGCGCGCCGTAGGGGCGGTCCCCGACATGCGACAGGCTGAGGGCGATGGTGTGCAGGCCAGGCAGCGCGGACCAGATCAGGTCGTCCAAGCCGCCGACGTCACCGGTGGTCATCATGACCGTCTTGCCAGACCGCATCAGGTCGCCGACCAGGCTGGTGGACAGGTCCGCGGTGCGGCCGCGCAGCCGGGCCGGCAGACCCGAGGTGCTGACCAGCCGGAGCATGCCGTCCTCGATGATCACAAAGCCACCGGCGTCCGCGCCTGTCAGCTCGCGCAGGCTCGCCGCGATGCGGTCGAGCACCGCTTCCAGGTCACGCTGAGCGTTCATGTCAGCCACGACGTCGCCCAGCCGGCGCACGACGCGGGCCCGCTCGGCCATGTAGTGGCGGGCCACGTCGTCTTCGCCGGCCTGATGGCAGACGTTGACCCAGCCGGTCACCTCACCGCCGGAGCCGAGGAGGACGCTGGTGTCGATCCGGACGTCCAGCATGCTGCCGTCCTTGCGGATCCGGCGGGTCGCGAAGGAGATCTGGCCCCCACCGCGGACCCGTTCGAACACCGCGTTGTGCTCGGCCTTGAGCTCTTCCGGGATGATCGGCGGCTCGAGACCGACCACCTCGGGCGCCGCCCAGCCGAACATCCGCTCCGCGGCCGGGTTCCACAGCAGCACGGTCCGGTCGGCGCCGAAGGCGACGATCGCATCGGCCGCGCACTCGATGACCGCACGGGAGGTGGCGTCGACCCGGTACTGGCCGGTTATCGTATTCGCTGGCTCTGTCACCACCCCCTCATGGTGCCACTTGATCGCCACTGCGGGTCACCAAAAGCTCAGGTGAACAGGACGCCGGGGTTGAGGAGGCCGATCGGGTCCAGTGCCGTTTTGATGGCGCGCATGGCCCCGATCTCCTGCGCCGAACGATTGTCCGACAGGAGAGGTACCTTGGCCCGGCCGATGCCGTGTTCGGCCGAGATCGAGCCGCCATGTGCCGCCGCCAGCCGCAGTACCACCTCGTCCACCGCCTGATCGGCCGGGTCGGGGCCGAGCACGTTGACGTGCAGGTTGCCGACCCCGATATGACCGAAGACGATCATGCGGAGCGTGCGGCCCGGCGGCGCGGTGGCCGAGACGGCACCGTCCAGCGCGCCGCGCAGCGCCGCCAGGTTCGCCACCGGCACCGCGATGTCGAGCTTGTGCGGGACCCCGGCGGCACTGATCGCCTCGGTGTGCCGTTCCCGGTAGGCCCACAAGGCGGCGCTCCCGGCTGCATCCACCGCGACCGCCGCATCCTCCAGGGCAGCGATCCGCGCCAGATGTTCGGCCTGATCAGCTGGCCCGGTCACGTCAACGAGCAGGTAGGCCGGGTAGGCGCGGGGCAGTGGCGCGGGCAGCCCGGTGTGCGCGCGCACCAGGGCCAGGCCGGCGGCCTCGAAGTATTCCGCGGCGCGGACGCCGGGAGCGCGGGACCGGATCTCGGCGAGCAGAGAGACCGCCGTCTCGATGCCGCCCACGCCGGTCAGCACGGTGACGGCGTGCGGCTCCACGGGCCACAGCCGGAGCCGGGCGGCGGTGACGATCCCGAGCGTTCCCTCACTGCCGGCCAGCAGCTGGGCCAGGTCGTATCCGGTGTTGTCCGCCCGTACGCCGCCCAGCCGCGAGATGACACCGCCATCGGCCAGTACCGCTTCGACGCCGAGAAGCTGGGCCCGGGTCCCGCCGTAGCGGACGGTGTACAGGCCGCCCGCGTTGGTGGCGATGGTCCCGCCGACGGTCGCCGAGTCGCGGGAGGCGAGGCTGATCCCGTATTCGAGTCCCGCCGCGGCCGCGTGTGCCTGCAGTTCGGCGACCGTGATCCCTGCGCCCGCGGTGACCTGCCCGGCGAGGGTGTCGACCGGATCGAGCCGCCGGAGGCGGCGGGTGGAGAGCACGACGCCGCCGTTGGCGGGCACGGCCCCCCCGACCAGGCCGGTGTTCCCGCCCTGGGGGACGACCGCTACCCGGTGCCGAGCGCACACCTGCACAATGGCTGCGACCTGCGCGGTTGTCCCCGGGCGGGCCACACAGGTGGCGGTCCCCTGGTACCGCCGGGTCCAGTCCGTGGTGTAACCGGTCATCAGGTCCGGCCCGGTGAGGACGTGTTCCGCCCCGATCGTGGCCGCCAGCTCGTCTGTCAGGCTGCTCATGCTGCCTAGCCTAGGGTTCCCGGGTAAGGTACTTGCTTAACGAAACAAAATAAATTCGGGAATGACCCGTGCGATACCGGGCATACCTAACGGTAACAAGGCGGCTTGCCGCGCGGTGTCACCCGCACCGACGGTGCGGCTCCCGCAAGGATGCGGAACGTTGGACCAGGCAGGGGCATATCCCTCTCCCGGCCAGCCTGAGCGGCGGCACGGGCGGCCCGCCGATGGCCGTAGCCGCCTGGAGCATCCGGTCGTCGTGGGTTTCGACGGATCACCGTCCAGTCGTAACGCACTCGCCTACGCGGGCGGCGTGGCCCGTCGCCTGGGCCGTTCCCTGCTCGTGGTCCACGTTTCGTCGCCGGGAATGTTCTGCGAGCCGCTGACCGGCCAGGTGATCGGGCTGCCGGAGCACACCAGCGAGCTGGAGAGCTGGCTGCTCACGGAGCTCGACCGCAGCACCGATCGGAGCGGGCTCGATGTCCATGTGCTCACCCGCCGGGGCAGCCCCGCCCGGGAACTCGCCGCGGCCGCCGCGGAGCAGGATGCGGACGCGCTCATCATTGGCGCACCGTCGCGGGCGTGGCACCGGATGGGTGGCTCGGTGCCCGGTTGGCTGGCCCGGCACGCCCGCTGTCCCGTCATCGTCGTCCCCTGATCCTGCTCCGGCGGCCTGCCCTGGCCCCGGATCAGCGGAAATCGCGGCTGGGTGGGGCCGCAGCGATCCGGAGCGGGCGGAGCCGGGTGGCGACCAGGTTGGTGGCCCCCTCGTTGCGCTCGACCCGGCCGTCAATGAGCAGCGCACCCGACTCCGCACCCACCCGGCGGAAGCGCTCCCACACCTGCGGCGGGCAGATGACGTTGGCCATCCCGGTCTCGTCCTCCAGGCTGAGGAACACCACGCCGCCTGCCGTGGGGGGGCGCTGCCGGTGGGTGACCAGGCCGCCCACCACGATGGCCCCGCCGGCCGGGACAGTGGGCAACGCCGCGATGGCCGCCACCCCCTGCTTCTCCAGTTCGGCCCGGATGTGCTGGAGCGGATGGATACCGAAGACTCCGGTGGCCCAAAGATCGGCGATGGTCTCTTCCGTCGGGGTCATGACGGGCAGCCCCGGCGCGACCAGCCCGGGCGTGGTACCGGGCAGCTGAGCCGGCCGGATGCCCGCCGCGGCGCCCGCCGCCCACATCGCTTCCCGTCTGGTCACGCCGAAACAGCCGAACGCGCCACCGGCGGCGAGGGCCTCCAGCGCCGCGGCCGGGAGCCGGGTCCGGCGGGCGAAATCCTCCAGTCCTGCGTACGGACGGCCTGCCGCGACCGCTGCGGCGGTGTCCGCACCGAGGTTCCGTACCCCGCGCAGCCCGAGCCGGATGGCCGGCTGCGGGGCGGCTGGCTGCGTGCCGGGCTGCGACGGGACTGGTACTGGCCGGGACGGGACAGCCGGCGTCAGACTCCGGCCCGCGGACTCCAGCCCGGCCAGGTCGCTGCTGGCGTTGACATCCACCCCGCGTACCTCCACGCCGTGCCGGCGGACGTCGCTGATCAGGCTGGCTGGGGAGTAGAACCCCATGGGCTGATTACGCAGCAGGGCGGCGGTGAACGCCGCGGGGTAGTAGTGCTTCAGCCACGCGCTCGCGTACACAAGGTAGGCGAAGCTGATCGCGTGGGACTCGGGGAACCCGTAACTGGAGAAGGCCAGGATCTTCTGGTAGACGTCCTCGGCGACCGGGCCGGGGATCCCCCGCTGCTCCATGCCGTCCAGCAGCCGCTGACGGAGCTCCTCGATCCGCTCTGGTGCCCGCTTCGAGCTCATCGCCTGCCGCAGCTTGTCGGATTCGGCTGGCGTGAAACCGGCACAGTCGATGGCCAGCTGCATCATCTGCTCCTGGAACAATGGGACCCCGTACGTCTTGCCCAGGGCGGCGCGCATGGATTCGTGCGGGATCAGCCGTTCCTCCGCACCCGCGCGGCGGCGCAGGTAAGGGTGGACCGACCCGCCCTGAATCGGGCCCGGCCTGATCAGCGCGACCTCCACGACCAGGTCGTAGAACTTTTCCGGGCGTAGCCGGGGCAGGGTGGACATCTGGGCCCGCGATTCGACCTGGAAAACCCCCACAGTGTCCGCGGCCTGCAGCATGGCGTAGACGCCGGCGTCCTCCTGCGGGATCGAGTTGAGGCTCCACCGGTGGCCGTAGTGGACTTCGACGAGATCGAAGCAGTCGTGCAGGGCGGACAGCATGCCCAGGCCCAGCAGATCGAATTTGACGAGCCCGGCGTAGGCGCAGTCGTCCTTGTCCCACTGCAGGACGCTGCGGCCGGGCATCCGGGCCCACTCCACCGGGCACACCTCACCCACCGGCCGGTCGCAGATGACCATCCCGCCGGAATGGATGCCCAGATGCCGCGGGAGCTGCTGCATCTGCTCTGCCAGCGCGACCACGTCCGCAGGCACGTCCGCGTCTTTCCCCGCAGCTTCGCCGGGACCGGCTCGCCGCGACCACGCGTCCAGTTCCGCGGGCGGGTGGCCGAGGGCACGGCCCGCGTCCCGCAGCGCCATCCGCGGCCGGTAGGAGATCACGTTGGCGACCTGGGCCGCCCGCCCCCGGCCGTAGGCACCGTAGACGTACTGGATCACCTCCTCGCGGCGCCGGTGCTCGATATCCAGATCGATGTCGGGCGGCCCGTCCCGCCCCGCGGACAGGAACCGCTCGAACAGCAGCCCGTGCCGGACGGCGTCCACGCTGGTGATCCCGAGTGCGTAGCAGACCGCCGAGTTCGCGGCGGAGCCGCGCCCCTGGCACAGGATGTTCCGGTTCTCACAGAACCGGACGATGTCATGGACGAGGAGAAAGTATCCGGGGAACTTGAGCCCCTCGATCACATCGAGCTCGTGCTCGATCTGACGGTAGGCTCCGGGCTCCCACTCGGCGCCCGGCGGCCCGTAGCGCTTCGGGGCCTGCTCCGCGACCAGCGCCCGCAGCCAGGACATCTCGGTATAGCCCTCGGGAACCCCGAAGTCGGGTAGGCCCGGCGCGAGCACGCGGAAATCGAACGTGCAGGAGCGGGCCAGCTCCACCGTCCGCTCCTGCACACCGGGGAAACGCCGCAGCCGGCGGCTCATCTCGGCGCCGGACCGGATGTAGGCGGCACCGGAAGCGGGCAGCCAGCCGTCCATCTCGTCCAGGCTCCGCCGGGCGCGGATCGCGGCGAGCGTTTCCGCCAGCCGCGCCTGGGACGGCGACGCGTAGTGCACGTTGCCGGTGGCCACCACGCCGACCCCCGCGGCTTCGGCCAGCCCGGCCAGAGCCTCGTTCCGTTCGTCGTCACCAGGCTGATCATGGAAGGTCAGCTCCACCATGACGTTGCCGGGGCCGAACGTCGCGATCATCGCGCGCAGTTCGCGAAGCGCCGCCTCCGGGCCGGCGGCCAGGGCGGCGGGAACGGCGCCTTTACGGCAGCCGGTCAGCACGGCCCAGTGCCCATCGTGGGCGCTGGCCAGAGCACTGCGGTCATAGACTGGCCGCCCCTTCTCGCCCCCCGCCAGCTGGGCCGCGCTGATCACCGTGCACAGCCGCCGGTACCCCTCCGCATCCCGGGCCAGCACCAGCAGATGTTCCCCCTCCGGATCCGGTGTGCCGGCCCGGGGGGACGACCCAACCGGCCCAGCGAGTCCGGGGCCGCAGGCCCCGGCGAGCGGCCGGTGAATATCGGCGGGTCCCGCAGCAGGACCTACGGCGAGGCGCTCATGACCGGCCAGCGAGTCCGGGGCCGCAGGCCCCGGCGAGCGCCGGTGTGTCGGCGAAGTACCACGGCGGGGCGCGGAGCGCATGCGGGGGGTTCCGGGGGGTCGCCCCCCCGGGCCAGTACTGAGCTCGGCGCCGAAGATCGTGCCGAGGGAAATTCCCGTCTGCTCGGCCTGCTGTGCCGCGGCCTGGGCGAACTGCGCTACCCCGTACATGCCGTCGTGATCGGTGAGGGCCAGGGCCTGTACTCCCTGCCGGGCTGCCTCGGCGACCAGCTCGGCTGGGCTGGACGCCCCGTCGAGGAAGCTGTAGGAGGAATGGCAGTGGAGCTCCGCCCAGGGTGGCCCGTCATCCTGGTCGGGCTGAGGACCGAAGCGGCCCTGGACCACCCCGGCAGGCTCGCTGCCGTCCTGGCGGGTCATGTCCCAGGACAGCCGCCGCTCGAGTTCTCGCCAGGGGACCGGCGGGTTGTCCCAGCCCATTTACCTCACCTCCGATCCGGGGCGGCCCAGCTGGCGCGGGGCGTCAGTCGTACCTGGCTTCGATCTGCCAGCGGCCCAGTTCAACAGCAGCCAGCCAGGCGATGCCGTCCTCGGTGACCAGCTGAAACCGAGCCCGCCGGGTCGCGTTCCGCTCGTCCCACCACCGCTCGGTCACCGGCCACGGCCCGGCCCAGGCGGTGATCGCCAGCCACGGGCTGTCTCCCACCGTCAGCGCATCGGGAGACGCCGATACGGCAGCACGGCCGGTGACGGTCACCGGCGCACCGGCGGCGTCGATGACCCGGGCTGGCCGCGGGACCGGGTACACCGTGGCCGGGGCCGGCGGGGGGATGCGGGCCGGCCATGGCCGGTCCGCCGGGTGGCGGGCGTCCCGGATGTCGCCGAACGGCACGAGCATGACCTGCTCACCCGGGCCGCGGCCGCCCGCGAGTACCGGATGTGCCACCGATTCATGCCCCAGCATGGCCTGCAGCCGGACGGCGGCACGTTCCACCCGGCCGCTGATCAGGTCGTCACCCCACAGGCCGAGCTGGCGCCCCTCGTCGGGGACCAGGTGGTCCGGGACCAGGCGCAGCATCGCGATCCCGCAGACGCTCTCGTCCGGGCCGTCTTCCGCGGCCGCCCCCGAAGACCAGCCGTCCAGCTGCCAGCGCACCCGCTGCGCCACCGCCAGGGCGGACAGCAGCCCGTCATGACGCCACAGCCGCGTGCTCTCCCGTCCGTCCGTATCAGTCACCTCGACCCGGACCCGGACACAGGAGAGGCCACGCGAAGCGAGCCCGGCGAGCATCTGCTCTGCGAGGCCCTTGGCCGCGAATACCGCCGGCTCGGCGTGGACAGGAGGGTCGAACTCGAGCGTGGCGGAAAGGTCGGCCTGCGGCGGTCCCGTGGCCAGCCGCCGCGCTTCCTCCCCCCGGGCGACCCGCTGCGCGGCGGTGCCCTCGGCACCGAACCGGCTCGCCACGTCCCGGGCCGGCAGGGCGGCGAGATCCCCCAGCGTCCGGATGCCCAGCCGGGCCAGCTGGCCGGCCAGGGCCGGGGCAGCCAGGACGTGTACCGGGTGGGGGGCGAGGAACTGCCGGGCCCCGCCGGGCGGGACCACGACACCCGTGCCGTCCGGGCGGACCGCGCGGGCCGCCAGGGCCGCCGCGAACTGGCCGGCGGCCACCCCGGTGTGGCAGACGACACCATGGGCGGTCACGGCATCAGCGATCTTCCGGGCCAGAGCGTCCTCCCCACCGAAATATCTGGCCGGGCCGCGCGCGGCGAGCAGGCACAACCCGGGCCGCAGGATCTCCACTTCCGGGCAGAAGCCCTCCACTACGGTGATGACATCCCCGAAGGCCCGCGCTTCGGCACCGCTGGCGTCCTCCTCCAGCCAGCCGGGGCACCACACCGCCAGAACCCGGGCCGGCTCATCCGGGCCGGCCACTTGGCCCGGGGCTTTCACCGGGCCGCTCGCCTGGGAGCTGCCGCAGCGCGGGCGGCTGCACCGGTCACCGCGCTACCGCGGAAGCTGAGGTCGGCCGCCGCTGTCTCGTCCGGGGCCACCGTGCCGTCGGGGGCGGGCAGCCACAGCCACCGCGGCCGCGGCCGGGTTACGGCTCCCCGGCCTTCCGCCACCACCTCGGCGCGGCAGGCCCGGAGGCTCCCGTACCCGTCACCGATCCCGGCCCAGGATCGCCGGGTCACCCGGAGCCGTACTGGCGCCCCCTCCCATTCGCCGGCGACCACGAGTACCCCGCCGCCCCGCCGCAGCACACCCTCCAGCCGACGGCGGGCCTCCGCTTGCGGCTGGGCGGGCGGACGCACCACCACGACCTCACAGGCCTCCAGCATCGATGCCACCACCTGCGGCCAGCCCGGCCCGGGATCGGGGACCAGCATCAGCCGGGCCGGCGCCGCTCCCAGGCCCGCCGCCGCGACCACGCCCAGATCAGGTACCCCAGCCACCCCGCACCAGGCTCCTGCCGCTGACGCCCCTGCCACCAGCGCAAGGCACAGCAGCCCGGATCGGTCCACTGCCACCACCGAGCCTCTGGCCAGGCCACCGGCAGGCAGCAGCTCTGCCAGCGCGGGAAGTACCGGCAGCACAGCGTCACCGGAGACGACAATGTCCCCGTAAGACCCGGAGGCTCCGTCAGGGCGGGAAAACGTAGCGGCCCGCAGAAACACAGAGTTACCAGACGATGCACCGTCGATTGCCGTCGCGGCGGCGGCGGGAAGTCGCCCCATAAGCCCCATGAACCCCGTGAGCTGCGAAGTCTTTTCCCGCATGACCTAGGAGTATCGAATTTGCGTTCGATATGTCAAGCTGCCTTATTGTAACTTTCTGTAATAAGAGGGCCGGCTGGCTGGCTCCGCCGCAGCACCCATGGGCCCCGGCCCTCATCACCAGCCTTCCCCGGGTGCATGTGTGCTCCCGATGTTCTTTCAGCAGCAGAGTGGGAAGAACTTAGCCAACCCCCACAAAAGCATGAAATCTCTTTGGTTCCCGCGCTGTAGTTCTATGCCTGCCCTGCATCAAGGGAGCAACCATCAGTGAGTGCGTCATCACATAGAGACACTGCCGACGGCTGTCCCGCCGAAGACCCACCGCGCCCCGCGCCGCCCAGATTCCAGAAATCGGGAATCCGCACTCAGCGGCCAACGGGGCCAACGGCGAGAAACCGGAATCGGCGAGGGCGCCGCGCGGGGGGGTCCGGGGGGTCGTCCCCCCGGACCAGCACCGCGGACCACCGGGAAGCTGGCCATCGGCCAGCGAACAACACGAGCTGTCTCGTGGGCGAGGAGGGATTTGAACCCTCACGTCCTTTCGGACACACGGACCTGAACCGTGCGCGTCTGCCGTTCCGCCACCCGCCCGGGCAGGCAGTAAGGCTAGCACGCCCCCGAGCGCACTCATACCCCGGATACGATCAGATGCGAGTAGCGAAGGGAGGTGCCACGGTGGGAGTTCTGCAGCGCTTCGAGCGGCGGCTCGAGGGCATGGTCGAGGGCGCCTTCGCACGGGCCTTCAAGTCTGAGCTACAGCCGGTCGAAGTCGCCAGCGCCGTGCAGCGCGAGATGGATGACAGAGCGGCGATCGTGGCGCAGGGCCGCACGCTGGTGCCGAATGACTTCGTAGTCGAACTGGCCGAGAGCGATCATGATCGTCTCGACGTCTACGCGGACAGCCTGGGCGTGGAGCTGGCCAACCTGGCGCGGGACTACGCGAAGGAGCAGGGCTACTCATTCGTCGGGCCGGTACGGATGCGATTCGAGGGTGTGGACGACCTGACGACGGGCACGTTCCGGATCCGGTCGGGCGTGATCCGCGGGTCCACCGTCGAGGGCGGTGAGATCCGCCAGCCCGCCAGCGATCTGCCCCAGCCCCGGGGCAGCGACTTCGCGGGCCGTCCCCGGCTGCTTGTGTCCACCGGGGACCCGAACGGCGGGGGCAGGCAGCAGCGCAACTACGACCTCGTGACCGCGACCACCCTGCTGGGCCGGGGCACCGACTGTGACCTCCGGCTCGTTGACCCGGGCGTTTCGCGCCATCATGCGGAGTTGCGGGTTGAGGGGGGCGAAGTCATCCTCGTCGACCTAGGCTCTACGAATGGCACTTTCGTCAACGGGCAGCCCATCAAGCACGTGGTGCTTACCGATGGCATGCAGATCACCCTGGGCCGCACCACACTGGTCTTCCGCCGGGACAGCGGCTACTGACGCCAGAGGCGAGGAACATCTCACTGGGATGAACGAGCTCACCCTCACCCTTATCCGGGTGGCCTTCCTAGCCGTACTGTGGCTGTTCGTGCTCGCGGCGATCGGAGTTGTGCGCACCGATCTGTCGGGGAATTCCGCTGGCCGGTCCCGGGCCATGCGCAGGCAGCCGCAGACTCCCCGCACCGCCCGGGCCGCCAAGCCGGCGAAGCAGCAGCGGTCCCGGCGGGGGCAGCCCCATGTACTCGTCGTGACGGCCGGTTCCCTAAAGGGAACGACCATTGACCTCAGTGAGCAGCAAATCACCCTTGGCCGGGCAAATGACGCTACGCTCGTCCTCAATGACGACTACGCTTCAAGTCGGCACGCCCGTATTTTCCCGCAGGACGGGCAATGGATCGTTGAGGATCTTGGTTCAACCAACGGCACATATCTAGATCGCCAGAAAGTGACGCGGCCGACTCCCGTACCGGCGGGCGTGCCGATCCGTATCGGCAAGACCGTTCTGGAACTGCGCAGATGACACTTGCACTCCGCTACGCGGTACGCTCCGACGTCGGTCTTCTCCGCGAGGGAAACGAAGACTCGGCGTACGCGAGCCCGCGCCTGCTCGCGGTCGCGGACGGCATGGGCGGCCATGCCGCCGGCGAGGTGGCAAGTGCCGTGGCCATCGCCTCGGTCGCCGCGCTCGACGGGACGATGACGCCCAGCAGTGATCTGCTCGGCGCGCTGAACAACGCGGTTCACTCCGCCAGTGACACTCTGCATCAGATGGCATCGGCCGACCCCGCCGTGGAAGGCATGGGGACCACCCTGACGGCCATGCTGTGGGCGGACCAGGGCTATGCCCTTTGCCATATCGGTGATTCCCGTGGCTACATGCTGCGCGATGGCGAGCTGTACCAGATCACCCACGACCACTCCCTCGTGCAGTCCCTGGTCGACGAGGGACGGCTCAGCCCGGAAGAAGCCGCGACCCACCCGCAGCGCTCGCTGATCCTGCGCGCGCTCGACGGACGCGGGGAGGCGGAGCCGGACCTGTCCATGCGCAAGGCCATGCCGGGTGACCGCTACCTGCTCTGCTCCGACGGCCTGTCCGACGTTGTCAGCGCGGAGACGCTGCACCACACGCTCAGCACGATCCCGGATCTGGACGACGCGACCGTGCAGCTCATCGAGCTGGCCATCCGGGGCGGCGGTCCCGACAACATCACGGTCATCGTGGCCGATGTCGTGGACAGCGAGACGACCTCGCTGGCCCCGACCAACACCCCCGTCATGGCGGGCGCCGCCTCACATGGGACGGCGGGGGACCTGAGCCTGCTCGAGCGCGCGGACAGCCCGGCCGGCCGGGCGCAGATGCTCGCCCACACCGCGCCGCAGCCCGCGGTAATGGTCGATGAGCCCCGGATCGCGACCGGCAGCTTGCCGGTGACAGAGCCCGGCCACCCCGCGGCCCCGGACGGCTGGCCGTCGGCCGACGGCCAGCCGCAGACACGGAACGGCCACCGCGCGCAGAAGCAGCGGCGCTCCGGCCGCCGCCGCTGGCCGATCGTCACGGTCGCTCTCGGCGTGCTGGCGGCCGTCATCATCGGCGGCGGGTACGGTGCCTGGTACTACACCCAGCACCAGTACTACGTGGGTACCGACAGCAACCAGGTCACCATCTTCCGTGGCATCAATCAGCGGGTGGCCGGGATCAACCTGAACAGCGTCTACGCCCACACCGGCATCACTGAGCAGCAGGTCGCGCCCCAGGAACTGCAGATGGTCCAGGGAACGATCTCCGCGACCAGCCTGGCCGACGCGCAGCGTATCGTCGGCCAGCTACGCACGCAGGACTCTCAGTGCAAGCTGGCGTACACGGACCGCAATTCCTGGACCAGCAGGGAGGAGAAGCTGGCCGCGCTGGACAAGACGAACCCGAAGGCGGCCAAGCCATCCAGCCTGGGGCCCCAGCCCACCGTGCCGTCCGACTGCCCGGCCGAGACCGCCCTGGGAGTTACCCCCGTTCCGTCCAGCTCGGCCCCGTCCGCGGCGCCGTCGGCCAGCCACCATGCGGCCGCCAGCCCCTCGGCGCGGAGCAGCCGGTGAACAGCGTCGCGACGTCGGAAAACCCGGCCCTCGGCGGGATGCCCGATTCCCCGGTGCCGCTGCCCCGGGGGCGCCGGCGCACCGAACTCGCCATGCTCGTCTTCGCGGTCGCGCTCGTCGCGTTCGCCTACGCCAACGTCGGATTCGGGCTCAAGGGCAAGCTGCCGCCCGGTATGGCCGAATACATGCTGGGCTTCATCGTGCTGCTGGCCATCGCCCACCTGGCGGTGCGGAAGCTGGCCCCGTGGGCCGACCCTTTGCTGCTGCCGCTGGCCGCCGCGCTGAACGGCCTGGGCATCGTGATGATCTACCGGCTGCAGGAGTCCGGCCGGAACGGAAATCCCGGTCAGGTGATCGCGACGCTGAGCTCGTCGGCCGCGACCTTGCAGATCGTGTACACGGCGATCGGGATCGGCTGCTTCGTCGCCGTGCTCGCGCTCGTCCGTGAACCGCGCGTACTGCAGCGCTACACGTACACTTTCGGCGCGCTCGGCATCATCCTGCTCGCGTTGCCCGCGCTGCTGCCCGCCAGCATAAGCGAGGTGCAGGGCGCCAAGATCCAGATCAGCCTGGGTGGCTTCACCATCCAGCCGGAGGAGTTCGCCAAACTCGCGCTGGCCATCTCGTTCGCCGGCTATCTCGTGGCCAAGCGCGATGTGCTCTCGCTGGCCGGCCGCCGGGTGCTCGGCATCGACCTGCCCCGGGGACGTGACCTCGGCCCGGTGCTGATCGTCTGGGGCGTGAGCCTCCTGCTCCTCGTCTTCGAAAGCGACATCGGCACCTCCGCCTTGTTCATGGGGCTGTTCGTGGCGATGCTGTACATCGCGACCCAGCGGACGTCCTGGTTGCTGATCGGCTTCGCCTTGTTCATCGCCGGCGCCTACAGCGCCAGCAAGCTGTTCTCTCATGTGGGGGAGAGATTTCAGATCTGGCTGCACCCGTTCGTCGGCAACAACCCGTTCGGCAACGCGTATCAGCTCGTCCAGGGCCTGTACGGGATGGCATCGGGGGGCATCCTCGGCAAGGGCCTCGGTGGCGGCCAGCCCTACCTGACGCCGCTAGTGCAGAGCGACTTCGTGATCACCGCCTTCGGCGAGGAACTGGGCATGACCGGCCTGATGGCCATCCTGCTGCTGTACGGCCTGATCGTGCAGCGCGGCCTGGCCACCTCCCTCGCGGTCAAGGACCCGTTCTCCAAGATTCTGGCCGGTGGCCTGGCGTTCATGCTGGCCCTGCAGATCTTCGTCATCGTGGGCGGGGTCACCCGGCTGATCCCGCTCACCGGTATCACGACCCCGTTCCTGTCCCAGGGCGGTTCTTCGCTCATTGCCAGCTGGATGATGATCGCGCTGCTGATGCGGCTCAGTGACACGGCTCGGCGGCCACCACCGCAGCCGATCCAGGATGAGGGCATGACCCAGGTGGTGAACCTCTCGTGAACCGCGCCGTGCGCCGTATCTCGATTGCTGCGCTGGTCATGTTCGTCCTGCTGCTGGCCAACGTGAACTACCTGCAGGCGTTCGAGGCCGGGAGCCTGAGCAACAAGCCGGGCAATTCCCGCGCCTTCACCGCTCAGTTCCAGTACCAGCGCGGCGATATCACCACCTCCGACGGCAAGGTCATCGCCCAGTCCAAGAGCGTCGGCGGTATCTACAAGTACCAGCGGGAATATCCCCTGGGACCGGAATACGCCCCGGTGACCGGTTTCGACGCACTCTACGGATCCAGCGGTATCGAGGCGGCAGAGAACTCCTACCTGACCGGTGACTCCTCCAAGCTGGCCGTCCGCAACGTGATCGACATGATCACGAACAAGACGCGCAAGGGCGCCACCGTCCAGCTCACCATTGACTCCAACGCGCAGAATGCGGCGTGGAATGCCTTGCAGGCCACCGGAAAGCCTGGCGCCGTGGTGGCGCTGAACCCGCAGACCGGCGCGATCCTGGCCATGGCCTCTTACCCCTCGTACGACCCAAACCAGTTGGCCGTCCTGAACGGCAGCGAGAGCAACGCCTACGACAAGAAGCTACTGCTGGAGTCGGGCAACCCGCTGCTCAACCGGGCCACCAGCGCGACCTTCCCGCCCGGATCGACCTTCAAGATCGTCACCAGCTCCGCGGCGTTCAACCAGGGCAACTACAACACGCAGACCCTGGTGAGCGCCCCGACCAGCCTGCAGCTACCGCAGAGCAGCGTGAACCTGATCAACAATGACGGCGAGCAGTGCGGAACGCTGGGCAACGGCAAGGCCACGATCATCACCGCGTTCACCGAGTCATGTAACACGGCGTTCGCCAACATCGGCATGCAACTGGGCTCGGCGACGCTGAAGAGCATGGCCGAGAAGTACGGCTTCAACAACCCGGACCTGACGATCCCGCTGCCGGTCGCGCAGAGCAACTTCCCGCTGGAGCCGGCCCAATCGTTCACCGCGATGTCGGCGATCGGCCAGAAGGACGACACGGTGACCCCGCTGCAGGAGGCGATGTTCGCCGCTACCATCGCCAACAACGGGACGCTCATGCGGCCCTATCTGGTCCAGCAGGTCCAGGCCGCTGACCTGAGCATCGTGGATCAGGCCGCGCCCACAGCGATGAGCCAGCCGGTCAGCGCGGCCGTCGCCGGTGAGATCAAGAACATGATGGTGAGCGTGGTCAACTCCCCGGACGGGACCGGCTACGCCTTCAAGAACGCGATCCCCGGCGTGCAGATCGCCGGCAAGACCGGGACGGCCCAGAACGGCGTCAACAACAGCGGCCTGAATGATGCTGTTTTCACTTCTTTCGCCTCCAGCGGCAACCGTTCCATGGCGGTGGGCGTCATCATTCAGGGCGGCGGTTACGGCGCCGCGGCGGCCGCTCCCATCGCCGTCCAAGTCCTCAAGGCCTACCTGGAGAACGGGTGAACGACCACCTGCTGGGCGGACGCTACCGGCTGAGCGGCCGGATAGCGGTCGGCGGCATGGGCGAAGTGTGGCGCGGCACCGATGAGCTGCTGGACCGCCCGGTCGCGGTGAAACTACTCTCCGCGGCGCACGCCACCGACGAGGCGTTCCGTGCACGGTTCCGGGCCGAGGCGCGTTACGCTGCGTCGCTTTCGCATCCGAACATCGCTCAGGTGTTCGACTACGGCGAGACCTCCGACTATGAGGAAGCACCAGCGGGTCTGCCATCCGGCGGCGCGTACCTGGTCATGGAGCTCGTAC
>Ga0302326_10001029_pt1 | contig 73028 bp, 47 predicted proteins | sample Palsa_T0_3_FD_202264 | JGI IMG/M metagenome (GOLD analysis project Ga0302326, IMG submission 202264) | Peat permafrost microbial communities from Stordalen Mire near Abisko, Sweden - Palsa_T0_3 | ecosystem: Environmental > Terrestrial > Soil > Palsa > Peat permafrost | place: Sweden: Abisko... | reverse complement strand
AAGCGGGTGGCGGAGGAAGTTTGCTTTACTGGCTCCTTTATCAAAAACTTTTTCCCTACTTCAGACCCTTCCGCATTTTCCGGTATCTGACGTTTCGCACCGCTTTTGCCAGTCTCACGGCCATGCTTATTGCCTTACTGATAGGTCCGTTCGTGATCGAGAAGCTGCGCGAGTTTCAAATCGGTCAGTACATTCGGGAAGACGGTCCTAAAGACCACCAGAAGAAGGCCGGAACCCCCACCATGGGCGGCGTGCTCATCTGCATCGCTATCCTCCTTCCTACCTTGCTGTGGAGTGACCTCTCCAATCCCTTCGTATGGTTGGTGATGTGTTCCACCATGGCTTTCGCTGCCATCGGTTTTGCCGATGACTACATCAAGGTCATCCAACGGCGAAATCTCGGCCTCACCCCCACCCAAAAATTGGGGTTGCAGTTCATCAGTGGGGTCGCCATAGCCCTGGTGTTGCTGGCCATGCGCAGTGAGGGCATCTACTCCACTCACCTCATGGTGCCGTTCCTCAAACGCTTTCGCCCCGACTTATCCATCCATATTCTGGGCGCGATTCCTCATCTCGGGGTATTCGCCTTCACCCCCTTCGTGATCTTCGTCACCTTGTTCATCGTCGGCTCCAGCAACGCGGTGAACCTCACCGATGGCCTCGACGGGTTGGCCATTGGGTGCACCATCATTGCCGCCGCCGCGCTGACCGTGCTTACCTACGTCAGTGGAAACGCGGTATTTTCTGATTATCTCGAACTGCAGCGTATGCCCATGGTGAGCGAGGTCACCGTCTTTTGCGGATCCATGGTGGGCGCCAGCATCGGCTTTCTCTGGTACAACGCTCATCCCGCCGAGGTGTTCATGGGCGATGTGGGCTCGTTGGCCCTGGGCGGCGCCATTGGCACCGTATCTGTGGTCATTAAGCAGGAGCTGCTGTTGCCTTTTATCGGCGGCATCTTCGTGCTCGAAGCAATCAGCGTCATTTTGCAGGTAGGCAGCTATAAACTGCGTAAAAAGCGTATCTTCAAAATGGCGCCGCTGCATCATCATTTCGAGCTGATGGGCTGGTCGGAATCCAAAGTGATTGTGCGCTTTTGGATCGGCGCGCTGGTGTTTGCGCTATTTGCACTCACCACCCTGAAACTGCGTTAATAAATGGACAGCATGGAATTAAAAGGAAAAAAAATACTGGTCGTTGGCCTCGGCAAATCGGGTCTTGCCGCAGCCCTCTTTCTGCGCCGCCGCGGCGCCCAGGTTACCGTGTCTGACTTACGCAGTGCCAAGGCCCTAAGCAAAGAAATCCCTTCGCTGCTGGAGGCCGGCATCGTGGTCGAAGCAGGAGGCCATGGCCTCTTGACCTTTCGCCGTCAGGACCTGATCGTGGTCTCCCCCGGCGTGCCCCTGTCGACACCGGAACTGGTTCAAGTGCGTAGGCTGGGCCTGCCCATCATTGGCGAGTTGGAACTTGCCGCCCGTTTCCTCAAGGGACATGTCCTCGCCATTACCGGTTCCAACGGAAAGACCACTACCACTACCCTGTGCGGCGAAATCTTTTTGGCCGCGGGGTTAAATACCCTGGTGGCCGGCAATATTGGACTGCCGGTCATCGACGTGGTCGACCAAAGTACGGAGGACGCCTGGTCCGTCCTCGAGGTGTCCAGCTTTCAATTGGAGACCACGGGGAGCTTTCACCCTCATGTTGCCGTAATTCTCAACATCACCCCCGACCACCTGGATCGGCATGGAACCTTTGAGAACTATGCCGCCATGAAGGAGAAGATCTTCGCCAACCAGACTGGGAACGACTACCTCATCCTCAACGGCGATGACCCGACGGTCCAGCAGGCAGCCAGCCGAACAAAATCCCAAGTTTTGTGGTTCAGCCGCAGCAAAATTGTGCGTTGCGGTGCTTTCCTCCTCGACGGTATGGTCATGTTTCGCCCCACCGAGCAGGGAAAGCCAATACCGGTTCTACCCCTGGCCGACATTCCACTCAAGGGCGAGCACAACGTCGAAAACGTACTCGCCGCGGTTTGCGCCGCCTGTGTGGCGAAAATCCCCACCCAAACCATTGCCCAGACGATCGCCGCTTTCCATGCCGTCGAGCACCGGCTCGAATTCGTAGCCGCCATCCACGGTGTGGATTACTACAACGACTCCAAGGCCACCAACGTCGACGCGACCGCCAAGGCGATTGCCTCCTTCCCGGGTAATATTCACCTGATCCTGGGAGGCAAGGACAAGAACTCTGATTACACCCAGCTGAATGCTCTCTTGAGGGCGCGGGTCAAAGCGGTTTACACCATCGGCTCGGCGGCAGAAAAGATCGAAAGCCAGATTTCCGGAGCCACCCGGATCATCCATACCGGGACGCTCGAGGCCGCGGTCGACCAGGCCGCCGGCCAGGCGGTAGCCGGGGATGTGGTCCTGCTGGCGCCCGCCTGCTCCAGTTTCGATCAATTTGAAAACTACGAACAGCGGGGAAAGGTCTTCAAGCAGGCGGTATTGGCCCGCCAGGGAGCCAGCGTATGGCAAAGCGCGTAGGGGTCGACAAGTGGCTCTACGGCGTAACTGTCCTGCTTGTCTTCATCGGTTTGTTGATGGTCTTCAGCGCTTCTGCCGTCATGGCGGAAGATCGCTATGGCTCGCCCTACTACTTCGTGAGCCGGCAAATAGGTTGGGCGGTCCTCGGTCTGGTCACCATGACCCTGTTGATGCGCATCGATTACCGCAGATTCAACCGTCCCATCGTTGTCTTTCCCGCAGTGGCTGTCACCACGCTGTTGTTGCTGGGCGTCTTTCTGCTGCGTGACTCGCACAACACCCACCGCTGGATCCGTTTCGGTGGCTCCTCTTTCCAGCCATCAGAAATTGCCAAACCAGTGCTGGTGCTCTTTCTGGCTTGGTTTTTGCAGGATAAGCTGCATGCCATCCGCGATTGGCGCAATACTTTGTTCCCGGCCGCTCTGCCCAGCCTTCTGTTTGTCCTGCTTATTGTGAAAGAGCCCGATCTGGGGACTGCCCTGGTCTGCGCCGCGGTAACGGTACTGATGTTTTATCTGGCCGGGGTGGAGCTCAAATACCTGGGCTACGCCGGGTTGGCCGCAGTTCCAATGCTCTACATCCTTCTCTTCCGCGTGCCCTGGAGGCGAGCCCGCATGCTGGCCTTCCTCAACCCGGAAGCTGACCCGCAGGGCTCAGGCTTCCACACCATCCAGTCGCTCATCGCCGTGGGCACCGGCGGCCTGCATGGCCTGGGCTTTATGGAGGGCCGGCAAAAACTCTTCTATCTGCCCCAGCCGCACACCGACTTCATCTTTGCCAATGTTGCCGAGGAACTGGGCCTGATTGGTGCCTTAGCCATCATCGCGCTGTTTGTCGCACTGGGATTTCGCGGAATGCGGGCCGCCAGTCTTTCCAAAGACGTATTCGCCCGCTTTCTCGCTTTCGGCATCACCGCGACCATCCTCATCCAGGCTTTCTTCAATATCAGCGTGGTGCTCGCGCTTCTTCCCACCAAAGGCATTACGCTGCCCTTTATCTCCTACGGGGGCACCTCGCTCTTCATCACCCTGGCGAGTATTGGCGTGCTGTTGAGTCTCACCCGGGAGATCGACTGACGAGCATGCGGGTCATGATTGCCGGGGGAGGCACCGGCGGCCACGTGATTCCTGCTCTGGCCATTGCCGGCGCACTCAAATCCGCCTATAACGCGGAAGTTTGCTTCCTGGGAACGGCCCGGGGCATGGAGACTCGCCTGGTTCCGCAGGCTGGTTACGCCCTCGAACTGATCGATGTTGGCCAGCTCAATCGGGTAAGCCGCGCCACCCAATTGAAAACTTTGGTCGCGTTACCGCGCGGTATCTGGCACTGCTTCGGCCTGCTGCGCCGGTGGAAACCTCAGGTAGTGGTCGGGGTCGGAGGGTATGCGTCCGGGCCGGGCATGTTGGCCGCACTGGTCAAACACATCCCCACCCTGGCGTTTGAACCGAATGCCATTCCTGGGATGGCCAACCGATTGATCGGAAAGCGGATCCGCGCGGCCGCTGTCAACTTCGCTCCCACGCTGTCTTATTTCCGTAATGCTGAGGTCACCGGCATTCCCGTGCGCGCCGAGTTCTTTGCCCTCCCGCCCCGCTCACCGGAGAGCAAGCCCCATTTACTGGTGATGGGAGGCAGCCAGGGAGCGCGGGCACTGAACCAAAGAATGCCCGAGATTGCCGCGGCGTTGCTGGACGCCGTTCCTGGCCTCACCATCCTGCATCAGGCCGGAGGCCGCCATGCAGAAACAACCCAGGCAGCCTATGCGGCCAGTGGAGCCCCCCCAGATCGATGGAAAGTCCAGGCCTTTCTGGAGGACATGCCGATGCAGTTTGCAGCCTCGGATCTGATCCTGGCCCGGAGCGGAGCCAGCACCGTCGCCGAACTTGCCGCCAGTGGCAAGCCATCGCTGCTGGTTCCTTTTCCTCAGGCCGCCGACGATCATCAGCGCAAGAACGCTGAAGTCCTGGTGGATGGGGGGGCCGCCCGCATGCTGTTGGAAGAGGACATGTCCGCAGCCAAATTGTTGGAAACCATCACCAGCTTGTTCAGGAATCGAGAGACGCTGGGTGAAATGGCAATCCGCGCGCGAACCTTCGCTCATCCCCGGGCGGCGGCAAGGATCGCCGAAATGGTTGCTGCGCTAGCTTCGTAACCACCAACTTGGTACCGAAAATCCATTGACAGTCTGGGCGATCCAAGTTACTTCTGGGACGGCCTTGCTTTGGCTGTTTCCTGCACTGGTCGTACCGGCCCCGTTACCTGCTTTGTATAGTCTCCCTGGGTCCGCGCTACCGAAGCTGCAAGTGTTTGCCTATCCCTTCGGTGCAGATCACAAAGTCCTTTGAACACGGAACGATAAGGGACCGAACATCGGTGTGCGCTAGCCCTTGGGCCCCAATCACAACCCACTCAGACTTTAGGAGAACCATGATGCTTTCCAAGACCTTCTCCCTTATGGCAGCGTCTTCAGCAATGTCCCTCGCCATACTGGCTCCGCCGGCGGCTCTCGCTCAGCGCATTGCCGACAATGTTCCTCAAGGGATCCACCAAGCCAGTGATATGGGCCGTCTGGCGCCTTCGCAGGAGCTCAACATCAGCGTACAACTCCAGCTGCAAAATAAAGCTGCCTTCGACAAGGCAGTGGACGCGCTGTATGATCCCGCGTCTCCCACTTTTCACAAGTGGATGACGGAGGAGGATCTGGCGAGATACGCACCCACCAAAGAGCAATCTGACGCCGTGCGCAAAGAACTTGAAAGCCACGGTCTTGAAATTCTCTCGGCGGATGAAAATACGATCCGTGCCCGCGGAACCGCGGCAAACGTGGAAAGCACCTTCAACACCCAACTTCACGAATTTCAGCGGAATGGTAAGGTCTTCCGCGCCAACGTGGTGAATGCACGGCTTTCCGGGGCTGCGGCGGACTACGTGGCGGGAGTTGCCGGTATTGAGAGCCATCAGGCTCAACCTCGCTTACGCCGCGCGATCGATATCAGGACGAAACAAGGTCCGCCAACCATCCCTTTGAGCAAAGTGCAGGCTTCCGGAGGGCTGAGTTCCATCCTCACCGATAAAATCCTCGCCCCGCCGTCGTCCTTTGTTTTCACCACCCCGGGTGCATCGCTTCCTGTGGGTGTTTATTACGGGAACGTTTACAATTACAACCCAAACACCAATGTGTTTCCGGACTACACTCCGGCGCAGCTTCAGTCACTGTATGGTCTGCCCACTGCCTATAAAGCGGGATTCGACGGAACCGGGCAAACCATCGTCCTGCTGGAGGCCTACGGGTATCCCACTATCGAGTCGGACGCCAATGCATTCAACCAGCTAACCGGCTTGCCCCCATTCACGTCTTCCAATTTCAAGATCATTTATCCCCAGGGTCCGCCCGTGAGTCCGATCGCGGGCGTGCTGACCGGGTGGGATGTTGAGATTGCGCTCGATGTCCAGTGGGCTCACAGCATCGCGCCGGGGGCGAAGATCCTTGTCGTCGCGGCGGCGGGTCAGGATACTGTAAGTTTCGTCGATGCGATCAGCTATATCACCAAACATCATCTTGGCAACACCATCAACGACAGTTGGGAAGAAGACACGGATCTCGTCGCGGGTCCGCTGGAGGAAGACGCCTATACTCAGGTGCTGGAAGTAGCCGCGGCCAAGGGAATCTCGTTCCAGTTTTCCAGCGGCGATAGTGGGGACGAGGGCCTGGGCAGCCCAATCGGAGCGGCTGGAGTACCTTCCAACTCGCCCTACGCGACCGCTGTGGGTGGTACCTCCATCCTCAACAAAATCAACGGGTCTGGCTACGAAACACTGGGGTGGGGCAGCAGTTTTGTCTTGCTCAATGAGCAGGGAGTTCAGGACCCACCGGCGCCCTATCCACCCTATTTCGGGGGATCCGGGGGAGGAGAGAGCATTTATTTCGCGAAACCCTCCTGGCAAAAGAGTCTTCCCGGGACTGGCCGGCAGGTTCCCGACGTCTCCGCGTTGGCTGATCCCTACACCGGCGTTCCCATCGTCCTCACTTCAGGAGGGGTCCAGGGCGTCCAGCCTGGATGGGGAGGAACTAGCCTGGCAAGCCCAATCTTCACCGCAATGTGGGCCATCGCCAACCAACACGCTGGCCATTCGCTGGGACTTGCCGCACCTTACATCGCTGGGTTGAAGCCGGGAGAGCTGGTGGACGTTTTACCTCTTTCCAGCGTCACCAACGTGACCGGGACTATTTACGACAGTAGCGGCGCTACCTTTTACTCGGCCACCGATCTGTTTGCCGGCCAGACCTACACTAGTACGGGCTTCACCAGCGCTGTATTAGATCTTGGTGATGAAACGGACTTTGCCCTTACCTTCGGGTTGGATACTTCGCTGACCGTGGCCAAGGGCTGGGATAACGTGACCGGCTGGGGCACTCCTAACGTCAACACCTTTTTGAAAGCGGCCTCGAAGTAAGGACAACTCACGCACAAAAGGAAACGGCTGGCCGAAGCCAGCCGTTTCCGCCGATTCATTGGTTACCGGTGTCCACCGCCACCACCGTGGCCACCACCACCGCCGCCGTGGAATCCACCGCCGCCACCCCCGCCGCCGTGGAATCCGCCGCCACCGCTGTAGCCGCCACCACCGTGGAAGCCACCACCAGGCGCACCACCGGCGAAAGCATGTCCGCCGCCTGCATATCCGGCTGGCCCGTGGTTATAGCCGCCGCCTGTCCGGGCATAGCCAACGCCGCCACGATAGCCAACGCCACCGCGATAGCCTACTCCGCCGTAGTACCCACCGCGACCGTAATAGCCGCCGCGGCCGTAGTACCCGCCGCGTCCCCAGTATCCGTGATACCAGGGCCCCGCGCCGATAAAGATGCCGCCTGTGAACCAGCTAGGTCCGTAATAACCATAAGGGGCGCAAGCATAAGGCGCGTAATCGTAGTAACCCCACGAGCAAACCGGAGCGCCGTACCCATAGCCATAACCGTCCCCAACGCCAATGCCAACCCCAATCTGGGCTTGAGCCGGAGTAGACATGAACGCCGCGGGAATCGCCAGCGCGCCGAGCAGCAGGAAGTATCTGAGAAATTTCATTTTGGACCTCCGCGCCAAGGCATCATGCAGTGCGTAACCAACCGCTTTGGCGTACTTCCAGCACCCTTGGTTAACTTCGGATGCCTACTACCTGAAACAACATTTTTTCTTAAAAGTTGCGCGTTCCAAGCGGGCAATGGCAACAGGATTGCTATCTTCCGATAAAGCGAAAAGCTATCCCCTGGTCATTCCGCTTGACCTAGATATTAGATGCGGTACCCGTCAAAGGGGAAGCAGTTCCTCTCGGCTGCTAAAGTAGGTGAGAGTGACTCTCACCGCTGTGCCCTCGCCCGCCATGTTTGCCAAAGCTCAACGCGTTCATTTCATTGGTATTGGGGGGATCGGGATGAGCGGCATCGCGGAAATTCTGCTGACCCTCGGCTACTCTGTTTCCGGCTCTGACCTGCGCCGATCGAGCATTACCGACCGGCTGGTCAGCCTGGGCGCTACTGTCTTCGAGGGCCACGCGGCGGCCAACGTTGTCGGCTCAGGGGTAGTGGTCACCAGTTCCGCGGTCAACGAACAGAACCCTGAAGTGGTGGAAGCGCGGCAGCGCAAGATCCCCGTGATCCAGCGAGCTGAGATGCTGGCCGAGCTCATGCGGCTCAAGTACGGCATTGCGGTAGCCGGCATGCACGGCAAGACCACCACCACATCCATGATTGCCACCGTCTTGGCTGCCGGTGGCCTTGATCCGACCGTGGTGGTCGGTGGGCGGGTGGATGCTCTAGGTTCCAACGCGCGGCTGGGGAAATCGCAGTATTTGGTAGCCGAGGCAGATGAGAGTGACCGCTCCTTTCTCAAGCTTTCGCCCATCCTCTCCGTGGTGACCAATCTCGATCGCGAACACATGGATTGCTATCGGGATATGGAGGATGTGGAGGCGGCGTTCCTGGAATTCATGGAGCGGGTTCCGTTTTATGGCGCCTGCACTGCCTGCATGGACAACTCCCTGCTAGCCGCGCTCTTGCCGCGAGTGCAGCGCCCGGTTTTCACCTATGGCATGTCTTCCCATGCCGATTATGTTTCACGCATGCTGCCACCTGCGGATGGTGTGCGATCCCGCTTTGAGGTGGCTGTTGGCGGCCTGGTGCTCGGCCCTTTTTCCTTGAATGTGCCCGGCAGGCACAATGTGCTCAATGCAACCGCAGCGGTGGCCATTGCCACTCAACTCGAAGTGCCTTGTGGAGACATCGCGGAAGGACTGCGCGGCTTTCGCGGCGTGGACCGGCGCTTTCAGTTAAAGGGATGCGCTCGCGGTGTGAACGTGGTCGACGACTATGGTCATCACCCCACAGAGATCCGCGCCACGCTGAGTGCCGCCAGGGAGTCGGGGTATGCCCACGTACACGTGATCTTCCAGCCCCACCGCTACACCCGCACTCGCGACCTTATGTCAGAGTTCGCCACCGCTTTCGATGACGCCGATACGGTCCAGGTGCTGGATATCTATGCAGCCAGCGAAGAGCCCATCGCCGGGGTAGATGCTCCCGCCTTGGTCCGTGTTATAGGGCGCCGAGAGGTCGAGTACGCATCGTCCTTTGAAGAAGCAGTCAACCGGGCTGTCACCCAGGCTGCAGACGGCGATGTCATCCTAACCCTGGGTGCAGGCAGCATATCGCATGCCCCAGCCCTGGTGCTCGAGGAGCTGCAAAAGTCCGCATCGAAACCGATTTCCCAGTCCAGCTGAGAAGATTTTTGTCCGTGGCTTTTGGGGCACTCTCGGCCGAAAGCATTCGAAAAAAACTCGTTTTCGGCCCACGTACGCTCAGGCGAACGTGGGGCACCCGGACGGTTCAGCTGGATTGGGAAATCGGATTTGATTCGACATCCGACGGCTAATCGGTGGCCATTGTCAGAGTCCCGCGTACCAGTCGTAACCAAGTTTGGTCCAGTAATCGTCGGGTCGCTGATCGCTATACGCAATCAGCCCGATGCGCTTGATCTGCTTATAACCGTACTTGGTTGGCGCGTGCAAACGCAGCGGCGATCCATGAAATTGCGTGAGCGGGGCGCCACCCATCTCCGTCACCAGCAGCGTTTGGGGATGCAGGCAGACGTGCATATCGTAACCGACATAGTAGTCGCCGTTGGGCGTCTCCATATATACGTAGCGTGGCAGCGCGCCGTCAGGCCGTTTCTCTGGCGGGTAGGCCGCAATCAGGTCGGCCATGCGCACTCCGCCCCAGTGCACGATCTGGCTCCAACCTTCAATGCACTTGAACTGCGTCACCAACTCGTGTTTCGGAAGCTTCAGAATGTCGTCCATCGTCAGTAGCAGGCCCGGTGTACCGGGAGCCAGCGTGGACCGGCTTGTTCCTGCTTCCTCGCGTCCGCGAGGCATGCGCCCGGTGCGCTGCTGAAAGACTTTCTCCCCGGTAACCATGGATGCCGGCGCCATCTTCTCCGCCGTGTCCGCGCTGGGAGCTACCTTGGTATCGTGCCCCTGATCTTCTTTTGTCTTGGCGGTGGTGTACTGGTATTCCCAGGCCGTGACGTCGGCGACATACTGGGGAAAGCTTTTCGCGTTCGCGACTCCCGTCAACTGCAGGCGCCAACTCCCAGGAACCAGTTCTTGTTTCAGACCGTAAACCCCGTTCACCCGAAGCTCCTCGGCCCGCTTCACGGGATAGGTCGGGGCCAGGGCGCGGTCATCGAAGATGGCGCGCGACAGCTTGGCGTTGGCCTCAAAGACGCGGCGCAGCGGCTTGGGCTGCATACTCAGCCGCGGGTTGCGGTCGATCCACTGGTAAAGCCCCCACCCCGCGGCAGCGCCGGCGGCGGCGATGGCAAAGCTTCTCCGAGTGTGTTTGCGGCTTTCCTTGAGGACGGCCTCGTCTAGAGACTTTTGCTCCACCGCGTTCTCATCCAGATCGCTCATCCCCAGCTCTTTCTCTCCGCCTCGAGCGACGGCTCCTGCATGGGCTTCACTTCCAGTCCACTCACCATGCTGCGGAAGTTGTTCCAGCCGGCCAGCACCACCTGGGTGACATGAACCACGAAAAATCCGCAGAAGCCCAGGGTGAGCAAAAAATGCTCCCACCTCGCCATCTCATAGCCGCCCAGTAACGTCGTCACCCAGTGCGCCTGGGTCGGTTTATAGATTGCCAGGCCGGTAATGAGACTTCCGGCGCCCATCAAAATTACCGAGGTATAGGCGATTTTTTGGGCGCCGTTGTACTTGGTTTGAGGGGGAAGGTACTTGCTCAGGTGCAAATCCTTCAAGGTCACCTGGATCGCCTGGATCAGGCTCTTCCGGTCGGGAACCACAAAGCGCCACTCGCCGGAGAAGATTGTGAATAGAACATACAGCAAACCGTTGATGGCAAAGATCCAGGCAAAGAAGAAGTGATAGCCGAGCCCTTCGGTCACATGGTAGGGCACGTTCGTCGCCTTCCAGAACCAATCGGGAAAGAAGCGCAGCAGCGTAAACGATCCCACGCCCACCCGGTAAACAGCGTGCGGGTGTCTGTAGGCATTGTCGGAATCGTTCCAATAGATCAGCAACCCACTCCAGATCATGGTGAACAGCACGGGAAAATTGATCCAATGCATCCAGCGAATGGCGAGCGGATGCTTTTTATCCAGGCGAATCTGAGGGAGAACGGGTGGCCGCGGCGTTTCTACCGGCACCACAGGAACAGGTGAGGGCGTGACGGCTGCCGCAACCGGTGCACTCTCCGGCGCGCTTGCCTCCGCTGGGCTGGCCGCACCCTCGTTCACGGCTTCTGCAGCAGGTTCGCCCTCGACAGGCATCGGGCGGCCGCTATTTCCAATCTCGTCCATCATGTTTATGCCTTAAAGACCGCATCTCGCCATGCAAAGTCTGGTTGGAAGGCCAGTTTTTGTCCAATGGCGCCAGATTCAGACTGCCGAGCCGGGAGCCGCTAACATTGGATTGTTCTACGTCAACGAGGTTACATGCGCACACCTATATTTCAGGTCGACGCCTTCACTACCCGCCGATTCGCAGGAAATCCCGCCGCGGTTATGCCCCTGGACGCTTTCCTGCCGGACGTAACGTTACAAGCGATTGCCGCTGAGAACAACCTGGCCGAGACTGCGTTTCTGCTGCGCGAAAACGGCGACTACCGGCTGCGCTGGTTCACGCCGGCAACTGAGGTCCCGCTTTGCGGCCACGCCACGCTTGCCAGTGCTGCGGTGGTGATGGAACGGCTTGAGCCGGGACGCACTTGCGTAGTCTTCCACTCCGCCAGTGGACCCCTTACTGTGCATCGGGCAGGAGCGGGCTACGTAATGGACTTTCCCGCACGGCCTTCGGAGCGGATCACGCCGCCTCCCGGTCTGGCGCAGGCCCTGGGGGTCATCCCTAGCGAAGTCTTCGGCAACGCCTTCAACTACCTGGCTGCGCTCGAAAGCGCGCAGATTTTGCGTGAAATCAGCCCAGACATGGCTGCGATCGCTCGCCTGGACCGCGGTGGAGTGATCGTGACCGCCCCTGGGGATGAGCATTTCGACTTTATCAGCCGCTACTTCGCTCCCGCGAAGGGCATTCCCGAAGATCCGGTAACCGGTGCCGCTCATTGCATGCTGACGCCGTACTGGGCCATTCGCCTGGGCAAAACAGAGTTTCGTGCTTTCCAGGCCTCGCCGCGGGGTGGGGAGGTGATCTGCCGCCTAAAGGGGGATCGCGTTGAGTTGGAGGGTGCGTGCGTCTTCTACCTTGAAGGCGAGGTTGAACTCTGAAGAAACAATTGCTCCGATGAGATGCTCGGAGTAGCGGCTCAAGTGCGGGTCAGATGCGTAGACTCCATGCAAAACGCAACACCTGACCCCGGCTTGAGCTTTAAGGCGAAAGGAGGGACATGTCGTCCACGTTGATGAATGACCCGCTGCCGGGAGTTGTGTAGCCGGCAAAGACCACCACGGAGCTGGCGCTGCCGGAGTTGAACGTAACTGTATATTGCCGGTAGTCGGCAGCGTGAGTCGAAGGACCAGGATCGGTGTTGGCCAGAGCGGAGGTGGCAATGTTCGTCCCACCCACCGTGCGGACGCCAAACAGCCCCCCTTTTGTATTACTGGCATCGACCCAGCCGGTCAGAGTGTAGACGGTATTGGGGGTGACGGTAACAATTTGCGACAGGTCCACAAACTTCGCTTTGCCGGAATCGTCATAGATGTAACCGTCGTTGGTTCCCGAGTGGGATTCGACCGAAGCAACATCGACACCGGCAGCGGTGGGCCCACCGTCTACTTCCCAATGTGGGGCCAGCGAAGAGCTCGCTTCAAAGCCGGGATCCTGGATGAGATTGCTTGCCGGAGTGGCCGTTACCTCGTTCGAGGGTACACTTTCCCCGAAGCTGTTGACCGCTGTTACTTCATAGAAGTAGGGCGTACCATTCGTGACGGCGCTGTCGGGGTATGATGTGCCGCTGACCTCAGAGGCAAGCTCGCTTAGCTCACCACTACTGGTCCCGCGATAGATGTTATAGCTTGTCGCGGCGGGGGAGCTAGTCCAGACGAGGGAAACACTGCCGTTGCCCGCTGTCGCCGTCAGGTTCGTGGGTGCCGCCGGCGTCACGTTCCCCGAGGCCGCGAGGGACATGTCGTCCACGTTGATGAATGACCCGCTGCCGGGAGTTGTGTAGCCGGCAAAGACGACCACGGAGCTGGCGCTGCCGGAGTTGAACGTAACTGTATATTGCCGGTAGTCGGCAGCGTGCGTAGAAGGACCAGGATCGGTGTTGGCCAGAGCGGAGGTGGCAATGTTCGTCCCACCCGCCGTGCGGACGCCGAGCAGACCCCCCGTTGTATTACTGGCATCGACCCAGCCGGTCAGAGTGTAGACAGTATTGGGAGTGACGGTAACAGTTTGCGACAGGTCCACAAACTTTGCTTTGCCGGAACTGTCATAGATGTAACCGTCGTTGGTTCCCGAGTGGGATTCGGCCGAAGCAACATCGACGCCGGCAGCGGTGGGCCCACCGTCTACTTTCCAGTGTGGGGCCAGCGAAGAGTTCGCTTCAAAGCCGGGATCCTGGATGAGATTGTTTGCCACGACTGCGGTTATGGTCAAGCTGCCGGCCACCGAAGTGGAAGCGGCGTAGTTGGTGGTTGCTCCATAGCTGGCGGTGATAGAGTCCGTGCCGACTGGCAGCGTTGTGGTCGCCAATGTTGCCACCCCACTGGAGTTCAATGGGCCAGCGCCCAGGGAAGTCGCTCCGTTATAGAAGGTGACTGTTCCCGTCGCTACCGGATTTCCACCCGAGAGCACCGTTGCGGTCAAGTTCACGCTGGAGCCATAAGTTGCGCTGGCCGGTGCGCTCAACGAGGTCGTCGTCGCGTCGGTACCAACGCTAACGCTGCTGGCCGCCGAAGCCGATGCTGCATAATTGGTGGTGGCACCGTAGCTAGCCGTGATCGAGTCGGCGCCTACCGGCAGCGTTGTAGTCGCCAACGTCGCCACACCGCTGGAATTTAATGGGCCAGTCCCTAGCGACGTCGCTCCGTTGTAGAAAGTCACCGTTCCAGCGGTCACCGGGTTGCCACCCGCGAGCACCGTTGCTGTCAAGTTCACGCTGTTCCCATAGGTTGCGCTGGCCGGTGCGCTCAACGTGGTCGTGGTCGATTCGGTCCCGACGCTGATACTGCTGGCAGCCGAAGTCGAAGCGCCATAGTTGGTGGTTGCTGCATAGTTCGCTGTGATCGAATCTGTGCCCACCGGAAGCGCCGTAGTCGCCAATGTCGCCACTCCACTGGAGTTCAGTGAGCCAGCGCCCAGAGACGTCGCTCCGTTGTAGAACGTCACCGTTCCGCTCGTCACCGGGTTGCCGCCGGATAGCACCGTCGCGGTCAGGCTCACGCTCCCCCCATAAGTTGCACTGGCCGGCGCGCTCAATGATGTCGTCGTTGTCGCCGCCGCGACGCCGATGCTCCCAGCCGCCGAAGTCGAAGCTGCATAGTTAGTGGTTGCTCCATAGCCGGCGGTGATCGAGTCGGTGCCTACCGGCAGCGTGGTAGTCGCCAACGTTGCCACGCCGCTGGAGTTCAATGAGCCAGTGCCCAGAGACGTCGCTCCGTTGTAGAACGTCGCCGTTCCGCTCGTCACCGGATTGCCACCGGATAGCACCGTCGCGGTCAGGCTCACGCTCGCTCCGTAGGTTGCGCTGGCCGGCGCGCTTAACGACGTAGTCGTTGTCGCCGCTGCGACGCTGATGCTCCCAGCCGCCGAGGTCGAAGCGCCATAGTTGGTGGTTGCTGCATAGTTCGCTGTAATCGAATCTGTGCCCACCGGAAGCGCCGTAGTCGCCAACGTCGCCACTCCACTTGAGTTCAGTGAGCCAGCGCCCAGAGACGTCGCTCCGTTGTAGAACGTCACCGTTCCGCTCGTCACCGGATTGCCACCGGACAGCACCGTCGCTGTCAGGCTCACGCTGGCTCCATAAGTTGCGCTGGCCGGCGCGCTTAATGATGTCGCCGTTGTTGCCGTGGCGACGCTGATGCTCCCAGCCGCCGAAGTCGAAGCCGCATAGTTGGTGGTTGCTCCATAGCCGGCTGTGACCGAGTCGGTGCCCACTGGCAGCGTGGTAGTCGCCAACGTCGCCACGCCGCTGGAGTTCAACAAGCCAGTGCCCAGCGAGGTCGCTCCGTTGTAGAACGTCACCGTTCCCACCGTCACTGGATTACCGCCTGCGAGCACCGTGGCCGTCAAGCTCACGCTGGCGCCATAAGTCGCGCTCGGCGGAGCGCTCAATGAGGTAGTCGTCGATTCGGACCCAACGCTGATGCTGCTGGCCGCCGAAGTCGAGGCTGCGTAGTTGGTGGTTGCTGCATAGCTGACGGTGATTGAGTCTGTCCCTACTGGCAGCGTTGTGGTCGCCAACGTCGCCACACCGCTGGAGTTCAACAAGCCAGTCCCGAGCGAGGTCACTCCGTTATAGAACGTCACCGTCCCCGTTGCTACAGGATTGCCACCTGCGAGCACCGTCGCTGTCAGGCTCACGCTTGCTCCATACGTGGCGCTGGCCGGCACGCTCAACGAGGTCGTCGTTGTCGCCGCCGCGACGCCGATGCTGCTGGCCGGCGACGTCGAAGCAGCATAATTGGTGGTCGCCCCATAGCTGGCGGTAACCGAGTCCGTGGCCACCGGCAGCGAAGTGGTGGCCAGTGTTGCCACGCCGCTGGAATTCAATGAGCCGGTCCCCAGCGAGGTCACTCCGTTGTAGAACGTCACCGTCCCTGTCGTCACCGGACTGCCGCCGGAGAGCACCGTCGCGGTCAGGCCCACGCTTGCTCCATACGTCGCGCTGCCTGGTGCACTCAACGAGGTCGTCGTGGTCGCCGCCGTCACGCTGATGCTGCTGGCCGCCGAAGTCGAAGCGGCGTAGTTGGTGGTCGCTCCATAGCCGGCGGTGATGGAGTCCGTGGCCACCGGCAGCGTCGTGGTCGCCAGCGTCGCCACGCCGCTGGAGTTCAGTGTGCCTGTGCCCAGCGAAGTCAATCCGTTGAAGAAAGTAACCGCTCCTGTCGTTACAGGATTGCCCCCAGATAGCACCGTCGCCGTCAGGCTCACGCTAGCACCATAAGTTGCGCTGCCAGGCGCGCTCAACGAAGTGGTCGTCGCCGCTGCGGTCACGCTGACGCTGCTGGCCGCCGAGGTTGAGGATGCGTAGTTGGTGGTTGCGCCATAGCTGGCGGTGATGGAGTCCGCGCCTGCCGGCAGCGCTGTCGTCGCCAGAGTGGCCACACCACTGGAGTTCACAGCGCCGGTTCCCAGTGAAGTCGATCCGCTAGAAAACGTAACCGTGCCCGTGGTCACCGGATTACCGCCGGAAAGCACCGTCGCCGTCAAGCTCACGCTGCCACCATAGGTCGCGCTGCCAGGCGCGCTCAACGAGGTTGTCGTTGCCGCCGCAGTGACGCTGATGCTCCCGGCCGCGGAGGTCGAGGTTGCGTAATTTGTGGTTGCGCCATAGGCGGCGGTGATGGAGTCCGTACCCGCCGGCAGCGCCGTAGTCGCCAGCGTGGCCACACCGCTGGAGTTCAGTGCACCGGACCCCAGTGAGGTCGATCCGCTAGAAAAAATAACCGTCCCCGTGGTCACCGGATTACCGCCGGAGAGTACCGTCGCTGTCAGGCTCACGCTTGCGCCGTAAGTTGCGCTGGCAGGTAGGCTCAACGACGTTGTCGTCGTCTCTGCCGTGATGTTGATGCTGCTGGCCGCCGAAGTCGAAGCTGCGTAGCTGGTGGTTGCGCCATAGGTGGCGGTGATGGAGTCCGTGCCCACGGGCAGCGTCGTAGTTGCCAGTGTGGCCACACCACTGGAGTTCAACGTCCCAGTGCCCAGCGAAGTCGATCCGCTGTAGAAAGTCACCGTTCCCGTAGTCACCGGATTGGCGCCGGAGAGCACCGTCGCCGTCAGGCTCACGCTGCCACCATAGGCCGCGCTGGCCGGTGCGCTCAGCGTGGTGGTGGTTGCCCCTACTACGTTCAGGGTGATGATGTTGGAGCCGCTGCTCAAGTATTGCGGCACGCCCTCCGGCGCATACGTTGCGGAGATGCTGTGGCTGCCGGCTGCGAGGGTGCTCGTCTGATAGGTGCCCCCGCCAGCCAGGTTCACCGTACCCAATAGTGCCGTGCCGTCGTAAAAGTTCAACTGCCCTGTACTGATTGCGTTACCGGCCACTGCAGTGGTAACGCTTGCAACAAAGCTCACGGCTGTGCCACCGTTCACGGTGAAGCTGCTCCCACTCGCCGTGGCATCGGTAGTGAGCACTGTGGCTGTTGCCACGGCTTCCACGTTGAATAAAAGCGCCTGCATCGCGCCGATTTCCGGAGAGTTAACTCCGGCCTCAGCTGTTCCTTCGTCTCCATAGACGGCATAGGCATAGAGAATATGGGTGCCCAGCGTTTGCGCCGGCAGCGTGACGCTAAAGCTGCCTGGATTCGCTCCGGCGCCAGAGGTCATCGACGCCTGCCCCCAGTTGCCCTCCCAGGTATCCACCTGGTAATAAACCGCCGTGGGTGGTGGGTTGCTCGTACCCGGCAATCCGCTGTAGATACTGGTGCTGCTGTAGCTGCTGGTTGCCGCCAGAGTGAACGAGGGGGCGGCGCTGGTAGTGCGGAAAACCGGCGTGAGGCTCAGGGTCTGGCTATCGGGTGCCCCTGCAATAGTAGTAGACAGTGGGATCGAGCTGATCGCCGATGGCTCCATTGCCGCCACATTGCCGCTGATTAGATCGGCAATGTAAATTTGGTTGGTGACCGGGTTCACCGCGATTGCAAATGGTTGCGATCCAAGGCTGTCGATAGTGGTGGTAGTGGTAGCATTCGTGGCCCCGTCAATCACCGTAACGCTGTTGCTTCCACGATTGGCGACGTAGATTTGGTTCGTGGCAAGGTTCACCGCGATCGCAGACGGATCAGATACGGCGGTGATGGCAGTAGCAGCATTGGTCGCGCCGTCGATTACAAACACATTGTTGTCTCTAGTGGCAACGTAGATTTGGTTGGTGAACGGGTTCACCGCAACTGCCCCGGGCTGCGTTCCTACGGCGACGGTGGTGGTGGCATTGGTGGCCCCGTCGATCACAGTCACATCGTCGCTTTGTTGATTGGAGACGTAGATCTGGTTGGTGACCGGGTTCACCGCGACGGCAGAGGGAGACATTCCTGCGCTAACGGTGGTTGTGGCATTCGTCGCCCCGTCAATCACCGTAACGTTGTTGCTGTTTAGTCCACGATTGGCGACGTAAATTTGGTTGGTAATCGGATTGACCGCGATGTCGTATGGCAGCTGTCCTGCGGCGATGGCGGTGGTAGCATTGGTCCCCCCGTCGATCACCGTCACATTGCCGCTGCCTTCATTGGCGACATAAATTTGGTTGGTGACCGGGTTGACAGCGATAGCGATGGGCTCTGACCCCACGCTGACGGTGCTTGCGGTGTTCGTCACCCCGTCAATCACCGTCACAGTGTTGCTGCCATAATTGGCCACGTATACTTGGTTGGTGACCGGGTTGACCGCGGCGGCCCAGGGATATCCTCCTGCGGCGACGGTTGTCGCCGTGTTGGTGGCCCCGTCGATCACCGTCACATTGTCGCTGCCGTTATTAGGAACGTAAATTTTGTTGGTGACCGGGTTTACCGCTACGGCATAGGGCTGCGTTCCTGCGGCGATGGTCGTAGTAGCATTCGTGGACCCGTCGATCACCGTCAAATTGTTGCTCTGGTTATTAGTGACGTAAACTTCGTTGGTGATCGGGTTCACCGCGATATCAGCAGGCGTGGACCCGGTGCTGACGGTGCTTGTGGCATTGGTCGCGCCATCGATCACCGTTACGTTGTTGCTTTCTACATTGTCGACGTAAATTGTATTGGTGACAGCATCGACCGCGATGGCCAGGGGAGATGATCCTGCGGCGACAGTGGTGCTGGCATTCGTTGCTCCGTCGATCACCGTCACATTGTTGCTCTGATAGTTAAGGACGTAGATTGTGTTGGTGACCGGGTTTACGTCGATGGCTACGGGATCCGACCCTACGGCAACGGTGCTCGTGGCATTGGTTGCCCCATCGATCACCGTCACATTGTTGCTCTGTGAATTAGTGACGTAGATCTTGTTGGTGATCGGATTCACTGCGATGGCAAACGGATTGGTTCCCGCACTCACGAAGGTGGTGGCGTTCGTGGCTCCGTCGATCACCGTCACATTATTCCGGGCTTCATTGGAGACGTAGATCTTGTTGGTGACCGGATTCACTGCAATCCCGTCCGGCGAGTACCCTACTGCGACTGTGGTGGTGGCATTGGTCGCCCCATCGATCACTGTCACGTTGTCGCTGACAAAATTGACGACGTAGATCTTGTTGGTGACCGAGTTGACAGCGATGCGAGCGGGTGCCGTTCCAGCGCTGACGGTGGTGGTTGCATTCGTGGCGCCGTCGATCACCGTCACATTATTGTAATTAGCAACGTAAATTTTGTTGGTGGCCGGGTTGACCGCGATGGCCTGGGGATACTCTCCGACAGTTACCGTGGCGGTAATATCCGTCGCCCTGTCGATCACCGTCACCGTGCCGCTGACGTTGTCATTCGCGACGTAGATCTTGTTGGTGGCCGGGTTGACAGCGAGGACATCAGGGCTTGTTCCCGTTGGCAGATTTGCCAGCGCCGTTTGAGCCCGCGCCGAAAGCGCAGGACAGAGCAGCACAGCTGTAAGCAGAAAAGCCGCAGTAAAGAATAGGCGAGGAGAAAAAGCAAACGCGGTTTCAGGGGTACACGTGTAGCGAACATGCAGAAAGAACCTGCGGCATGAATTAGCCATAGAACGAGAACCTCACAGTAAAACTGCAATCTCACAGAAAGCCCGGGCTGTTTTGGAAGCGGGGACGCCGGTGTAGAAACCCGTTAAAGCGCAAGTGGGCGGCGCCGATGAGACGGCGTCTTCCAGAAGGGACGAGCGTACTAGATCAAGGCACGGATGGGGGTCGATGCCACTCTATGGCACAGCGAACGGCAGTACCTTTCCGGTGCTTTGGGCACTATGAGCCTGGAGATTGTGGGTTATCAGAACTACCGGAGGAAAGAAGAGGTAAGGACGGCGATTCGTTTCGTTTGAGGTCATCGGGTCCCTTACGCGAAAACCCTAAGAACGGTTTCCGGTGGGGGATCGCCGCTTTGAAGAGCATAGCGAGTGTGGGGGGATTAGCTACAGTTCTTGAGTAATAAGAACGTAGATTCTAGTAACCGCTAGTAACAAACAGCTGTTCGTAATCACTTCACTGATTTTCATGGTAAGCTTGCTGACTGTTCACGATTTCCGTCGATCCCCTCGGCTCCGGGCCCTCAAACTGGGAGTGTAGACTGCGCAGCGAGGACATCATGGCCGAATCAGTCGATAGTGTTGGTAGCTGGCCTGGGTTCATCGCGCAAGTTAACAATACCTTCAATCTTCTCCGGGATGTCTTCGGCTACGCCATGCCCGGCGGAGTTTTCATCGCGACGGGATTGCTGTCGAAACGATTTTCGCTATACGATATTGCCCATTTTCTGAGTCCTTATCATCCGCCGACCTGGGCATTCGTAATTCTCGTGGTCGGCGCGTGCTATATCATCGGCGATATCTTGGCGGCGACGGCATACCTGCCCATTAGCGTTGCGAAATGGACGATATGGGAAGGAGGCCGGCTTCGGCGCGGCGTCCTCAAGCCGTGGGCGCGCGGCTGGAAAGACCGATGGATAAAGAAAGACTTGAAGTGGGTCGACAGAAAGCTGGTTTGCTGGCTCAAGCCTTGGTTGGAAGAAAATCCAACCGAAGTGTCGGCAGCGTTGCTGAAAGCGCGCTCCAGACATGAAAAACTGCTTGCCACGCTGGACCGGCGCGAGACGCTCTCGATTCTCGCCGGTTCGACATCGGTGGCGTTGCTGGGCGGGTGGTTTGTTTTCTTCTACAGACGATGGGGCCCGAGCACGATCCTTTTTGGGGCCGGCGCATTGGTCCTGCTGCAATTCTTCACCGGAATGTCACATCTGCGAAGAGTTGCCGCCGCCATCCTTAAGGCTGATGCAGACTTGACCAACGAGGAAAGGCAAAAATAACCTCCAACTTCAAACCATCCGATTGCGAGCTCGTGAAAGCGGTTGACAGGTTCGTCACATCTGTCTACGGCAGCTCACTTTGATGAAAGTACGAAGAATGAATCCCGTTCTTCTTTGATCTTTTTGTTCTCATCCAGTAAATAGAGAGAACCTCTCGCCATGGTCACCATCGTCCCACCGGGACCCAGACCTATTCTGAAAGTGATCAGAGTCAGTGCGTTACTTTCATCGCCGATTGTTCCGATCACCTGAACGCTCCCTGGCTCTACGAGCTTTGCCGCCTTTACCTTGAGGGCCATGTAATTGTCGATGCCTGTAAATTCGCTGACGCCCGAATTGGGCATCGTAGTTGTTACCACAGCATGCACATTTGGCGCGAGTAGTTCTCTGGTCTTAGCCCAATCATGACGACTCCAAGCGTCTATATGGGCAAGTGCTATTTTAACGGCCGGTGAGTCTTGCATTTTCATCCCTCCAATATCGTCGACAGCAAGCAGGAGTGCGGAATGACCGAAAGTTAATCCAAACCAGGCTAGCTGCCCAATCATTGAGCGCCGAGTAGGGAGAGAAATGGCTGTCAGGACATCCGTCAGATGATCCATAAGTCATTACACCATAAGGTGTAATGACTTGCAAACATACATTTATTCCCTTGTTCGTTTGGCCGAACCTCAAATGAACCGCCCACATTGAGGATCGGACAGCCCTTCGCCAGCCCCGCAGCATGATCGGGATCGCCTACTTCTTCAATTGGACCGCTTGCTGGATCCGCGGAACACGTCAGGGAAATGAGACCGGGAATACCTCAGGAGCATAAGTCCTCCCAAAATACGAAGCCTCTTCGATAAATACACCAGATATCGGCTGGCCCGGAGCCGAAAACAAAACCAGATTGTCACCCCGTTCGGCATCTGATCGCTCAGACTCCCTGACTGTCTGCACCGAAAGGCCACGCAGAAAACCACTCTCGGCTATGGCTAGCCCGATCCCGCGCGCCACCGAGCAGTCTTCAACATCGATCATCCGATCCCATGTATCTGCTCCGAGTTCGCGCAGAAATCGGCGGCCTCGGGGGTTATGCGGTGAGAGTTCGGCAACGAGAAGTGATCGCATGAGTCTGATCTTAAGAACGCACCTACCTGACAAAGCCCACGCTGCAACTCTGCCAGAGTAATGTGTTGCCTCATTTACCAGCGCCTGCTGTTGCAGGACGCTATAGAAGCCCCCGGACGCGGGTATATTCGCGTTGTAAGAGGGGCCGCTGAAGCGGTTGTTGAGATCTTTGACACCGTCGCCTGGAACAAGGAGCCGATTGGCCTCAAACTTCGAAACGTGCTGCCCGGCCTGGGGCTTAGGCAGGAACGTATGCGGGCTGTTTGGATTAAACGAACGAAACGCGGTCTGGCCAGGCTGGAGCAGGAGCGTGGGTGCGTCATCCATCTTTCTCTTAGCCGCCAAATACGCTGTTGCCAGCGCCTCGGGTCGTTTTACTCTTGGCAACGTCGCGCCTCCAGCACACCCTATGGAAAACCACGCCAATGCGCGGGGGTTACCCAAGACAGCGGGGGCTCGCCCCTAACGGGGTTTGTCGCCGCTCCTGGAAGTTCCTGGTTGACCATAATGGCTTAGCGCATCCGCCGGAAGCAAGTCGATCCTCACTTGGGGAACTTAGAGCAGTGCAGATTCTCCGGGCCCAACTGCGGCATCGTGATTTCAGCCAGCAAGCATTCAGATAGTGATGGCCATTTCTTGGGCGTTACAAACAAATTTGTAATACCTGGCGGCACCGTCGCACTATAAGGCACAGGGTTTGGGCCACGCGAAAGAGGACATAAATGCTCCGGCAAACCACACCAGTTTATGGGCCGCAGGCACTCACAATCGTGTTGGCGCTCTCTTGCTCGATCCCAATACTCGCCGCAGTCAACGTACCCGAGAGGGGCTACAACCCAAACCGCACGGGTGCCAATACCGCAGAGACGATCCTCACCCCCGCAAATGTAAGCTCCACCGCCAACCAGTTTCACAAGCAATTCGTCATGAAGGTGGATGGCAAGATGGAGGGCTCTCCGCTCTATGCATCGAGTATCCAGATTGCCGGCGCAACGCACAACGTCATTTATGTCGCCACCATGCATAACACCGTCTTTGCCTTTGACGCAGACAACGGGAACCAGCTCTCCGCGCAGTGGCTCGGCACCCCGGTCACCGGGGTCGACCTCCACAATCTCAAGCCGGCCACGATTCACACCGAGTGGGGCATCCTGAGCACCCCGGTGATCGACCTAAGCACGGGCACGCTCTACGTCGTGCGTTGGGGCTACGAAAACGGCATGAGCGGCCCGACCTACCGCCTCTTCGGCCTCGATATCACGGACCTGACCAAGCAAAAGTTCAATTCGGTGCCGATCGACAGCTTCAACGTAAATGGCGGTGGGTTCAATCGTTACCTTCAGGTACAACGAGCGGCTCTGGCACTGGCCGCCAAGCCGGGTGGCCCGCAGGCGCTGGTGATCGCGTTCAGTGGCGGCGAGGGAGGAGGGGCTCCAGGTTGGGTGGTGGCCTACGACACCGGCAAGCTGGCGCAAAATGCACCCCAGGCAAATGTCTGGTGCAGCAATCCACCGAACAATAACGGTCCCGGAGGGGGTGGGGGCATATGGATGGCAAATGCGGCGCCCGCTATCGACCAAAACGGAGACATCTATGTGGTTACCGGCAATGGTCCCTATAATCCACAGTTCGCCGTCGATCAACTGGGAGAAAGCATCGTGCACCTCACCTGGAATCCCGGAAATCCGGGTTCGCTCACGGTGAGCGACTGGTTCACTCCGTTTGTCGACTCGGGTCGTGATGCCGGTCATAAAGATCAGGACCTGGCGTCGGGAGGCGTGATCGCTTTGCCGGATGAGATGGGCCTGATCGCCGGGGGCAAAGACGGCGTCTACTACCACGTGAACCGTGCCAACATGGGAAAGCAGGACTATACCAAGCTCGTCGATAGCCCGTTCGTCGCATCCTTCGACTACCAACCCACCAATGGTCACACCTCGCTTTTCGACGACCTCAACCAGGTGACCTCGACCGATCCGTTCACCATTGGTGCTGCCACCAGCGGCCGCTCGGCGCACATCCATGGCACGGGCGTTTATTTCAATAACCTGCTGTTCGTGAACGGCGAGAACAATAAGGTCCGCGTTTTCTCCAAGAGCGCCGGGCATTTCAGTGCTCAACCAACCGCGCGCGGAACCGCGACTGCCTCCTGGGGGACTGGCTCCCCTGGAGGCATGGCGGGCGGGATCCTATCGCTATCGGCCAACGGAACATCGAACGCGATCCTGTGGGCGAACGAGGCCTTCGGAAACCTCCCCAGCGACCCTGACGCCAACCAGAACCCAACTCCTGACATCCTGCGGGCCTACGATGTGTCGACCGCAGCAAGCGGCACCCTTCAGTCCATCTGGGATAGCGAAGCGGAGCCCAACGACCACATCGGCGCGTCCTCCAAGTTTGCCCCTCCTCTGGTGGCCAACGGCAAGGTCTATCAGGCCACTTACGACAACCAGGTGGTGGTCTACGGTCTCGGCAATCCTTCCGTTACACCAACCCGGGATATCCACCGGACTGTAATATTTCTCTTCGCGCAGACGATTCCTGGTCAGGACGTGTTTCTCCGCGGCGGCGCCAAAGGGGGCGGCGCGATCCGCATCCGCCATCGCAATTGGCTTAACCCTCACACCAATACCTATCGTTGGGGGGATGTAAGTCTTGATTTTAGCGGAGGGGAGCTTGGCCAGGCCACGCCACCGGGCAGGTTCGGCGGCGGCTCCCCCTCGGATTGGACCACCAGCCTGGCCCAGGCCAACGGCCAGCCATATGTAACCATGGCTGGTTTCGGTATCGCTGACGAAAACAATTTCGGCGCAAACTACTGGATGCTTGACGTGGATATGGATTGCGAGCAGGCATTCGACGACGGACAGGGCAGGAAATGGTTCGAGCTGCAGGCGCTGATTGCGCCCCGTCCCGGCCCGGAGGGGGCAATCGCGCAAACCAGCAACCCGATGCCGCCCTATACATCGGCCAACCATATGGGAGTGTGTGGAATGGTCAACGTCTTTGTCGGCAACTTCGCCAACCTGCCGGCCGGCCTTGATCCCAACTCCGCACAATTCCTTCCGCCTGCCTACACTTATCTCTCGCCCATTGACGACCGCAATGCTTCCAACGATGTGCTGAACAATACTCCGTGCGTTTCTCCCAGCGCCGAGAGTCGTTGCGTAGGAAACATCTTGCAGAGCTGCCAGGCCGTCAATGGCGGGAACTTCTTTCAGACCGTGCAAAATTGCAACCTCAGTTCGGCCGGTGGAAACTTTGGTCAGATGTGCCAAAATTCCAAGGGACAGTGCTGCACGCCCAACGCGGGAGACATTTGTCAATGATGAGGGTGCCCGCCAGGGCCCATCGAGTAGGCTAGGGTACCGGTATGAGAGAGTCTTCCATCGACCGGCAATTCGGCCGCCAAGCGTTTGGGGCTGATCCTGGTGGCTATGACGCCGCACGACCGGCTTACCCCGGCTGGGTGTTTGACTTTCTCTGCGAGCGATGCGGTCTCGCGCCCAATGTGGTTACATTCGAGGTTGGACCGGGTACGGGAACGGCGACCCGCCGATTACTTGAACTTGGTGCCAGCCCCTTGGTTGCTGTCGAGCCCGATGATCGCCTCGCCGCCTACCTTCGAGAGACAGTTCCGGACGAGGCGCTCACGGTGGTCATCTCAACGTTTGAGGAAGTTGTCTTACCCGAGACTGGCTTTGATCTTGGTCTCAGCGCCACCGCTTTCCACTGGCTGAACGAAGACTTGGCCTTGAAAAAGGCGGCCAAGCTGCTCCGGCCGGGCGGCTGGTGGGCAATGGTTTGGAACCCATTCGGCGACCAACATCGCCCCGATCCTTTCCACGAAGCAACGAAGATTCTGCTGGACGGTCCTTCGAGCCCTTCTGCTGGCGCCGCCGATACACCGTTCGCTCTCGATGCCACGGCTCGCCTATCGGCGCTGGAACGGAGCCACGCATTCGATAGCGTTGATCACCGAACCAGTGCATGGTCGCTGATCCTCGACCCTGATCAAACCGTCGCCCTCTATGCGACCTTTTCCAATGTCAATATCCGTCCAGACCGTGAGGCCGTTCTTACTGAGTTGGGGCGTCTTGCACGCCATGAGTTCCACGGTCGTGTGACCCGCAACATGGTCACAAGCCTATACGTCGCGCGACGTCGACCCTAATCCCTCCCATCGCGTGCCGAATCCCACTCGGCGTGGAATTCGAAACGGGGTCGCTACCGATCAGTTTGGCATCACCGGGTAGACGGGATATCCCCTCGCTTCCAACCATGAAAAATACAGAAGCAATGAGTCAAAAGTGCTAAAGCCCAACTTATCTCCGGCAGTGTAGAACTGGCAGGAGGCTTTCACGTGAAAACTCTGTTAGTCACGCTCATCCTCTGCTCCGCGGCGTCGGCCAAAGAAAGGTCCGTCGCGACCTATCAGAACGCCATTTTCCAGGAAACTCACGCGGAATCTGTCCGCATGAACTGCGATCAGTCCGGGTACGGTAGCAGCATGACTCCCTGTCATGACGCGGAAACGCTCGTCTACACCGTGAAAGTTGGGGAAACGGTCTACACGTTGATTCCTTACGGAACGTTGCCTCATCACGAATCTCTCTGGAAGCAACCGGCGGGTGCCGCGGTGGCGGCCTGGAACGATGGGAAGCGTGTGCATGTCCGGACTGGCGGGAAAGAGTCTCAGTACGACATCATTGGAGAGAGCGCCCAGGACGCGACCAGATGATTAGACAGCTTCGGGGAAGATAAGGGGGTAAGGGGATCGCCTCTGAAAGAAGAGCTCCACAAGCGTGGTTGACTGCCGGTGACGAGCCGCTAGTCGGCCTGGGAGAAGTTTCGGGGACAGAAAACTTTCTCCCCGCCCGGGCGAAGTAACCACGAGATGTGGGGCACCGCAAAAAGCGAAAGCCAATCGTGCTTAACCGTTGTTTGTCTCTCCCTTATTTTCCAGATGCTCAGCGATGGCGCCGGCACCTTCAAAACCTGCGACGGCAGCCGCGCCTTCGGTCAAAATCGATGCGTTCGGGTCCAGCTTCTTAACACCTTCCACGGCAACCACAGCTCCGGCGATCTTTTCGGCTTCTTCCAAAAATCCCATGACGCTTCTCCTTATCAATATGGATGAATCTGCTTTACAGGCTGCGAAAAACCGATTTCTTCGACGGGGACGGCCTTCAGCCTGCAGGTAAAAGGTACCATAACGCGGACGTTCGCTCTGGCAGAACATCTTCTGCGCTCGCCTCAGTCGCCCTCAGCGATGAAAAGCCGAGAAGGCGATCATTCAGCGTTCGATCCCTTTTCCGTTTCCACCGCAAACACATAGCTGGGACCAAACATGTTGCTGGTAAAGATGACCAGTTTCTTATCCGGGGAAAAGCGAACGTTGGGTTCCAATCGATAGTTGTGGTGCGCCATGTTGACCAGGTGCTCGGAGTGGAAGATACCGGGCTGCCAGAAGTCCGCTTGGTTCCTTCCTGAAACCGGCAGCATCTCCGGATGGAACAATTCGATCCACTCGCCGTCCGGTGCCTTGGCCACCTGTCCTGGATCGCCGCCGTCGCCGGTGAACAGTTTCTCATCCTCGGTAACGTTGAAATGAATCGACCACTCGTTGCGCTGCATGTGGTACGCGGTACGCGCATGCGTTTCAAGGTTATAGCCGGCGAGGAAGAAGTCTTCTCCTTTGGGAAACTGCCAGTCGTACCAGATGGTGTGCCCGTCCAGACCCCAGAACTCGTGACCAGCAATCTCCATCGCCATGGTGCGCGGATGGATGAGCGTGTTGTGCGTCCCATCCGTGTGGATCATCCAGATGCGGTCGACCTTTTGCCATGGGCCCTCGTGGCAATACATCAGCAGCGTTGGATCGGAGGGAGAAAAAAGCATATGCCCAATCCAGTCGGTTGAGTGAAGCAGTGGAGTCACCTTACCGTTTTCCAGGTGGATGCTGTAAAGAACCACCGGAATGCGAGCCGCCAGCCGGCGTTCCATCATCTCCCCCTTACCCTCAGGCTGAACAAGATTGCCAGCCTGTGGGCTCGCTCCGGAAGAAGGCGGCGACGAACGGGCACGCCCATACTCCTGCTCCGCACCGGCTTCGGTTTTGTCATACGTGCCAACGCCCAGCGTCTCGTCGGCATTCACGGTTGCCAGGCTAGCCCGTGGGGGAAGGGTCACCAACTCCTTCACCTCGCCGCTGTACATATCGGCCTTACAGAGCGAAGTGGAATGTTTCGCCGAGTCAGTCCTGGTGAAGAAGATACTGTTGGTTTTTCTACCCACGACCACCGCATGCAATGCAAACCCGGGGGAATTGGGCACCAGCAGCCTGGTCTTGAGCTTAGCTAGCTCGAGCACGTGCAGGCCGTCGGGAGCGACGTAGATCATCAACTTACCGTCCGGCGAATAGGCATTGACGTTGAAATATAACCCTGAAGAACCGGCCTCCTGGGTCAGGCGGATGACCCGGTGCCCGGTATCTTTATCTACCCACGAAGCCGGCGGATCCTCCGCCCAAGCCGAGAATGAGGGAACAAGGAGGGTGATAAGCAGAAGCAGCAAACGGCCCATATCGCGATGCCCTTGGTGTTAGAACTTGAAGTGCGCGGCAAACTGGTAGTCACGTGGACTGTTGGCCACGCCGGTGACGGTGCCAAAGGTGGTCGATCCCTCGGCCCAACTTTGGTTGGGAGGGGAAAAGGTTACTTTGTTCCAGGTATTCAGGCAGTCCACCTCAAACACAAACGAAGTTTCGCGAGGCAGGGAGAAACTGCGGCGCAACGAGCTGTCAAAGTCCTGCGTGCCTGGATTGTTGAGATTCAGCGCCCTGGTCCGCGGCGCATCGCCAATCAGATACTGGGGAGTGCTGACGGTTGAGACATTGCCCGGAGTCTTGAATGCATTCGGATCAATATACTGGATAGGCACGCAGCCAGCTCCGATCCCCAGATTGCAGGCAGTGGTTCCATGCGGTCCTGTTCCATAACTGCCATGAATGCGGGCGTTGTTATCGCGGAACCCCGCAAACTCAGCATTGAGGTCAGGCATGCACTGGCCTTGGCCAGGGTAGTTGGTTGAGGTACATCCGGTCCAGATGACCGCCATTGGAGTACCGGCGCTATAGGTGTAGATGCCCGACAGCTGCCATCCGCTTGCCAATGACCGTACCACCCGCGAGTTGTTGCCCAGGTACCCCTTTCCGAAAGGAAGCTGGTAGACGCCGAAGGCATGAAAACTATGCGGCATGGAGATGGTTGAGTAGGAACGTTCAATGCGGTCCTGCTTCCAGTTCTGCCCACCACCTGAGATCGCGCCCGCAGGAATGGGAAAGCCACTGCGGAAGGTACCATCGTCTCCAAGATTTTTCGAGTAGGTGTAGTTGATGTTGAAGGTGAGACCTCTGCTAAGACGCTGCAGAAGAGTAACCTGAATCGAGTTATAGCTGAAGTTGGCTACATCCTGGCCCCAGGTGTCGGTGACTCCACTGTACTGCGGAAATGCAACCAGCCCCTGGGCAATCGTGGCGGTGGTTTTCACCGCCGCCGCATTCTGAAAGAAAGCCGGAATGGAAAGCCCGGCCATGGCGGACTGCGCTTTCGCTACGTTCGCCGGAGTTGCGGCGGAAACCAGAATCGGTTTCGTCCCTGTGCTGTCGGTCACACCTCCCAATGCGGCCAGATACTTCGGATCCAACTGGTTTGCCCAATACCCGCGCGCATTCCCACCAGTAGAACCGGAATTGATCAGAAAATGGCTTTGGTTGCCTACGTAATTGACCGCCAAGGTCATATCTTTAGTGATCGCTCGCTCCACTCCCGCGTTATAGAAATTGAATTCCGGCGCGCGTCCCGAGATATACGGGTCGGCATACGCGACGCCGCTCGCGGTGACGAACTTGCCTGCACTGTTCAGGTAATTACCCGTATTCAGGATCTGAGATGCGGGGCCGGGCGCGGGTGCTGTGGGGTACACATAGCCGGGACCGAAGAGGGATGAGTTCCCGCTATTGAGGTAGAACGAGGGCCCGGCTGTCAGACCGGTGGTCACCTCCGGCGGCCCTGTTGCGGTTACGTTGAAGCCGGTCTGACCAGTACCCCCGAAGGCGCCGCCGCGTCCTCCAACACCACCAGCCTGGGAGAAGACCTCTCCGAAACCGGCTCTGATCACCATATTAGAATTGACCGTGTACGCTAGCCCGATCCGCGGTCCCCAATTCTTCCAATACGTATGTACCGGCGTTTGGCAGCCACAGCTCACTCCCGGGCCGCCGTAATTTCCTGCGAACTCGAGTTCACCCGGCGTTCCTGTGGCTGCATTCGTTATCGAAGGATTCAAGAAGGTCCAGCGATTCTTGACTTCGTGGTACGGGGGCAGGTAGTCCCAGCGCAGTCCGAGATCGAGAGTCAGCTTCGATGAAACTTTGAAGCTGTCTTCAAAATAGGGTGATACCGGACGAAACCGTCCTCCTACCTCGCTCACCGGTTGCAAACCGATGGAGGGCGTCCCGCCGACGGCGCCCAGCAGAAAGCTGGCGTAGGAATACCCCGAGGGCGCGGTGGCGGTGCCAGTCGATATCGAATCCGAATTAGCGGCAAAGTTTGCCGTGGAGTTGGCGTTGTACCCGAGGTCGAGAACCCCGGTATAAGTAGCCGGGTTTGCATTGTTGATTTCCTGCCACTGAATGGTTATTCCGAATGTCAGCGCGTGACGGCCCTTGAGCCACTGCAGGTTATCCACGATGGTGTAGTTGTTCGGCGTGGTAAGTTGGGTAGCGATTGCGTTACCGTAGCTGGTCCACGTAGTCTGGACGCTTGCCGGCCCCCCTGAGCTGGCCGCTACCCCACTGAAGGCCGGCGTGGTGGCAAAAGTTGCGCCAGGAAATTCCTCTGAAGCTTGCCCCGGCGGGAGGTTCGTAACGCCAAGTTTAGGCGCTTCCCACGCAGCTACACCCTGGGTAGCGTTGTGAATGTTCTGGAAGAAGCGCGTGTAGCCGTACTTGAACTGGTTGATCAGCCGGTTATTGATGGTGTAGGTGTGCTGGATATCAAAGACTTTGGGATAGATGGAAGCCAGATCCCCCCCTACATAGGGCGGAGGCAGAAGGGGAGCGCCGTAGTTATTCAGGTACTTCACCGTGCCCATGGCTCCGACGGTCGAGAGCCTCTGCTTCTCACTCAGATCGAAGTCCACCCGGTAATTGATGACGAAGTTGTTAAAGCCGCTTGGCTCTCCACCCAGATAGTTGTTCAGGACAACGGAGTTGTTGGTTGGTGCGGGCAGAAACGACTGCATCGCTTGCGAGATGGGCGAGATAGAGCCGCTTGGGATTACGTTGTAGGTTGGAACGCCATTCTTCAAGCCGGCAAAGGGCTGGCGGGTGCATACGCTGCCAACGCAGGAATTGGATGTGGGATCGTACAGGATGGCGGGATTATTCGGGCCCGTCCCCTGTTGTCCCCCGCCGCCCACATTGCCATTCAGTTCGGTGAAGTCTCCCGTTCTCATCGCTGTGGTGGGGACGGTGTACAGCGAATAAACAGCGCCCTTGGTCTCCTGATAGCGGTCGTAAGCAAAAAAGAAAAAAAGCTTGTGCGCCGTGCGCGGCACCGGGCCCCCGGCCGAGGCGGAGAGTTCATTCTGATGCTCGGCTGGTTTGGGAGCAGGGATCGTGTCTCCCGCGGCATTCTTGGTCGTAGCCGCCTTGGCGGTGAACGACCAGGCGTCGAAGATGGTATTGCGAACGAAGTCTGAGACTTGGCCGTGATACTTCAGGCCGCCGGACTTCATGGTAAAGTTCATCGCACCGGCGCCCGAATACTCTGCCGGAGGGGTGCTCGTCACTACCTGAAACTGATCCACGGCGTCGAGATCCACTGCTTGCGAAACCAACCGGTTGTCTCCCTGTTGACTCACCGTTTCTGCGGGCATGCCATCCAGGTAAAGTTGTCCCAGGTAATTGCCTGTACCACCGATCACCGGAAGCCTGGTCCCGGCCTGCGCTCCTGGACTAAGAGCCCCAAAGGCAGTTGGATCGCGTTGCGCGTTGTTCATTTGCAGGGGGAGATTGGCGTAGGTTTCATTCTCCATCACTAAGCCCAGGGTCGCCGTGGAAGTATCAAGCATCGGGGGCGCCGTGGTTACCACCACTGTCTGGTTCTGTTCGCCTACCGTCAATACCGCATCGACGGTGAGTACGCCGAGCGCGTTGACCGTCAGATCGTTGCGCTTTAAGGTTTCGAATCCGCTGGCTGTTACCTCGAGCGAGTAAGCCCCGGGAGGGAGAGGCGCCACGGTGAATAAGCCGGAGGAGGACGAAGTGCGCACCGTCGGCACATTGGTCGCATTGTTGATAGCGGTGACCTGGGCATTTGGGATGGCCGCCCCGGTACTATCCGTCACTGTGCCTGAGATAGTCCCTTCACCAGCTGTCTGTCCCATCAGGTGAGCTGGAAGTGCGATAAGTAGGAAGAAGCCTGATACCAGCAGTATCAGCCGACGATCGAATTTCATGGATGACCTCGCAAAGAATGGGCCCGGTAGCGTACGCGGCCGCAACTGACCCTGCGCCTGCTCTAACTCATGTGGTCTGGAGAATTTCGATGCAGAAACGATTCTCCAATGGAAACGAGAAATACTCCAGCCGGGATGGGGTTGTCAAACACTGCGTCCCGCTATGAGGGACTAATGGCTTTTCCGTAAGCAGGAGGGCTATGCACGAATAGGTTGAAGGGGTGAAACTGTTTTCTGATCCGTGGCGGCGGAAGTGTAAAATCGCTGTTGTGCTGTGAGCCAAAAAGGAAGTTTCGGTTGATTAGCATTTACTAATTCCGTGCCACAGGAGGCCCTGGTGTCGAGGCCTGGAACGTCGTTGATTCTGTGCGCGATTGCGGTTCTCGCCCAGTCTCTGCTTCTGCCGCAAACTTCGACCGCGCAGGCTGCGTCGCCTCAACTCTCGGATGCCCGCACCGCCTGTGCCTCCTACGTGCAGAAGCTTTGCCCGAGCGTACCTCCCGGCGGTGGGCGAATCCTTGCCTGCCTCAAACAGCACAAAGACGAAGTTTCGGACGGCTGTAAGCGGGCCATCCTTAGCGCCATGGGGAAATCGAGCGGCGATGCGAGTGCCGCCGCCAATCCGGCTCCCGCAGCGGCCAGTCCCGCTCCGCCTGCGGCTCCGCTTGAGCAGCACAACGACGCTGGTTCTGCGTCAACCGCTCCATCAAGTTCGCCAAGTAAATCGAGTTTGCCCAGTAACCCTAAGAGCCACGCTGCCTCAACTGCTTCAGCCGTCTCGGGAGAGCATTACTTCTTGATGAAGCAGGTCAAGATCATCGACCAGGGCCTGGGTCAGGGAAAACCCGCCTATGACCTGATGATCCCGAATGACTGGCAATTCAAGGGCTGGGTGAATGTGGGCGCGGCCGAGGGCGGATGTTTCGGCGACTGGTTCTCGGTGGTTGGAATCGCCCACAGCCCCGACAACTCCATCGAGCTGCAAATTCTTCCCCAGTTCACCTGGCAGTACATCGACGATCCAGCCGGGCAGCGGCAGATGCAGACGCAAAACCAGAGCGACGTGAAGTTCGGCATGAAAGCGTGTCCGGTCCGCGCGCCGGTCCGGGCAGAGGAGTTTCTGCGTCACGACCTGGTCCCGAAATGTACCAAGGTGTGCAAAAACACGACCGTCGTATCGGCTGAGCCCTTTCCGGAACTCGAGGAGATGGTCCGCCACCAACTCGGGCTGCCCCCTGCGGCTGCCGGAGCCAACACGGGCAACACTCGCGTTGACGCCGCTCGCGTGCGCATCGCTTTCGACGATGACCAAGGGCGACCGGCGGAGGGATGGATGGCGGCGGCCATTGTCGTGCGCATAATCCCGGCCGGCGGTCGCGGCGCGGCTTATGATTGGCACGCCGTGAACGTCTTGTTTTTCCACGCCCCCAAAGGCAAGCTCGATGCCAATGACAAGCTGTTCAAGATGATCGCCGGCACCATTCATCCCGAGCCGGAATGGCAGAGATGGAGCAACGGCATCATTGCCTCCCTGTATCAGAAAAAGCAGGAGGAACTGGCGAAGCAGGCGGCGATCGTCGCCGCGTTCCGGCAGCACGTCGCTCAGGTCATTAACGGAGTCACAGCAAACCAGATGGCCGGCGCCAACCAAGCCTCCTTTGGCCAGGACCAGCTCATCCGCGGGGTGCAGACTTTTCGCGACCCGGCGACTGGCGGAACGTTCGAACTCAGCAACCAGTACGACCATGCCTGGCTCAATGGCGCCAATCAGTACGTGATGAGTGACGACCCGAACTTCGATCCCAACGGCAAGCTCAACGGCAACTGGAATCAATTAGAGGTGGTGCGGCCTCAACCTTAAGCGACTTCCACATCTTGTTCGTCGATCTCTCCCATGTGTGAACGTTCCACGCGAAAATCGAAGCACCCCGCGTTGCGGTCGCGAACTTCGATGTAGTCGACGTCGGAGTCGATCAGGAAGTTCACAATTCGTTGTTCTGCTTCCCCGGGTGCGGCAAAGACCTGATTCAACAGCTTAGGTCCTTTTGCGTAAACATTCAGAACGGCCGCATGCGCTTTCAGGTCTTCGGGATAACCTCCATCCTCCGGATATCGTTCGCATCCGTCGGAGTGGATGAAGACCGGGCCCGGCAACGGAAGGCTCTCAATCCCATCGAATGGATCATAGGTGAACAAGGTTCTCTTCTCCTCACCAACATGAAAGGTATGCAGGCAATGACGGCATGGGCCGTAGCCTTTTGCCACTTCGATGTGTACGGGGTGGTTGTAGCGAGGCGCCTTGCCTGTAGCACGGACCGATTCGGCCACAGTTGTCGGAATTGCGAGAATACGGAACGATGTCATAAGGGCTTCTCCTTGCCGGACTCATGGATCCGGTATTAAAAGTCTGACTCGATACTCTCAACCGCTCTATCCAAATCTTGCGGTCAAATCGAAGTGATTGCGCGGCGCGTCCGGGCGAATGTCATCGCAAGAAACGCATAGTGGCATTGGAGCCGGTTGTTTATGCTTCATGTTGTCAGGAGGCAATTCAATGCTCGATGCCCATAAGCTCTGGGAGGCTGTTCGGACGCGAGACAAGTCACTGGTTGGCGCCTTCTTCTATGGCGTGATGACGACGAAGGTTTTCTGCAAACCTGGCTGCCGATCGCGCACGCCCAACCAGAAAAACGTCCGCTTCTACGAGACGGCGGAGGCGGCGCAGGCGGATGGTCTGCGGGCCTGTCTACACTGCAAACCTCTAGACAGTCCAAGCGAGCTCTCGCGCGAGAAATTCCGCCAGGTGTGCAGCTATATCCGTAAGAACCTGGATAACCAGCAAGCGCTGAAACTGGAGCCGCTGAGCCGCCGATTCGGGCTGAGCCCGTTTCACTTTCAACGTACATTTAAGACCATCGTGGGGGTCAGCCCGCGGCAGTATGTGGAGGCAATTCGAATGGAGACGCTAAAAGAGAACTTGAAGACCGATTCATCCGTGACCGGTGCGATCTACAACGCCGGTTTTGGCTCCAGCAGCCGTGTTTACGATCGCGTGGACACACGCCTGGGCATGACGCCGCGCGAGTACCGCACGGGGGGAAAGGACGTAGAGCTCTCCTATGTCACAGCTGAGACGCCGCTCGGACTGATGATGCTGGCGGCGACCAATCGTGGCCTCTGTTTTCTGGAGTTCGGAGAGTCTGAAGAGGAACTGCTCGAATCGCTGGAGCAGGAATATCCATCGTCAGTGAGGCTTGCCATGCAAGAACCCTACTCCGAGCAGTTCACCGCGTGGATGCAGGCATTATCTGCCTATCTTGAGGGCGAACGTGCCTTGCAGAAGCTTCCTGTGGCGATTCACGGAACCGCCTTTCAGAGGAAGGTATGGACCTACCTGCAGACAATTCCAGAAGGAAGCGTGCAGTCCTACTCCGAGGTGGCGCAAGCCATCGGCCATCCCAAGGCGGTCCGAGCCGTAGCAAGCGCGTGCGCTGCCAATCGCATCGCCTTAGTCATCCCCTGCCATCGGGTGATTCGTGGCGACGGCGGCCTGGGTGGCTACCGCTGGGGACTGGATCGTAAGCGCACTCTCATCGACTCCGAACGGCGTGTTGCGACTAGAGGGAAAGAGACCAAGCACCTATGAGCACTTTGATAAAAGAAGAAATGGCGACCCATCTCCGAGCAGACGCTGGTACAGATGCAGCCGCGCATGTTTTCACGTTCAACCTTTCGGGCGCTCTGCATGAGCTGGAGCAGAACGGGTCAGTGGTCCTGCCGAAGCTACTCTCTCAAGCAGAGTGTGAATCGCTGAAATTTCTCTATGGAGAGAGCGATCCTTTCCGCAGCCGTGTGGTGATGGCGAAGCACGGCTTCGGGCGAGGAGAATATAAGTATTTCCGTTATCCGCTACCTCCACTCGTAGCAGGCCTTCGGTCGCGGTTGTATCAGCATCTAGTGCCGGTTGCGAATCGCTGGAATGAGCTCATGTCCATCGACGTCCGATACCCGCAGTCTCATCAGGAGTTCCTCCATCGGTGTCATGCTGCCGGGCAACAACGGCCGACGCCTCTTCTCCTGCAGTATGGGCCGGGAGACTACAACTGCCTTCACCAGGACCTGTACGGAGAACATGCTTTCCCGATTCAGGTTGCAACGCTCCTCTCGAGGCCTGGAGAAGAATTCGAAGGAGGGGAGTTCGTCATCACCGAACAGCGTCCGCGCATGCAGTCCAGACCGGAAGTCGTATCCCTTCAGCAAGGAGACGCCCTCGCCTTCGCCGTGCACCATCGGCCAGTGCAAGGAACGCGCGGATCATACCGCGTGAACATGCGGCATGGTGTGAGCAAGCTGCGCTTCGGCAACAGACACACACTCGGCATCATCTTCCATGACGCGGCCTGATCATGAAGCTCATTCGTTTCTTGAAGCCGCTGCTGCTGCGCGGGGTCTATTGCGGGAGTTGATGAAGTCTGACGCCGCCGCTTGAGTGTCTGGGTGACTGCCTATTGCCAATGGATCCGATCCGGCCGGCCGGGTCAGATTATCGACACCTTGCACCAGTTCATGCTGAATCGAGTCGAGCCCGAAGCCCGATTGTTTCACGGTCGTACCGGAAGCGAACGTCTTCGGCGTGGGGATGTGCTTTACGCTTTGAATGCTGCCAGGTGTATCCGTCCGTGGCTTTTTTTGGTTGAAGAGGCTCTCAAATGTAGCCGCGGTCTTCACTCGGTTTGTCAACTGCCCTTTCAAACTGTACATCTTCATGACCGTCGCGAGAACAGATGTATGCCGATATTCAGTCGAATCTACCTTGCCTGCGGCGATCCACGGCGAGACAATGAGCGTTGGAACTCTGAGACCGAGCCGATCAAAGTTGAAGCTAGGCACCCAACTGGCAGTATCTCCCGGAGGCGGCGATGAGAAAGTATCCAGGCTCTTGGACGGAAGTTGCGGTGGAATGACGTGGTCATAAAAGCCGCCATGTTCGTCCATCGTAATGATGAGGGCGCTCTTGTTCCATACTGATGTATTCGAGCGAAGGGCATTGTAGACATCCGCTACAAGTTGGTCGGCGGGTCGTACATCATATGGGCCGTGCATTGAATTTACTAATCCGGTTTTGGCGAAAAAGCGCGGGATGATGAAGGAATAACTGGGCAGATTGCCAGAAGAAATGTCTTTTGCAAAGTCTTTCTCGAAAACCCTGAAAGAAGTGGCGTTTGCCTTCAAGGCTGGGAATTGGCGCACTTCATTCTGATCAAAGTCGTAGGTCGCCCAGGTCTTGTTGTTGTCGTTCAGAACTTCGTAGAAAGTCTTCTCTGTGAACTTCCGGGTCCAAACATTATGCACATATCCGCCCGAAGAGCCCATATGAATGAACATTCGATTGGGCATCGTCGGGCCCGGAACCTCACAGAACCAACGGTCGCACAGGCAAAACGCGCCTGCCAGGCCCTCAAAAGCGGGTAAAGTGCCGGGTGCAAATGCCTCCATCACGACCCGGATCTGATCTGAGGTCGGATTCGACACATGGTCTTCATTGAGCGACTCGCGGTAGCTCTTTACGAAGCCGATGTTCGTTCCCGGTGCATTTGCGGGGGCTGTTTTAGTGCCGTATATCTGTGTAGTGACCGCGTTAAAAGAATGGGATGGGCCTTGTCCTGCCGTAATGCTGTAGGGTTCCGCATTGCTTACCTTGACAGCAGGATTGCTTGGACCCTCGGGCTTGCTTGGGTCGAGCAGATTGAACTCGACCCCCTTGAGTCCGTCCACGCCCTTGCGATATCCAAAGAGGTGGTCGAACGAGCGATTTTCAAACATGAGAACTATAAAGTGCTCGATCTGCTGGATCGCCATTTTAATGCTCCTTTCGTCTCTGTGCGAGCATGAGTTGTTGCGTGGAGGTCAAGGTGGGTTTTTTCCGTAACAGAAACCGGGTGTCATAAAATCCATTGTGGAAGAATCGGAGAAATTGTTACCTAAGTTGACCTGAGGCGCAACAACAGATTTGGGATGTATAAATCTGCCTCGGTCACTGTCTAATTGCCTGGGTCGCAGATGCGCTGACATAATTGAACGAAATGATCGAGTGGAGGGAACCCTGGTGAGCCAAAAGCGTGACCAGCCGGTGCAGATCTCGCGAGTCATCTTCTATGTTCGGGATATCCCAACGGTGGCGACCTTCTATCAGACGCATTTCGGTTTCAAGCCACTACCAGCCACGGAACCAGGGTGGCTGGAGTTGGCCGCGCCCGGCGGCGGTAGCTCCATTGCGCTTCACCAGGCCAGCACCGCGCAAAAACGTGGCTCCGAGATCAAGATTGTGTTCGGAGTCAAGGACGTCCGCGGCTTCAAAGCGGATTGCGAGGCGAATGGCTTGAGGTTCGGTGTTGTCCATGATGTGAATGGGTTTCAATTCTCCAATGCCAAGGACCCTGCGGGTAATTCAATTTCAATTTCCAGTAGAGGCATGAAATAGCCGTGCATTCACAAAAGGGTCCCATCCTATCCGTGGCCGTCAGCCTTAGGAACGATAGTGACCGGGAAAAGTTTCAACGAGCAACGAGCGTTCTCGTTCAAGAAGATCCCTCCATCCGAATCGAGACAGCGTCGGCCGACGGGTCCATTATTCTGAGTGGGATGAATGAGTTGCATCTGCAGGTAACCTGCGAGCGGCTCTTGCGCGAATTTAAGCTTGAGCTCGACATTGGTGGGCCCACGGTGATTTATCTGGAGACCGTCCGCAAATCGGCCGAAGCGGAAGGCAAGTACATACGGCAGACCGGTGGTTCGGGTAACTATGGTCACGTGAAGATCCGTCTGCAGCCGAACGAGGCTGGGAAGGGCTTCGAGTTCATCAACGACATCAAGGGCGGCGTGGTTCCCAAGGAATACATCAAGCCGACCGAGCAGGGCATTCTCGAAGCGTTGCTGGGCGGCGTGCTGGCTGGCTACGAAATCGTGGACGTGAAGGCGACCCTTTTCGACGGCAGCTACCATGAGGTCGATTCGAACGAAATGGCCTTCAAGATTGCCGGATCGATGGCCTTCAAGGAAGCGGCCCGCAAAGCAGCGCCGGTATTGTTGGAGCCGGTGATGGCGGTCGAAATCGTAGTCCCCGAGCAGTACGTGGGCACCATCATCGGCGACTTGAACTCCCGCCTCGGCCGCATCGAAGGTATGGAGCACCGTGCCGGATTGCAGGTGATCAAGGCCTCAGTGCCCCTTGCCGAGATGCTCGGATATGGGAGGGACATTCGCGGCTACTATTCGATCCAATTTGCCAGGTATGAAGCAGCTCCTCGTCGCGGCGGATTCGGCGGCGACGGGGCAGGCGTTACCGCCAACAAACCGGTAAGGCCAAAGGCAGGGAGCGGCTTCGCAATCCAACCAAAACGACTATAATTCTGGTTGGAGCAAAATCGAGGTGCATATGGCCGTCTGGCAAGTACAAGAGGCGAAGACACGTCTGAGCGAGGTCATTGAGGAAGCGAACAGCAAAGGCCCGCAATTCATTACCCGGCACGGGTCGGAAAGAGCGGTCATTCTTTCAGTCAAGGACTACCGAGCCCTGACCGCTCACAAACCCGATCTCAGGGAGTATTTGCTAGGCGGTCCGAAGGTCGACCGGTTTGAAGTACCACGCAGTCGCGATAAGGGACGCAAGGTCACGCTGTGAGCGGGCGGCTGCAATATCTGCTGGATACCAACATTCTATCCGAGACCCGCAAGAAACGGGCCAATGAACGGGTGATTTCCTTTCTGTCCGCCGCCGAACCGTCCGCACTTTTCATCAGCGTGCTTTCGCTGGGTGAGTTGAGAAAGGGCGTGGCTCTCAAAATTCGATCGGACGCAGATGCCGCGAAGCGGCTCGGGACTTGGGTAGATGGACTAGAGTTCAGCTTTGGCGAGCGCATTCTCGGTATCGATGCGGCGATTGCGAGGCAATGGGGCGAGCTGTCCGCTCAACGCTCAAGGCCGGTCGTCGATACACTCCTGGCCGCAACTGCGCTTGTACACAAACTGACGCTGGTCACCCGGAATATCAGCGATGTGCACGATCTCGGAGTAAAGGTGCTCGATCCCTGGAGGAAGTAGGGCAGTCGTTCCAACCGAAATCTAAGCGATAGGAGAGACCTGCGGTTCCCGTTACCTGGACAGCAGCGCCGGGCCATTGCGACCCTCCCCTTTGTCATTTCGACCGGAGGAGTCATGGGCCGGCGGCCCCAACCAAGGTGATGAAAAGCGGCTCTTGTTCAGCGGCTACTCTGCCCGGAAGCGCTTCTCTCCTTTGTCATCTCGACCGAAGCGCAGCGAAGTGGAGAGATCTGCGGTTCAGCCGCCCTCCCGTGGAAATGTTTTCGGGCTTTCTATACCCCATCAAATCGATAAAGTCTTCCGATACTCCCGAAGGGCGTCCCCAGTTCATTAAATCTGGTCCCGGATTGGCCTTACCGGATCAGCCTTATACAAAGCCCAGGTTGGCATTAGGAAAGCTCCCGATGTTGGGGAAGATAGTGGGGAGTTGTGCGGCGCTCACACCGAACCACTGGGCAAGAGTAGATGCATATTGAATGCTCGCAGTAGAAGGAACCCAGCGGCCATTCGAACCTGAATCGTCTGGACCACCCAGCGCCAGGGTGGGGAATGTGCCATACATCTGCCCTCCCTTGACCGCCCCGCCAATGACGATGTGGTGCGAGCCCCAGGCGTGGTCTGAACCGGTATTGGAGTTCGGTTGGAAGGTGCGGCTGAAATCAGACATGGTGAAGGCAGTGACGCTGTTCTGCACGCCGAGTTCCTGCGTCGCCTGGTAAAAAGCCGCGAGCGCAGGGCTGATGGCGGCAAGCAAAGCTCCCTGCAGCGGCAACTGGTCGGAGTGAGTGTCAAAGTTGCCGATGCCGGCGAAGAATATCTGCCGGTTCACGCCCAGCGCAGAGCGCACCTGAATGATCTGCGCGATCTGCTGCAGTTGGGCGGCGAGTGGGTTGTTAGCGGGAAATACCGTCTGGAGCGGGGTGATCGATTGCACCGCGTCGGAAAGCGTCTTGGCATAGGCATAGGCGTTGGTGGTAATGGAGTTGTCAGCCTGCACCAGGGTGAGGCCCGAGCTGAAGCCGACCAGAGCCTGGGCGGTTGCCTGCCTTGCGGCGCACTCAGTCGTGCCTTCCGAGCATTGCCCGGCGCCAAGGTTACCTGGGCTGACTGAGACCGGTGTGCTACTGGCGCCGTTACAGAACAGAGTATCCCCGGCGACTGAGGTGATCATAGGGATGCTTGCGTTGGCATTGTACGTAACATTGAGCGTATCGGCGATGCGGCCGGCCCAGCCGGTCTGGGTAGCTCCGCTCTGTGCGGCATTCTGCCACTCCAGTTGCTGGTCCGGGTGCGAGAACAGATTCGAGGGCACGGTCTGACCGGCGAGGTACTGGGTGCGGTTGGTGGGCTCGATGAGTGTGCCGACGTTGGTGACAATGGCGGCTGCATTGCTGTTGAACAGGGCCTGGATATCGGGAAGATTGGGATTGAGGGCAAAGTCAGGCGCAGTACTCAGTTGCAAGAGCTGGCTTTGTGGAAGGGCCAGTGGCCCTCGCACGCTGGAGTAGTTCGCATAGCCGTTGGTATCAAACTGGATCAACGTATTGTTGGCGTCATTGCCGCCGTACAGAAACACGCACACCAGCGCCTTATAGCCCGATGCGCTTTGCGCAAGGGCATTGAGCGCGCCGAAGGGACGGAGTCCCGCGGCACTGCCCGCGGCGGCCAGTGATGCCGATTTAATAAAGGTGCGCCGGTTTACGCTCACAATGTTTCTCCTTTGCGGTAACAGCTAATTCTCGATCTTGTACTGCGAAGCAGTAATTACCAGGTAAGTGGCAACGCGCACCCGTTGAGCAATATCCGTCAGCGTGGCCACATGGTTCACAATTTCGGCGCGTATCTGGGCCGGCATTTGGCCGTGCATGAAAATGATGCCAAGAGAGTCGACCAGGTTCCCGGCGTCGGTAAGTGCAACGCCGGTTTGTGAAGCGGTGATGCCGAGGGCGCTGGTGGCGCTCAAGTCGACCGTGAAGTTTGTAATTTTGTTATTTACCAAATTATTGGCCAGGGTAAGACGCAGAATCGCGCTGGCAGTGTTCTCCTGGCCGAACTCGGGGGCGTTGGCGGCGGTGCCGGGAATGACATAGTCAGGGGGAAAGAAATTGAAGACGCTCCCGGACATGTAGGGCCGTTCGCCGAGAGTATTGGTGTAGTTGCCGAGGGAGCTGTAATCGCCAACGCTCGATGTGTTGGTGAAACCGAGACCGCGCATAACGTCGGTCATGTACAGCATGGCCTCGCGCAGGTGCCCGCCATCGAATGTAGCGCTGGTGTCGCCGGCCCGGGCTTCGGAATCTTCGAGGATTGCACGGATAACCGCCTGCATGTCCCCACGAACGCCGCTGCCGTTATTGGCGAAAACGGCGCTTACCCTTTCCACGTAGGCAGCGCTGGGATTACTGGTGACCAGATGTTGAATGAGCTGCCGGCAAACAAACGGTCCCACGTTGGGGTGGGCAAAGATGTTCGCCAGGGCGCCCGAAAGATCCTGCTCCGCACTCTGACCGGCAGGCAGAACGGCGCCATTGAGGAGAATCTTGGACGTCGTGTCATGGGCACTTTCGACTGCCGCCATCGGGGAGTCGTAGTTTGGGGTGTTGTTGGGAAATTTATTAGAAGCGGCTCCTGTGGAAGTAGCGTACGTCCATCCTGTATAGGCGCGGGCGAAGGCCTGAACCTGAGTTTCGCTGTACACGGGAATAGGATTTCCATTGGAATCCACTTGCAGGCTGCCATCCGGGTTGAGCATATCGATGCCGGTCGTGAACAACTGCATGAGCTCGCGGGGATAGTTCTCGTTAGCAATCTCGCCCGGCGCCGGCTTGTTGCTATTGAGCATATTCAGATAGCCACCCATGGCTGGAGAGAGGCTGACATCGTTCATGATGGTAGAAAAGTTGGTGAACGCGTCCTGGGCAAGCGTATTTTGATAGCTGGTCACAGCGCGAGAATTCACGGCGTCGGTGGAGACGACAAAGATCTCGGAGAGGGCGAAGGCGACTCGCTGGCGAAGCTGGTCGTTGCTGGTGAGCACCGTCTGCCACCACTCGGATTGCTCGCACGGCACCAGACTCGTGGCCGTGCAGATGGCGGCCGGCGCAGCCGGAATATCGGGTAACAGTGTAGGTGCGGTATTGAATTGCTCCGTTATATACCCATCCATCCCTATCTGCTGTACATGCTGGATGGCATTAAGGGTGGGGCCAAAGGTGGCTTGATCAAGCAGCCGCGCTGCGGCCGTCACTGTGGCGTTAACCGTCCCAATCAAAACAGTAACGGTGACTGAGGGAGTATTCCCGGACGCCGGATTAACGACGTTGACGGCAAGTGAAGTCGTCCCTGAGGCTACCGTTACGGCGGCAGTGAGCTCGGTCGACGAGACGAAGTTGGTCGTCACCGGGCTCCCCCCTATCTCGATCTGCGCTCCATTGATAAATCCCGCTCCCATCACATCGATGTTGTAAGCGGTGGTGGTTCCGTTCTGCACGGCAGTGGCCGAGTTGAGGGTAGGGATAGGGTTGAGGATGGTCTCGACCAGCGTGCCGGGAGCCGTCGCAGCGGCGTTGACGGCAGCGATGGTAACGGTGTTGGGCGACGGCAGGGTGGAAGGCGCGCTATAAAGACCACTTGCCGAGATGGTTCCTGTAGCTGCTGACCCACTGGTCACGCCATTGACCTGCCAGGTAACTGCAGTGCTGGTTCCCCCGGTTACCGTAGCGGTAAATTGCGCGGTACCGCCAATGCGCGTTTGCGCAGCACCTGCCACAGTGACGATGGCGGGGGTCACTGGAGCTGTCGGCGTGGAGTGTGAACTGTTCCCGCCGCACCCGCTGAAGACCAATAAGAAGCCGGTTGCGAGAGTGACTGTGATAGGACTGTTCGGAAGACGCAAAGGCGGCATGCTGCGCGCATGCAACGACAAAGCAGGCATGGTGCCTCCGGCAACTTGGGTGCTTGCCGGCTTGTTCCAATATTGCTGGGGAGCGATGGCCGGACGAGTCCATCCTTGTTAACTCAGTGGCGAGTTTTTAGTTGCGGCCCGTTGAAATTGTTTCTTCGCCTTCTCCGCAGGAATCAGTAACTATGGTTATCTATACATATCGGCGGTTGTCCACAAATAATTGCCGACCGCCGGATGGGACCGTCTCCATTCTTCCCAAAGTGCAAACATCGTGGCGGAACTAGCCATTTCGGTGGGCGAAACGGGCCTGTTTGGCAAAGGCTTTAGACGCCCAGATCACCGAAAAGCACAGTTACCCGTAAGCCTTATGGTGATTGCAGTCGCACACGGTATATCAGAACCTTAGCCAAGGCAATGGGGGAGGCTACGGCGATGAAGGATCAGGCGTGGTTCGACGGTCAGAAGAACGGACGGATTGACAGGTTCCGGGGGACCAGGAACGAATACGCTTGGGTCATCCTGCTTATCGACGGATATTCCCGCAGTTACTCCCTCGGATACCGCCACGGGTGGACACGTCCGAATGATGGGCCACTGTGAAACGGCAAGCTGGACAAGGGGAACAGTCTGAAGGCGCTTTCCGCATGGTCGCTGCTGGCGCTCACCGCGTGTTTCATTACGAAAGGTCTTGCGCGGTGGATGTTCCATTCCTAGGCTAGCTTCGCTCAAGCCGACTAAACTTTCCTTCAAATACAGATTAACTAAACGTAATGATGCATATTCTCAAGGCGCTAGGCCGCGTTGCGTGGCGGCTGGAGGAACCAGGCAAAGGGTGACGTGACAAAGGGCAATATTTACTGCTCCTGAAGTGGCGAGGGGTGTTTTCCACTTGTGTACTGGTGTAGGTTACGTTCCGTCTGTCACTGCTCCTAGTCATTGCTCCTGCTGCTCTTTTGTCACTGCTTTTGTCGCTCCAACAATTTGCACAGCTCGCTTGTACAAAATATTTATTCGCGACAATCCGTTCGATGGTAATGTATCTGACATTGTACGGTCACCGCGATGTGGGATGCGGTGACTCTCCAATTTCGCCATACCGTTAACCCATTGCTGCCCGAAGCGCTAGGCCAGTCTTCCCGAAATCTGCACCAAGGAGCTTCCCCAATGAACGGAGCAGTTCGTACCAGTGTGGTCTCCCCTATTTCTCGCAGCTCAGGTTGGGTGTTGGTCGCAATCTTCGCGACCCTATTCAGCCTGGCTCCCAAGACCCAGGCGCAATACGTAACCACCCGCCATGTGCGGGATGTGGTTCGTGACGCCGTGGCCCAGCCCGTCGGACGGCTCTCCGAGTCCCAGCTTATGAGCCTGGATATCGTTCTGCCGTTGAGCGATCACGCGGCCTTGGAGACTTTCCTCGAGGATCTGTATAACCCCGCTGGTTCTTCCTATCGGCACTTCCTCACCGTTGCCGAGTTCACGGAAAGATTCGGTCCCAGCCAGGCCCACTATGACGCGGTTGTGCAGTTCGCGAAAGCCCACGGCTTCACCGTCGTTGGCGGTACGCGCGATGGTATGGAAGTGCAAATGAAAGGTCCCGTTTCGGCCGTAGAGTCTGCTTTCCACCTGACCATTCGTACTTACCAGCATCCCACCGAGAACCGTATTTTCTACGCGCCTGACCGGGAACCCACAACCGTTCTGCCATTTCCGCTGTGGCATATTTCCGGCCTGGACAACTTCTCCATCCCGCATGCGCTGTTTGTAAAAAAGAGCGACTACGCCCTGGCCCATGGCATGGGTCGCGACGCCGTGGTCCCCCATGCCACCACCGGCTCGGGACCGTCGGCTTCCTTCCTGGGCAGCGACATGCGCGCTGCCTATTACGGCGGAACTGCCCTCACCGGCGCCGGCCAGAACCTCGGATTGTTCGAGTATGAAGGCACCGATCTGGCGGACTTGACCACTTATTTCAAGAACGTTGATCAAACCAACAAGGTCCCCATCACGCTGCTATCCACCGACGGCACCAGCACCGCCTGCGTCGACAGCCGAGCCGGCGGGCGCTGTGACGACACCGAACAAACACTCGACATGACGCAGGCCATCGGCATGGCTCCGGGGTTGGCGAGTCTGGTGATGTACATCGGATCGGTCGATACCGCCATCATCAGCGCCATGACGACCCACAGCCCGTTACCCACCACCATCGGCTGCTCGTGGGGTTGGACACCCGCCGATCCAAGCACGTTGAACCCATACTTCGAGAAAATGGCAGCTCAGGGCCAGACCTTCTTTGCCGCCTCTGGTGATAGTTCCACATGGTCGACGCGAAATGAGGCCTGGCCGGCTGACAATGCCTACGTCGTTTCCGTTGGCGGTACGGATTTGACCACCGCGAGCGCGGCTGGACCCTGGAAATCGGAGACCGCGTGGACGGATAGTGGCGGCGGCATCTCGCCTGACAAAATCGCGATTCCCTCGTGGCAGCAGATCTCGGGCGTCATCAATTCGAGCAACAAGGGTTCGACCACGTACCGCAACGGGCCGGACGTCTCGGCAAACGCCAACTTCACCTTCTACACCTGCGCTGACCAGACCACCTGCCTGGCCAACGAGTACGGCGGCACCAGCTTCGCCGCGCCCATGTGGGCCGGCTTCATTGCCTTGGTCAACCAACAGTTGACCGCCAACGGCGACTCTTTAGTCGGCTTCCTCGATCCAACCATCTACCCGCAAAATGTGACGTCCACCTATAGCACGGATTTTCACGACATCACCAGCGGCAAGTCCGGAAGCTATTCCGCGGTAACAGGCTACGACTTGGTGACTGGATGGGGCAGTCCCAAGGCCGGTCTGATCACCACCTTGGCTCCCTGAGATAATCCATAAGCCTGGCAATTCGTCCCCGGCGATTCCACCGATCGGGTTCGGCATAGAGCTCTCCCGGGAAGTGATTCTCAGGAGAGATTTGTGTTTGGCTCGTCTTCCAGATCGGGTTGTTCGCGGATGATCTCACAAGCCTGATCCAGGCTAAAGTGCGAGGTTCAGCTTTCTACGGAGTTGTCATCCCGAGCGGTGGGCCTGCGGCCACCTAAGAAGATGAAAATGCAGCGGACGAAGATTGAGCGGGTGGCCCAGCTCTCGCTTTTGAGACCTGGGTGTTCCGGCGTGAGAGCTCGATTTGGTTTCAGGGGACAACTTCAGTCAGCTTGAGGAAAAGCTCTGTTTTGTTGTATCAGGGCACGACTTTAGTCGGGCCGTAAACGATCAAGAATATTTAGCCCCTGCCGCTCCTGCCCTGTCCCGAATCTTTCGGCAGCCCGTTAGCGCGTGAGGGCTGATCTTCGAGCTCTCACGCAGCCTCTAAAGCCCAGATCTTTATTGGGTCTGTGCGGCCCGACTAAAGAGGTTGCGGAAAAACCCAGGTTTTTGAAGGGTACGGCCTTTAGGCCGTACGTAACAACTGTAGAATCAATACGGCTTTAGCCGCTGAGGGCTGCGATTTCGCTAGGTATCGACTTTTTCCGCAGCCTCTAAACGTCGAGCCCTGATACAAAGCCTGGTTTTCCGCAGCCTGTGCAGCCGCGCCCTGCCAGCGCCGAGTTCACATGGGACTCTCTCGCTGGTAAACTTTCCTATCACCACGGGCTGTCACGCACTTGACGCGCACCTAAATTAGTATCACAATGTAGTCATAATGCTGGGTGAATTCGAATACCTCTTGATCACCGCCGCCGCCGGACTCGGAGACAAGGCATACGGCGCCTCGATGCGCGAAGCGATCGAGCAGACAACCGGCCGCAAGTGCTCTATCGGTGCGCTCTACACCACCATCGACCGTCTGGAAACAAAAGGTCTGTTGGCCACCTGGATGGGCGAGGCGACCCCGCAACGTGGTGGGCGCTCCAAGCGCATGGTTCGGGTGACGCCCAAGGGAGTGCAAGCTGCCAAAAGCTTTTACGACGCTGTGGTCCGGGTAAGCCGCGGCGCATCCTGGGTAACCCAACCAAAGGGAAGCGCCTCATGACGAGCATCGGATGGTCGTTAGTAGAAAACACCGCCCAGCTCCTGGAGAGGAGCCAACGAGAGGCAGTGCTCGGCGATCTGCTGGAAGACGGTGAGGGCGCCCTGCAATCTCTGGGCGGTATTTTGAGCTTAGTCGTCCGCCAGCAGCTCTCCCTCTGGAGAAACTGGCGCCCCTGGCTGGCAGCGTTTGGAGTGTCCCTTCCCTCGAGCTTCCTGCTGATGGGAGTTTCTCTTTCCGTGAGCCGCGCCTGGCATGACAGGTTTGGCTTTGGCACCCAGCTATCGCAGCTTCTTCTGCTCACTGGTTGGTCCTGGAGCATCGGGTATCTCGTTGGCATACTATCCAAACGAACCGTGTGGATCAGCGCATTTCTCTGCTGCTCTCCATGCCTGTTTTGTTTAGCAAGATTTCGTGTGCCCCAGCTGTCGAGATTTTCGCTTTACCTCTTTCTTCTACCAGCAATCTGGGGAGCGCTCCAGGGCCTGCGCAAAGTTCGACTTTCGTTACCCGGAGTCCTCTCCCTTGCGCTCACCGTGACCTCGTTCGCGATCGCCAGCCACCAATCGTGGATCCTGATCGCCACCTTGAGTTGGCCGGCATGGTATCTGGCGGCTCGCGCGCGCAGCGAAGGAACCGCATGATCGCCGTGCTGGGAACAGCCCTGCTGTTTGCCGCAATCAGCGTCCCGCCCACGCCCAGTAAGGTGGTGAGCCGCGAGATCCATTCCACCAACTTCGCCCAAAGCAAAATCGGTACCAGCCCCAGGCGAGCGTTGCAGATCTATCTGCCGCCTGGGTACGATGACTCCGCCAGCCGCTATCCGGTGGTTTACTTCTTTCCCGACGCCTTTGCCGGCTACTCCGATCTTTTTGACCACCAGGGTGCGCAAGCCCTCCTTGATCACGCCATCGCGGCCGGCATGATCGGCAAGTTCATCCTCGTAGATGTCGACATGAACACTTCCCTGGGAAGTTCCTGGTGCGTCAACTCGCCGGCGACAGGGAACTGGGAAGACTTTGTGATCGATGAATTGAAACCCTACGTCGATGCCAATTTCAAAACTCTGCCCCAACGGGACTCCCAGGGAGTCGCCGGCGAATTCATGGGTGGCTATTGTGCCATCCGGTTCGGCATGCGGCATGCGGATGTTTTCGGCTCCGTGTATGCGTTGCATCCGGTAGGCACAGGCTCCGGCCTCAAGGTGCTGGACTCGCTGCCCAACTGGGATCTGATGGCCAACGCCAAATCCCTCGACGATGTAAGGAAAGATGGCTACTCGACCATCTTCACCGCCATCTTTCAGGCGCACTTACCCGATCCGGACAAACCCCCGCTGTATATCGATATGCCGGCACACAAAGTTGGCGGCCAACTTATCATCGACACCCGGCTTACCGAGCGCTTGCGCGACAACTTTTTCCTTGAGTCAATGATTCCTCAATATGCCGAAAACCTGAAATCCCTCAGAGGACTCAAATTCGACTGGGGGCGCAGCGATCTGAACCAGGATCACGTCTACTCCAACCAGGCCTTCACTCATAAGCTGAACGAATTCGGGATACCCCACGAAGCGGAAGAGTACAACGGCGTCTGGGGAGACAAGACCTGGGGCGACGACGGCCGTATCTATAATGAAGTGCTCCCCTTCTTCAAAAAACACCTGCTCTTCGACCAAACCCGCTAGATTCTTCCCACCCCCCGCCAGACTTAACTTCAAATCCCGATTAAAAAAATATCTTTTCCTCAACAAATCTTGCTTGCAATCCACTGCAGCTGCCGATATAGTACGCTCACTGAAGTAAATCCCAGGGTGCAAGAGCAGCCAGTAGAAGAGTTGCCATTCGTTCCTGTCAGTAGGGCCCCGTACACATTGTTGGTTTTGGAGGCGAGTATGAAACGCATTTCCTTATGGGGCTTCGCCCTCGTAATGGTCCTGGCATCCCTTAGCGTTCGTCAAACCGTCTGGGGTCAGCAGACCACTGCGTCGATCACGGGCACAGTGGAAGATTCCGCCGGAGCGGCGTTGGACGGTGCCGCCGTCACCGCCAGGGATACGGAGCGCGGCACCTCATACACCGCCAAGTCCAGCAACGGTGGTGTCTTCAATTTCACCAATCTCCCCATCGGCAATTACGAGGTGAAAGCAGAGACTGCCGGCTTCGACACCGCAGTCCAGCCACCCATCACCCTGGTGCTCAATCAGAGAGCGCGTATCGAGTTCAAGATGAAGGTGGGCGCTGTTACCAATACGGTGCAGGTTTCCTCCGAAGCTCCGCAGCTGCAGGCCGATACTACCCAGGTCAGTACGCTGATCGATGCCAACACAATCGCGGGCATTCCGCTGGCAACGCGGAATTACGTCGAATTGACCCTGCTGGCGCCCGGCAGCATTACCGCTGACAACTCAACCTTCAACAGCGGCGACAATGCCAATTACGGCGGCCGTCCATCGATCAATGGCAACCGTGAGGAGTCAAACAACTTCATCCTCGACGGTATGGATAACAACCAGACGTCGGAAAACAACCTGGCGATCACGCCCTCCCCCGACTCCATTCAGGAATTCAACCTGATCACCTCCAACGCCCCGGCGGAGTTCGGCAATTTCCAGGGTGGCATCATCAACGCCTCCATCAAGTCGGGGACCAATCAGTTCCACGGAGATGTCTGGGAATTCTTCCGCAATAACGTTTTGAACGCCAACCAGTGGGAAAACAAATTTGATGGCCCGGGCAATTTCCTGCCTCGGGCGGCGCTGCGCTGGAACATGTTTGGCGGTACCGTCGGCGGACCGGTCTGGAAAGACAAGCTGTTCTTCTTCGCTGACTACCAGGGGCAGCGTTTCGATCATCCAACAACGGCCAACCATATCACCGTATTCACCGCCGCCGAGCGAAACGGGGACTTCTCCCAGATCTCGACCCCGCTTAAGAATCCGACTACCGGTGCGCCCTATGCCGGCAACCAGATTCCTATGTCGCAGATCAACCCGGTGGCGGCGGCACTCTTTGCCTCGAAATATTACCCCACACCGATCAACGGCAACACCCTCAACAACGCCGTCAACCTGGTCAATGAGGCCGTCAACACTGACCAGGGCGATGCCAAGATCGACTGGAATATCACCCAGCGTGACCGCCTCAGCGCGCGTTATTCGCAGGCGTACCAGAACGATCCGACAAACAACTCGCAGTTGATCCTAGGCAACACGTACGTTCACATTCCAATGAGCAACGCGGTCGGAACCTGGACCCACACCTTTAGTCCTAACATCCTGAATGAAGCCCGCTTTGGAGCATCGTGGATCACGTACTCCAGTGGCGCCAGCTTTGGTCCCAGCATCGGCAATCTGGGTGACGCCCTGGGCATTGCCAACGCCAATACGGACGGTCCTGGGCTGCTGGAGCTCGGCTTTGGCGGCGGCACGGCTACCGAGATTGGCCAGGGAACACTTACCAACGTCGGCAACAATCTGGTCAACTCGAACTTCGCTGACACCGTGATCCAGTTTGATGATGGGGTGACGATTACCCACGGCAAGCACGTCTTCAAGACAGGCTTTCAGCTGTGGCGCTTCCGCATGAGCAACTTTTATAGTGGCAACAGCGGTGAGTACGGTTCACTGATTTACGGAGGCGCGTTCACGGGTGATCCAACCTCTGACTTTTTCACCGGGTATGTTGCTGGAACCGGCAAGGGGGTGAGCGCGTCTGCTGCATGGCACCAGATGCAGTGGAGGTTTGGCGGCTATGCCCAGGACGACTGGCGCATCCGGCCTACGCTCACTCTGAATCTAGGATTGCGCTACGAAGCGACCACTCCCTGGGTGGAATTGAACAATCGCCAGCTCAACGTGGATCTTCATACAGGTGCACTTGAGTTTGCAGGCGTGGATGGCAACAGCCGCGGTCTCTATAACGCGGCCTATGGACTGCCGGCTATTCAACCCCGCGTCGGCTTTGCCTGGACGCCGGCCTATTGGGGCGGTAAGACTGTCCTGCGCGGCGCCTATACCATCTCCTCTTACATGGAAGGAACCGGCACCAACCTGCGGCTTCCTCGCAATCCGCCCTTCACCCCGACGGAAGTTACCGCTACCTACAACGCTCCGACTTACCAAACGCAGCAAGGTCCCGTCCAGGCCGTCCCGGGCGATCCATTCGCCGGAGCTATCTTGTACGTCTGGGATAAAACCATTCAACCCGCGATGGATCAGCAGTGGAATTTGACCGTACAGGGTGAAGTTAGCAACACCACAACGTTCCAGCTTGGCTACGTCGGCCAGCATGGGACCCACTTGATGGTGCCAACCCCCTACTCGCAGAAAACGCTCACCGACGGGGTAGTGACCCCGAGTCTGTACTTCACCGGCAATCCTACGCTGGTGAATGACATCTCAGAGGTCTCCGGGACGTCGACGACTGGCTTCATGACCTACAACGCGCTGCAGGCTGTACTTCAGAAGCGCATCTCGAATGGCCTTGAAGGCCAGGTTGCTTACACCTGGTCCCATTGCCTCACCAACAATAGCGGTTACTACGGCACTTGGGGCGCTGCGGCTCAGACCACGCCGGCGAATCCGTACTACCAGAATTTGTACGACCCACATGCCGATTACGCCAGTTGCTACTACGACTCGAGGAATGTATTGGCCGCGTACGCAACCTACGATTTGCCGATTGGAAAAGGTAAGTTGATCGGCAAAAACATGAACGAGGTGGCCAATTCGGTCGTGGGCGGCTGGCAGCTTTCGAGCATCATCTCCATTCACAGCGGCTTCCCCATATCCATTTACGGCGACACCGACACTTCGGGAACTGGTTCTCGTGGATATCGTCCTAACTGCTCCGCACAACAGACTGTGTTCGGCCGCCAGAAGAGCTTCAATGGCAACTTCCAGGGCTATCAATGGGTCAGTCCCAGTGGGTTCTCGGAACCGGCGACCGGGACCTTTGGCAACTGCCCTGCCCAGGGACCAGTGACGGGAGCCGGTTACTCCGATACCGACATCGGCCTGTTGAAGAACTTCCATATAACCGAGGCCAAGTACATCCAGTTCCGTGGCGACTTCCTGAACGCATTCAACAATGTTCAGTTAGGCCATTTCAATAGCAACTACCCGAGCCCCAATTCTTTTGGGCTGATCAACACATCGCAGCCCGCAAGGAACATCCAATTCGCCTTCAAGTTCTACTATTAGGCGCCTGATAAACTCAGGGGCAGACGCTGTTCACCAGCGTCTGCCCCTTGTTTTTTTTGGATGGAACGACGGGGACAGCCTTTGCAGGCTGCGGAAAATCTTGATTGATCATGATGCCTAACCCCTCCAAACTGGTCTCCCTACTTTTCCTCTCACTGGCAGGCGCTTCCCTGGCGCAGGTTTCCAGCAAGACGGTGGCCGTTTCCCCGACCGCTGCCGAACATGCCGCATCTCTTGCCGAGAGCGGCCGTTGTGCCGAGGCGTTGCCCATCCTCGCCAAGACCGCCGCCCACATCGCAGACAGAGAGCTGCTAAAAAGAGTCGGCCTCGACGGCGTCCGTTGTGCCACCTCGATGCAGCAACAGGAGCCTTTGCAGGACTTCCTGCGCATGTTGGGTCGCCAGTTCCCGCACGACCCCGAAGTGTTGTACGTTCTGACCCACGCCTATTCCGACCTGTCCGCAAGCGCTGCCCGGGAGCTGGCCACGACCGCCCCGAACTCCATCCCCGCGCTGGAAATGGACGCAGATGCGAACGAACAACAAGGTAAGTGGGACCAGGCGGAGAAAGACTATCGCAAGATCCTGGAGCAAAATGCACGTTACCCGGGTATTCATTTTCGGCTGGCCCGTCTGCTCCTATCCAAGCCCAACCCCGCGCCCGATTTCGCCGAGCAGGCAAAGAAGGAACTGCAGCAGGAACTGGCAATCGATCCCGCGAATGCTGGTGCGGAATACGTGCTGGGAGAACTGGCCCGCCAGGCCCAGGATTTACCCGAGGCGGTCAAGCACTTCTCCAAGGCCACCGAGCTCGAATCCCATTTTGGGGATGCTTACCTCGGGCTGGGTATGTCGCTGTTAGCGCAGAAGAATTACGCCGACGCTGTCGCTCCGCTGGAAAAGGCAGTCGAGCTGCAACCCGCCAACCCTGCAGGACACTATAGCCTGGCGACTGCCTACGCGCGCACCGGCCGCAAAGACGACGCACAGCGCGAGTTCGCCCTGCAACAGCAAACCGCGGATCACGCCGGTGGACCGGGAGCCCAGAAGCCGCAGTGAACACGGAGTTATCCCGCCGACGTTTTCTCTACCATCTTGCCGGCGCGGGCGCATTCGCATCGTTGCCCGGTTTCGCGAAAGCTGCACCCGCATACCCGTTCGCAGAAGTGTCCTCATCGGCGAGCGGCATTACCTTTAAGCACACTGCCGGCAAGTCGCCGCAAAAGTATCTGCCTGAAACTACCGGGGCAGGTTGCGCCTTTCTTGACTACGACAATGACGGATGGATGGACATCTATCTCGTCAACAGCGGCCAATGCGACTTCTACCATCCAGATCCGCCCCTGCGCAACGCGCTCTACCGCAACAATCGAGACGGAACCTTCACCGACGTAACGGAGAAAGCCGGTGTCGCCGGCGGCGGCTACGGGCAGGGAATCGCCGTCGGTGACTATGACGGTGACGGATTTCCGGATTTGTATCTGACCCAGTACGGAAAAAGCATTCTGTATCACAACAACGGTGACGGAACCTTCACCGACGTTACGGAAAAAGCCGGAGTCGCGGCTCCTGGATGGGGCTCAAGCGCGGTCTGGTTCGACTACGATAACGACGGCAGGCTAGACCTGTTTGTCTGCAATTTCGTGCAATTCAGCCGAGCCGGAAACCTCAACTGCGTCGCCTACGACAAGCCCGGATATTGTGTCCCGACGCTCTACAGGCCCTCGGCCAGCTGGCTCTTCCACAACAATGGCGATGGAACCTTCTTGGATGTCAGCCAATCCTCCGGAATCGCGAAGCACCTGGGGAAAGCCTGGGGCGTGGTTGCGGCCGACCTGAACAATGACGGCAAGATGGACCTCTTCGTGGCCAATGATACGGTGCAAAACTTTCTCTACATGAACCGGGGCAAGGGAAAGTTCGACGAGATCGCGGCTCTGGCAGGTGTGGGCTTTAGCGAGACGGGTAGGCCCCGCTCAGGCATGGGAGTCGATTCAGCGGACTTCAACCAGGACGGCTGGATGGATCTATTCGTCGCCAACATCGACCACGAACGGTATTCGCTTTACCAGAACAATCGCGATGAAACCTTCGATGACCAGGCCAACTCGACGGCCATTGGCGCCGCGACCCGCTTGATGAGCGGCTGGGGTCTGAAGTTTTTCGACTACGACAACGACGGCAATCTCGACTTATTCCTGGCCAACGGAAATCCTGACGACCTGATCGAAACCATGCAGAAGGACGTCACCTACCGCGAACCTCTGATGCTGTTTCACAGCGACGGCAAAAACCTGCACAACGTGAGCGCAGAAAGCGGACCGCTCTTCGCCAGAAATATTTCTGCCCGAGGACTAGCGATCGGCGATTTCGATAACGACGGCGCCGTCGACGTCCTGGTCTCAATAAATGATGATGCGCCGTTGCTGCTGCGCAACCAGGCGGCCAAAGAGAATCATTGGTTGGGAATCAAGCTGGTAGGAAAAAAGTCGAATCGTGATGCCGTTGGCGCGCGCATCACTTACCAGGCTGGAGATCTCAAGCGCACCCGAACCAAGGTAGGAGGTGGCAGCTATCTATCCTCCCACGATCCTCGCGTGGTGCTTGGTCTGGGTGCCCGCACTAAGATCGAATGGTTGGAAGTGAAGTGGCCGGAGCCCAGTGGCGCAATCGAAAGATTCAGCGAACTACCCATAGACAAGTACATTACCATCACCGAAGGCGAAGCCAGCAAACATTGACACCAGACGAAAGTCCCAATCTACACCGCTCTGTACGGGTGCCCCACGTTCGCCTCAGCGTACGTGGGCCGAAGATGATTTTTTTCGATTGCTTTCAGCCGCGGGCGCGAAGCAGTGGAGGGCTTCGCCCATCTTTTTCGGCCCATGTACGCTGTGGCGAACATGGGGCACCCGTACAGAGCGGTGGCGCGCGTGGCGTCGGTTCGCGAGGTGAAGGTTGATCACCAAACGACCAATCGCCGTGACTCTGCTTCTGCTAGGCTCTTGCGGAATCGCACGAGCCGTAACCGCCGACCAACCCAAGCTAATTCCTATGCCCCGCGAATATTCCCCGCGCGATCCTCTCGGTTTGGCCCACGGTGTCTCCGTTACATCCGACTCCAACCCCGAAGACCGTTTCACCGCGCAGGACCTCTCCAACTTCTTCGAAAAACTAAACCTGCGCAAAGGTCACGGTACCGCAGTCATCGAACTACTCCGCGCGCAATCGCGCCCCGCGGCACGCCTACTCGCCAACGCGCACATAAAAATCGATGAGCCAATGCAGCAAGAAGGCTACATCATCCTGCCCGCAAAAAAAGGCCTCGCGGTCATAGCGGCCAACGCGGCCGGCATCTTCTACGGCGCACAAACCATAAAACAGCTAACCACTGGCCAAGGTCCCTCAGCAATCCTCGAAAGAGCAGTGATCCGAGACTGGCCCGCTATGCGTTACCGGGGAATCTCAGACGACCTCTCCCGCGGCCCATTCCCCACCCTGGACTTTCAAAAACGGCAGATACAAACCTTCGCTGCCTACAAGCTCAACGTTTACTCCCCCTACTTTGAGAACACCCTGCAATACCAGTCGAACCCTTTGCCAGGCTTGCCTGGCGGCAGCATGACCCGCGAAGAGGTGCGCCAACTGGTCGACTACGCCCGCGCCTACCACGTAACCATCATCCCCGAGCAGGAGGCCTTCGGGCACCTGCACCGCATGTTGGAGTACCAGCAATACGCACCTCTCGCCGAAACTCCCCTCGGACACGTGCTCGCTCCCGCTCAGCCAGGCTCTTTGCAGTTGATCAGTCAACTCTTCAGCGAAATTGCAGCCATGTTTCCCAGTCCCTTCCTGCACATTGGGGCGGACGAGACCTCCGACCTGGGCAAAGGACAAACCCAAGCAGAGGTAGCAGCCCGCGGCCTGGGCGCGGTCTACGTAGACTTCCTTCTCCAGATCCACGACAAGCTGGCGCCGCTCGATCGCCGCCTGCTCTTCTGGGGCGACATCGCCATGAATGCTCCGGAGCAAGTAACCCGTCTGCCCAAGGATATGGTTGCCATCGCCTGGATCTACTCTCCCTCCGCGGAAGGATATTCGTCCTGGCTGAAGCCCTACACCGACGCCGGAATAGAGACCTGGGTGGCTCCCGGAGTCAGCAATTGGAAACGCGTCTATCCGGACAACGACTCCGCGCTGCGCAATATCCAGGGCCTTGTCCGCGATGGCCAGGCGGCGCACAGCAGCGGAATGCTGAACACCGTCTGGAACGATGACGGCGAAGGCCTGTTTCAAGAGGACTGGTACGGCGTGCTGTTCGGCGCAGCCGCAGCCTGGCAGCCGGGAACAAGCGACCTGACCCAATTCGAGGACTCCTATGGCAGCGTCTTTCACCGCGACCGGACAGGAAAAATCAACCACGCTCAGCGGGAGCTGATTGCTATCTACCAAATGCTGCAACAGGCAAAGGTGAAGGAATTAACCGACGAACTATTCTGGATGGATCCCTGGACCAGCGAAGGCCAGGCCGCAGCAACCGAACTGCGGCCGCTGTTAGCGGGCTTGCGTCTGCATGCCGAGCGCGCCATCACCCTGCTGGCGCAAGCCCGATCCGCTGCGGAACTCGAAGAAACCGACGCAGTCGACGCCTTGGAACTGGGTGCTCGAAGGCTGGATTTTATCGGTCAGAAATTCGAAACCGCGGATGAAATTGCCGCTCTCTACAAACAGGCCTACGCCTGGCAGGAAGATGCGCAAGACGCGAAGCGTATCAACGGATTGCTTTATAACATCTCCGGCACCGACGGCCTGTGTGAAGACATGCGCAATCGATACAGCTACACCCGTCTTGAATATTCCGAACTCTGGCTGCGCGAGAATCGGCCTTACTGGCTACAGAACGTTCTGGTTCGTTATGATCTGGCGACTCAACTCTGGGTAGTGCGCAGCGACAAATTTGCCGCGGCCCGCGAGCAATGGCAGCAACAGCACACGCTGCCTTCGCCGGCTGAGCTGGGTATTCCTTAATGCAGCTTGGCGTTCCATCCTAGCCTGTCGAAGGATAGGAAGATCGAAGTCGACATCGGTCGAAAACATAAGTGGGTGGCCCAGGTCTCGCTTTTGAGACCTGGGTTTCTCCAGGCAGAGAGGTTACCTGGGCGAACCCAGGTCTTAAAAGCGAGACCTGGGCCACCCACTTATGCGGACCCCGCTATTAGGATGAAGTCCAGGTAAACGAATGCACCGGTTGAGCTCGGTCGATCTTTCTCTGGTAGCCATCTATCTGGCAGGCATCACGCTCTTCGGTCTGCAATTCCGCAGCAAAGACCATTCCTTGAAAAGCTACTTCCTGGCCGATCGCAAAATCCCCTGGTGGGCGATCGCGCTCTCCATCGTGGCTGCGGAAACCAGCACCCTGACCATCATCAGTGTGCCCGGCCTGGCTTATACGGGAGACTGGGGATTCCTCCAGATCGTCCTTGGCTATCTTCTCGGAAGAATTGTCGTATGCATCCTCTTCCTCCCGCGCTATTTCCGCGGAGAACTTCTCACCGCCTACCAGGTCATCGGTGAGCGCTTCGGTCCCCGCCTGCACCAGCTCACAGCCTTTCTTTTCCTCTTTCTGCGCGCGGCCGCCGAAGGCGTTCGCGTGTTCGCCGTTTCGATCGTCGTCGGCATCGCGATCGGCACCGGCGATGTCCTTTCGATCGCCATCATTGTCTTGTTAACCTTGATCTACACCCTGGAAGGCGGAATGGCCGCCGTGATCTGGACCGACGTGGTGCAAATGGGGCTGTACGTTGCCGGCACCATGGTCAGCGTCGTTGTGCTCGCACAGCGAGTCCCGGGCGGCTGGCACGCCATCCGCACCGTCGCCTCCTCCGCCGGCAAACTAACCATCTTTCACTTTGCCTTCAGCCTGAGCCAGACCTATACCTTCTGGGCAGGCCTTGCCGGCGGCTGTTTCCTGACCATGGCCAGTCATGGTACCGATCAATTGATGGTCCAGCGCCTGCTCGCAGCAAAAAATCTGCGCGAATCCCGCATCGCCCTGCTCTCGAGCGGGGGCGTTATCCTGGTTCAGTTCGTTCTTTTTCTTGCCATCGGAACGGGACTCTACTACTTCTGCGGTAACGTGACCAACGGCTTGAGCCCGGACCGGGTGTTCCCCTCATTCATCGTGACCGAAATGCCCCGTGGGATAGCAGGATTGATGGTGGCTGCTATTCTGGCCGCTGCCATGTCAAACCTGAGCGCCGCGGTCAACTCGCTCAGCTCCAGCAGCATGGTGGATTTCTACCTGGCCTGGAAGCCGGATGCCGGCGAACGGGAACGCGCTCGCCTGTCGCGCGCCATGACTTTCTTCTGGGCTCTTCTCTTGTTCGCGCTGGCGCTGCTATCCCGCAGTGGAGGCCACGTGGTAGAAGTCGGCTTGTCCATCGCATCCGTCGCTTATGGCGCTCTCCTGGGAGTTTTCCTCCTCGGTACCCTTACCAAAAGTGCAACCGAAGCCGGGGCCATCGTCGGGATGATCGGCGGCTTGGTGGCCAACGTCCTGCTTTGGAAACAACCTCACTTCGTTCCCAAGGTTGCCTGGACATGGTTCGTGCTCATCGGATCTTTGCTGACCTTCTTCTTGGGATGGGTCATGAGTAAACTGCTGCCATTCAAGAAGCGTTATGCGGTTCTGCTTCTCCTGATATTCGTTCCGCAATTACGAGCTGAGGATCCTGAGTGGCAGCAAATCGACCGCATTGTGGAAGCCGGCATAGCGGCCAAAAAATTCCCCGGAGCGGTGGTGATCGCCGGCCACAACGGCCGCATCATTTTTCACCAGGCCTACGGAAACAGCTCTCTCCTTCCCGCTCCCGAACCCATGACCGAAGACACTATCTTCGACGTAGCATCTTTAACCAAAGTTCTGGCCACCGCCCCCGCGGTTATGCAGCTGTATGAGCAGGGCCGCTTTCGCCTCAACGATCCGGTAGCGGAGTACCTGCCCGATTTTGCCGCCAACGGTAAGCAGGACATCACCATCCGCCAGTTGCTGACCCACTACTCCGGTTTGCCGCCGGATGTTTCACTCGATGACCCATGGGAGGGTAAAGCAGAAGGATTGCGCCGTGCCTTCGCTTGCACCCCCGTCACCGCTCCCGGCGTGCAATTCCGCTACAGCGACATCAACTTCATCGTGCTCGGCGCCCTGGTGGAGAAGCTCTCCGGCCTCACCCTCGATCAATACCAGAAGCGATACCTGGCCGAACCGCTGGGGGTGGAGCATATGCAATTCCTGCCTCCTGAAAGCTGGCGCGGCCGTATCGCTCCCACCCAGTACGATCACGGGGTCATGCTGCGGGGAGTGGTCCACGATCCAACCTCGCGCCGCATGGGCGGCGTTGCCGGTCATGCCGGCCTCTTCAGCACCGCTGGGGATGTCGCCGTCTATGCCCAGAACCTGCTCGACCGGCTGGCCGGCAGGCCCAGCCGCTTTCCCCTATCGCAGCTCACGCTCGAAAAAATGACCACGCCTGCGCAGCCCGCGACCGGCACCGCTCTTCGCGGACTAGGCTGGGATATCGACTCGCCTTACTCCAGCAATCGGGGCGAGCTGTTCCCGGTCGGCTCCTTCGGCCATACCGGGTTCACCGGAACCTCCCTCTGGATCGATCAGACCAGTGACACCTACGTCGTCTTCATGTCGAACGCTGTCTATCCCAACGGATCCACTTCCATCAACGCCATCCGCGGTGGAGTCGCCAACGCAATTGCCAGGTGGGTAAAAGTCCATCCCGATAACGGAAGTCTTATTGCGGCCATCACCGGCTACAACGAATCCATCGCCGGGGAGCGCCGTTGGCAGGCTCGCAATGGTACCGTTACCACCGGCATCGATGTTCTCGAAGAAGCCCACTTTGCCCCACTGGCTGCGCTTGCCGCAAAGCATGGAGGAAAATTGCGCATCGGTCTGCTCACCAACCAGACCGGCCTGGACGCGCAAGGGCGGCGAACCATCGACGTCCTGGCCGCCGCGCCCAGCCTCCAACTCAAGCTGATCTTCAGCCCCGAACACGGCATCCGGGGCACGCTCGATAATGAAGGAGTCGAGGATACAAAGGACGCATCCACCGGCCTGCCGGTCGTTAGCCTCTATGGAGAGCAGCGGCGGCCCTCCTTGGACACGTTACGTTCGCTCGATGCCGTGCTCATCGACCTGCAGGATGCGGGCGTTCGTTTCTATACTTACGAGGCGGTTGTCCGCTATTTTCTTGAAGCCGCCGGCCAGACGGGTACGGATGTCGTGATCCTGGACCGTCCCGATCCGGTTACTGGTGAGTTGGTGCAGGGTCCCTTGTCAGACAGTGGAAGCGAAAGCTACGTCAACGTCGCGCCGATACCTGTTCGACACGGCATGACGTTGGGCGAGCTGGCACAGTATTTCAATGGCGAATACAAACTGAACGCGCCGCTGACTGTGATTGCCATGAAAGGTTGGCAGCGCGGCGACTGGTTCGATTCCACCGGGCTGGTTTGGACTAATCCTTCTCCCAACCTGCGCAGTTTGCGGGCTGCGATCCTTTACCCCGCATTGGGACTCATCGAGACAACAAATATTTCTGTTGGCCGCGGAACTGATACTCCCTTTGAATATCTGGGAGCACCGTGGATCGACGGCCCGGCCCTGGCGCGGGTATTGAACGCCAGATATTTACCCGGCGTGCGTTTCGTGCCGGTAGACTTCACTCCAAAGCCGCCTTATCCCTATGCCGATCAGGTTTGTCACGGAATCGGGTTGATCGTCACCGACCGCAATGTCCTCGATTCACCGGAACTTGGCCTGGAGATTGCATCCGCCATGCACAAGCTTTCCGGAGACAAATTCGAACTAAACAAGATCAACACCTTGCTCGCTAATCGGAGCGTGCTTGACGGCTTGCTGGCGGGGCGAGACCCACAGCGGTTAGCTGAGGACTGGCAACAACCGTTAGACGACTTCGACGCGAGGCGAAAGCCTTATCTGCTTTATTGAGCAGATAGAACAGATCTCTCCACCGCGGAGAGAAGGAACGGGACGATCGGACCTTCTATTTGCTTCGATCCCAATAGCTGCATGCAAGGCGAACCACCGCCCTTCCCTTGTCATCCCGAGCGAAGCCGAGGGATCTGCAGTCTCACGTGCTCGTCAACAGCTTTCAAAGTGGGCACCGCGTCGTTCATCCGAGATCTCTGTCGAAAATAGAGCGACAGCCTCCCACGCCACTTTCGTCCGCGCCAGTTTTCCGAGGTTCACCCATTTCCCACACAGATACCCCTGCGAATCCCTGAAAATGCCTGCGGCAATCCGCGATATAGTTTGGATGGCAAATCTCACGACCTGACTCGGGCGTGGCAAAAATCGACTCACAAACAAGCCGTGTAACGGTGTTCGCAGACGATGAACCGGGCGAAGAGTTTTTCCGTCCCGCGGCTCCATCGACGGCGCGCGCAAAAGCACCGCAGCCAATCACCCCTGGGCGCACGCGCAAGCCGGCAGAGCCTGCCGGCGGCGCGGAGCTGGACCCAGGGGAGGACGGTTTCCTGCGCGCCCGCTGGCGGGTGCCGGTTCGGCGCGGGCTCGTCCCCACCACCCGCAACGGCCGCATCGCCGCGGCTGCGGCAGTCGTGCTGGCGCTGGGCTTGTTATTTTTGCTCGCCCTCGGCATACGTAACTTCTTCCGTGACGATCCCCGCTTCCGCATCGCCACCTCCTCTTCCATCCAAATCATGGGCAACAGCCAGGTAACGCGACCGGAGCTGCTCTCCGTGTTCGGATCCGATCTGGGCCGCAACATCTTCTACATCCCGCTACGCCAGCGCCGCACCGCTCTCCAGCAGCTCCCCTGGGTGGAGCACGCAACCGTAATGCGGCTCATGCCAGACCAGTTGCGAGTGGCCATCGTCGAACGCACGCCCGTGGCCTTCGTTCGTCAGGGCAACACCATCGGCCTGGTCGACGCCCACGGAGTTCTGCTGCATCTGCCTCCAACCGCCATGGCGGCAAAACACTATTCCTTCCCCGTGGTCACAGGAATCTCCAGCCGCGACCCGCTGCCCATCCGTGCCGCGCGCATGCATCTGTATCAACAATTCATCCACGACCTGGACTCTGGAGGAACGAAAGTCTCCTCTCAGTTGAGCGAGGTCGATATCTCCGATGCGGAAGATGTTTGGGCCCTTCTGCCCGCCCAGGGCTCCGATATCCAGGTACATTTCGGCGATTCGGATTTCCTCGCTCGTTACCGCAGTTACCAGCAGCACCTGGCCGAATGGCGGCAACAGTACCCTCACTTGTCATCGGTGGATATGCGCTATGAGAATCAGGTAGTCCTCGATATGACGCCCCAGTCGGCCTCCAAACCGAGCCCGGATGCCGCAGGCAAACATCCGGCAGGGAAGCCGCAGGGTACGGCCTTTAGGCCGATGAAGGGTACGGCCTTTAGGCCGTACTTAACCAAAGCGGCGAGGGCGAAGGGCGAATGAGCCAAAAAAGCGAAGACTTGCTCACCGTCCTGGACGCCGGCAGTTCCAAAATCCGCGTTCTGGTCGCGGAACTGCACGAAGGCGCTCTGCGTTATCGTGCCCACAGTGTGGTCAACGCCGAGGGGATGCGCAAAGGTCTCATCAGCGATCTGCAGCCTGCGAGCCGGGCCTTCAATCTCGCCGCCACCGAAGCCGAGCAGATGGCGCAAGCCGTCATCGCCAACGTTGTGGTGGGGTTGGGCGGCGCCCACGTGCGCGGCGTCAACAGCCAGGGCGGCATCAGCCTGGGCAGCCGTCTACGCGAAATTACGCGCGAAGACGTACGCGCCGCAGTGGAGCGGGCTCGCTCCGTCTCCTTGCCCGCAGATCGGGAAATCCTTCATCTGTTACCTCAACAATTCATCCTCGACGAGCAGCCCGGCATTCACGACCCCATCGGCATGATCGGCAACCGTCTGGAAGTGAATTTGCATATTGCAACCTGTTCCGCCAGCGCCGCGCAGAGCGTCATCACCTGCGCCAACAAAGCTGGCCTGGAAGTCACCGACACCATCTTCGAAGGCATAGCGGCGGCCGAAGCAACCGTCTCCGCGGACGAGCGCGAACTCGGCGCCTGCCTCATCGATATTGGCGCCGCCTCGACCGAGTTGGTGGTTTTCTTTGAAGGGGCAGTGGCTCATACTGCGGTGATCCCCATAGGCGGCGATCACTTCACCAACGACCTGGCTGTTGGCCTGCACGTGCCGGTCGAGGAAGCAGAAGCCCTCAAGCTCGAGTACGGGCATTGTGTCGTCACCTCGGTGCCTTCCTCCTGCGAGCTGGAGATGATCGCCGGCGGCAACCAGGTGATCCGCACCATCAAGCAGCGCCAACTGTGTGAAATTCTTGAGCCACGCGCCTTTGAGCTGTTGCAGATGCTGCGCGAAAATCTTCGCCAGGGCGGGGTTCTGGGAGCGCTCGGCGCGGGATGCGTGCTGACCGGCGGCGGTGCCCGGCTGGCAGGTCTGCTCGAAGTAGCCGAAAGCCTGTTGCGTGTGCCCGCGCGTCTGGGCTATCCTGTGCCACTTTCCAGAATGCCCGACGAACTGATTCAGCCGGAATTTTCTACTGCGATTGGCATGCTGCTTTACACCCATCGCACCAGCGTGTTGCGCGCCGCCGAAGATCAGGGCCTGCGGGCTAAGCTGCGCGCCATCTTCGCAGGAAGTTTATAGTCAACGAAATTGGTATAACGAGAAATGGAGCAGAACCCGATGAGCTTTTCCGATGAAATCCGCATTCAATACAACGATGAAGCCGCTCGTGGAGCGAAAATCAAGGTCATCGGCGTAGGCGGCGGCGGGGGCAACGCCGTAAACCGCATGATCGCCGCCAGGCTCGAGGGAGTCGAGTTCATCGTCGCCAATACCGATGTCCAGGCATTGCAGCTCTCCCAGGCCCCGGTGAAGCTGCAGCTCGGGGTAAAACTGACCAGCGGATTAGGCGCCGGCGCCAACCCCGACGTAGGCCGGCGTGCGGCTCTGGAGGATTCCGAAAAGATCATTGAAGCCCTGGAAGGCGCGGACATGGTCTTTGTGACCGCCGGACTGGGCGGCGGCACCGGCACCGGCGCTGCTCCGGTGATCGCGTCCCTGGCCAGCGAAATGGGCGCCCTCACCGTGGCGGTGGTCACTCGACCCTTTAGCTTTGAAGGCAAGCGGCGTATGCAGCAGGCCGAACGCGGGATGGCGGAGCTGCTCGAAGGGGTCGACACCATGATTGTCATTCCCAACGAGAAATTGCTCGCGGTGGCTAAAGATGCCGGTTTCTTCGAGTCTTTCCGCGTGGCCGATGACGTTCTGCTGCAGGGCGTGCAGGGCATCTCCGACATTATCACCATTCCGGGCATCATCAACCGTGATTTCGCCGACGTGAAGACCACCATGGCGGGCATGGGTTACGCGGTCATGGGCACCGCGGTACGCAGTGGCGAAAACCGCGCCATTGCCGCTGCCCAGGCGGCCATGGCTTCTCCCCTACTGGAGGCCGGCGCCATCGACGGTGCGCGCGGCATCCTGATCAACATCAGCGGCTCCAGTAACCTCAAGTTGAGTGAGGTCAACGTGGCCTCCACGCTCATCCAAAATGCGGCTCACGAAGAGGCCAACATCATCTTTGGTGCGGTTCTGGATGAAAGCATGGGCGACAACGTCAAGATCACCGTGATTGCCACCGGCTTTCGCCAGGATCAGATGGGCCGGCAAAAGCGTTTGGCCTCGGATGCGGCGTCGCCCCGCGTATCGGTCCAGGGCCAACCAGCCCTTCCCCGCTTCGCCAGCGAAGAGCTGGAAGAAGAGCAGCTCACCCCACTCTTCGAGTCCAAAAAGCCTCAACTGCCGCCACCGCCGCCGGTGAAGGAAGCCGTCGCCCCGGAGCCGGCCCCCTTCACTTTGCATCCGCAGCCGGTGATGATCGAAGAAGCCTCCCAGCCACCCCGGCCCGCTCCTGCTGCTCCTCCGGCTCCTCCGGTGAGAACTGCTGTGACCCACATCAACTTCGACGAGCCGTTTGAAGAGGAGTATGCCCGGCTCGTCCCCAGCAAGCCGGAAGCTGCTCATCACAGCGAAAGCGAACAACACGCGGAGAATCTGGATATCCCAGCGTTCCTGCGCCGGCCCGCCCACTAAAGCGTTTTGCTTTAGAACAATGGAAGACTATCGGGGTACGATTTCATCACACGGGTGTTAGCTCCCGGTTCCGCCGTTACGGTCGTGTACCCAATTGTGGTACGGACATCCCAAAGAGTTCATTGGAATATGGAAATGCGAAGAGAATTGATGTCCAATTAGGGTTAATAAAAGCAAGACCGGCAGTTAGGAAATTTGAGTAGATAGTGGTAAACAAAACAGGTTACTGATGTACTCTGATCTTCGCCCAGCACTATCATCTATACAGCGATGGTTTCGAGAGGAAAATACGCGGTGAGCAGACGATTCCTAAAGCAGAGCTTTAACTTTCTGATGATCCTTGGTTTGGCCTCGGTTGCCTTCGCGAAACCCGCGCACGCGCGTCCCACGCATCCTACGCATCGGGCCCACGTGGCGCATGTGCAGGAGAGCGCACGGGCTCGCCGCCACATGGCCACCTTGCGCCATGCCCGGCCGGTGGCTACGGAAAGCCGGGTAGTGCTGGTCCACAGCAAATCGGGTCATATCCGTCGCATGGTGCTGGTACGGCATCGTTCCTACGAGCACTTTTCCGCCAGCTCGTTTGCCGACTCTGACATCACCCAGGGGGATGTGACGGCCGGCGAAGATCCAGTGGTTCGTCAGGCCGCCATCGACGCTTTGGGCAACATGTACGGTACTGCGGTCGCCATCGACCCCAGCAATGGCCGCATTCTGGCCATGGTCAATCAGAAGCTGGCGCTCTCCAGTGGTGCTGAGCCCTGCTCAACCATTAAGGTTTCGGTGGCCTTGGCTGCCCTGCAAGAAGGCATCGTCACCAAAGACACCCCGGTCAACCTGGGTGGTAGCTACCATGTGAACATGACCGAGGCGTTGGCTCACTCCAACAACCTTTATTTTGAGACCCTCGGCCGCCGGCTCGGTTTCGAGCGGGTCCGGCATTATGCGAATTCTTTTGGGTTAGGCGAGCTGGCTGGCTGGAATATACCCGGTGAGCAGCTGGGTATCTACCCGGAGCAGGTATTGCCCGAAAGCGAGGGTGGTGTTGGCCGCATGTGCTCTTTCGGCCAGGGCATCTCGATGACGCCGCTGCAACTGGGAGCGCTGGTAGCCTCGATTGCCAATGGCGGAACTCTTTACTACTTGCAGCATCCGACGACCGCTGCAGACGCGGCAAACTTCCAGCCGCGGGTGAAGCGCACTCTGGATATTGGGAACCTGATCCCGGAAGTGAGTGTTGGGATGGAAGGCGCGGTCGACTATGGCACGGCCCGCCGCCTGCACGCTAACTTTAGCGAATTGCCCATCCTGGGCAAAACCGGCACCTGTTCGAACAACGGCACCCGTTACGGATGGTTTGCTTCTTTTGCCAACACCTCCCACGGACGGATCGTTACCGTCTTCTTCCTCGAAGGAGGGCGCCCAACGTTCGGGCCGAAAGCCGCGGAACTGACCGGCGTTTTCTACCACAATCTGTGGGATCACAGCTACTTTGCCGAGAAACTCGCCACCGACACCGCATCGAGCACGGCTTCTGCACCTGCGGTAAGCCAGTAATCCAATTCTCCTGATCAACTTCGGGCCTCCCTGACAAGGGAGGCCCTTTCTTCGTGCGGGCCAAAAGCCGTACCCTCCAACACCCAGGTCTCAAAAGCGAGACCTGGGCCACCCACTCTATATCGGAGGTCTGCAGCTTTCTTTTCGAGAGAGCCGTAGATGACAGCCTGTGGATAAACGCTACCCTTTTGACCGGTGCGGGCTTTAGGCGGTACAAAATTGCTTCTCACCGAAATTGACTTCTTCCTCCAGACTTCAGCACCCGCCGACAGGTTACATTGGTATGAACGTCGCTGCCAGCCCGTTGGCGCTGATCTTGATCGGGAGGTCATTTTGTACCGGGTGAACCTTTTCTTATTGTCCCTACTCGGGCTCGGCACCATCGCTCTGATCGCACAACAACCGTCCACTCCTCTCCAGGACAAACCGGCGCCCATACCCGAGATGCCCTTTGGCAGTTCCTATCCCACCAGGGCTCCAGCCGACCCCGTCGCGGTGCAACACGGCCGCCAGATTTTCAGCGCGAACTGCAGCTTTTGCCACGGATCCGACGCGCGCGGCGGAGAAGGCGGGCCGAATCTGATTCGCAGCCAAACTGTCCTGGACGATAAAGATGGAGAACTCATCACCACGGTGGTCCAAAACGGCCGTCCAGACAAAGGCATGCCCAAGTTCGATCTCACCGCAGCGCAAGTAGCCACCATCGCCGCCTTCCTTCACAGCATCCCCGTCGGCGGCCGCGCCCAAAGCACCGGGACAGTCGATCCCCTGGTGGGTGACCCAAAAGCCGGTCAGGCCTACTTCAATGGCCCCGGCAAATGCTCCAGCTGCCATTCAATCTCCGGAGACCTTGCCGGCATCGGCGCCAAGTACACCGACATCCGGGCCCTGCAAAACGCCATTCTCTCCGGGGAGCGCAGGGGGGAGTTGGTCGAGGTGGGCAAAAAAACCGTGACCGTCACCCTTCCGACGGGGCAAGTGGTAGAAGGCAAGCTCTACCAGATCGATGACTTCCTGGTTTCCCTCATCGACGCTAACGGTGATTACCACAGCTATCCCCGTCACGGTGCGGTTCCCAAGGTGGTCGTCAACGATCCGCTGCAGCCTCATCTGGACATGCTTCAGACCCTGAAAGACGACGATATCCACAATCTGACCGCCTACCTGGTGACCTTGAAATGAAGCAGACGCTCTTCCTCCTGCCTGCTCTTCTTTTGGGAACCGTGGCCTTCGCGCAGGGTCTGGATCCCGTGCTGCTCACGAAACCGGCAACCGACGCCTGGCCCACTTATTCCGGGGACTACTCCGGCCGCCGCTTCAGCCCGCTCACCCAGATCAACCAGACCAACATCAAGGATCTCAGCCTTGCCTGGGTAAGCCACCTGACTCCCGGACCCGGAGCACCTCCCTCTCCATTTTTCAGAAACGGTCCTGGAAACCCACGTACCATCGTCGGCGGGGAAATCGATGAACCCGTCCCGGTACGCGGCGCCGGACACATCTCAGGCGCGGTCCTGCAGGTGAATGGGATCCTCTACATCTCAGAACCAGACAACGCGTGGGCGGTAGATGCCCGCGATGGCACCATCCTCTGGCACTACTTCTGGAAGACCAAGGGGGGAACGCACATCGGCAATCGCGGCATGGGTATGTACAAGGATTGGGTCTACTTCGAAACCCCCGATGACTACCTGGTGTCGCTCGACGCCAAGACCGGCAAGGAGCGTTGGCACAAAGTCATTTCGGACTTTAACCAGCAATATTTCTCCACCATCGCCCCCATTGTGATCGGCAATCATCTGCTGGTCGGTACCGCCGACGATCTCGATGCTCCTGGATTTCTGCAATCCTTTGATCCGGAAACCGGAGAGCTGCAATGGAAGTGGTACAGCGAGCCTGAAAAAATGGGCGATCCAGGCTCGGAGACCTGGCCGAACCTTGACGCCATGCGCCATGGCGGCGCGGGCACCTGGGTTCCCGGCAGCTATGATCCGGACCTCCACCTCTACTATTTTGGGACCGCCAATCCAACTCCCGCATTTTCCGGGGCCACCCGAGAAGGCGACGATCTATATACCTCCTCGATCGTTGCGTTGAATGTAGATACCGGCAAGCTTGCCTGGGCCTTTCAGCCCTCGCCTCACGATACTCACGATTGGGATGCGGCGCAGACTCCGGTCATCGTCGACGGAACCTTTGCCGGCAAGCCGCGCAAGCTTCTACTGGATGCCAGCCGCAACGGCTATTTCTTTGTCCTCGACCGAACTACCGGCGAACACTTACTTACCGTACCCTTTGCGGATACGCTCAACTGGTCGACGGGCCTGGATAAGCTGGGCCGTCCCATCCGTAATCCAAACAAGGACGCATCCCCGGGCGGTGTTCTGGTCTCGCCCCCCTCAGACGGAATCGTCAATTGGCAGCCGCCGACCTACGATCCGCAAACTGGACTCTTCTACGTAGCCATGGAAGAACCCTATTCCGAGTATTACCGCACGGAACCCAACGTCCGCGCCCTGCAGGGTCTGAATGGGGTTCAGGAGCAGCGGGTAGGAAACAAGGGCAAATACATCATTGCCATCGACTACAAGACGGGCAAGATCGTCTGGCGGCATCTGCAGCCCTCGGCCGGGGAGGGTGCCGAAAACACCGGCCTGACCACAACCGCCGGTAAACTACTTTTTGGGGGCGACGCCAGCGGCAACCTCGTCGCCTACGACCCGGCAAATGGGAACCCCCTCTGGCACACTCACCTCGGCCGGGTATCGAATGCTGTAGAAACCTACATGCTGGACGGCCGGCAATACATCCTGGCGGCCTCGGGCGATTCTCTCTTCGCCTTCGCGCTCAACTTCTGACTCAGGGTTCGAGCACAATCTTGCCCCTGGTATGGCGCTGCTCGAGATCCCGATACGCCTGGCGAACCTCACTCAGCGGATAAACCTTGGCGATCGGGATCTCCAGGCGTCCCGCCGCAATCAATGCGGCGAGTTGGCCCAGTACCTCGGCATTTGCTGCCGCCTGGCTACCGTCCGTCTTGACGCCATATTTCTCAGCTGCCGCGAAATCGATCACCGTGTCGATGCGATTGGGGGCGACCCCCAACTTGATGGCCAACTCCACATAGCCGCCGCCAAAGGTATCAAGGAAAGCGTCGACCTTTCCCCCGCTCGCGGTGCGGATCCGGCCCTCCACGCCATCTCCATAGGCAACAGGAATCACTCCATGATCGCTGAGCCATTGCTGATTCCCCTCGCCGGCCAGACCGATCACTTTGGCTCCTGCATTCCTGGCCAACTGCACCGCGATCGATCCCACTCCACCCGCGGCGCCGGAAACCACCACCGTATCCCCTGGCTTGAGGCCGACAGCACGCACTGCGGCGAAGGCTGTTGTTCCGGCGACGAAGAGTCCCCCCGCCTGCTCCCACGAGACAGTTGCCGGACGCGGCACAAGGTTGCCGGCCTCGACCACCACAAATTCTGCCTGGCTGGCTCGTTCATGTGTGAATCCGATGACCTCATCCCCCACCGAGACCTTCGTCACTCCGGGACCGGTTTCTTCCACCACGCCGGCAAAATCACTGCCCTGGCCGGAAGGAAACTTCGCCGGCCAGCGTTCGGCGAACACACCCTTGCGGATGGAGACCTCGCCCGGATTAATCCCCGCAGCCTTCACTTTCACAAGAGCTTGCTCGGGCCCTGGGGTGGGCCGTGGTACCTCTACAACTTGCAGGACTTCAAGTCCACCATAATGATCGAATTTCACGGCACGCGGCATAGGTCTCTCCTTTTGTTCGGCTTCACGGCGGGCAAACGTAACCGACCGCCTCTGAAGAGATGACCGCGAAGCAGGGCAGGATGCGGATCAGTAATCCGTGCCACCCGGGCTAAACAGGCTGCGGAAAAACCCAAGTTCTTTGAAGGGTACGGCCTTTACAGGCTGCGGAAAAACCCAAGTTCTTTGAAGGGTACGGCCTTTAGGCCGTACGTAACTGATTCAAAACAGGTCCGGCTTTAGCCGCCGAGGGTCGCTGTCTACTCGCAAAAGCGAATTTTTCCCCAGCCTGTAAAGCCCTTGACTGTTACGGAGCGTTCTCGCGGGTTTGAAAACCCCGCTCCCCGGACTGAAGAGGTTGCGGAAAAACCCAGGTTTTTGAAGGGTACGGCCTTTAGGCCGTACGTAACAACTGTAGAATCAATACGGCTTTAGCCGCTGAGGGCTGCGATT